>Ga0247831_1008095_pt1 | contig 11329 bp, 9 predicted proteins | sample LaCruzMarch2015__9_FD_192406 | JGI IMG/M metagenome (GOLD analysis project Ga0247831, IMG submission 192406) | Freshwater microbial communities from meromictic Lake La Cruz, Castile-La Mancha, Spain - LaCruzMarch2015_1m | ecosystem: Environmental > Aquatic > Freshwater > Lake | place: Spain...
GCCGCCGTTACCGAGGGGTGGCCGTGGCTGCGCTTTGCCGGGGTGCTGTTGTTCTCGGGCATGGGCGGCTTGGTGCCGGGCACGCTGTTCAGCCTGGCGGTGCGCTTGGCCCCGGGCGAGCAGCAAGTGGCTACCACCGTGGGCTGGGTGCAGCAACTCTCGGCCCTGGGCCAGTTCGTCGGGCCGCCCGTGGTGGCGGCTGTGGCGGCGCGGGCAGGCGGCTGGCAACTCACCCCGCTGGTCACGGTGGGGTGTTGTGTGGTGGGGGCGGGGTTGGCTTGGATGGCTGGTCGCTTGCTGCCACAGGCACAATCTCGCCCATGACCGACCTGAACACCCCCGAAATTGCCGACACCGTGCGCTGGCTTGAGCGCGCCGTGATTGGCTTGAATCTTTGCCCGTTTGCAAAAGCCCCTCATGTGAAGGGCCAGATCCACTTCGCTGTGAGCGAGGCCAAAGGCCTCGAAGGCCTGCGTGATGAGCTGATCGAACAGTTGCAAGCCTTGGCCGCATTGCCTCCCGAAGAACGAGAGACTGTGTTGTTGATCATTCCGCAAATGCTGCGTGACTTTCTGGAGTTCAACGACTTTCTGGACGAAGCCGATGCGGTGTTGCAGGAGTTGGATTTGGAAGGCTTGTTCCAGGTGGCGAGTTTTCACCCTGAATTCCAGTTTGCCGACACCGAACCGGACGACATCAGCAATTTCACCAACCGCTCGCCTTACCCCACGCTGCACCTGCTGCGCGAGGAAAGCATTGACCGGGCGGTAGAGGCTTTCCCTGAAGCTGAAATGATTTACGAAACCAACATCGAGACCCTGGAAAAGCTGGGGGCTGAGGGCTGGAAAAAGTTGGATGTGGGTCCTCGCCCATGAAAAAGCAAACGGCCACCGACAACGCTGCTTCGCAGCTGCCGCCCGAAGTGCGCCCCGGCCAGTCGGTCGAGTTGCTCAAGCAGCTGCACATCCTGACCCGCGAGGGCAAGCTCAATCAAGACTCACGCCGCAAGCTCAAACAGGTTTACCACCTGTTCCAGTTCATCGAAAAGCTGCTGCTGGAATTGCCCGCCAGCGACACCGGCCCCACGCTGGCCGACCACGGTGCAGGTAAATCGTATCTGGGTTTCATCATTTACGACCTGTTTTTCAAGGCGCTGGGTCAAGGGACGATCTACGGCATCGAAACCCGCAGCGAACTGGTGGAATCGTCCAAGGCTTTAGCCGAGCGCTTGGGCTTTGAGCGCATGCGCTTTTTGAACGTGAGCGTGGCCGAATCCACGCAAAGTGATGATTTGCCCGCGCAAATCGACGTGGTGACGGCCTTGCACGCCTGCGACACCGCCACCGACGACGCCATCGCTTTTGGCCTGCAAAAGAAAGCCAAGTACATGGTGTTGGTGCCCTGCTGTCAGGCCGAATTGGCCCGAGCGCTCAACCAAAACAAGGCCCTTAATTTGCAGCGCACTCCGCTGGCAGAGCTGTGGCGTCACCCCCTGCACACCCGCGAAGTGGGCAGCCAGCTGACCAATGTGTTGCGCTGCCTGTATCTGGAGTCACAGGGTTACCAAGTGACGGTCACCGAGCTGGTGGGCTGGGAGCACAGCATGAAAAACGAGCTGATCTTGGCCAAGTACACCGGCCAGAAAAAACGCGCCTCCGGCGAGCGCCTGCTGGCGCTGCTGCAAGAGTTTGGGGTGGAGGCGCTGATGGGGGAGCGCTATCCTTTGGTGGATAGTAAGAATTTATAAGTTTTCAAGCAGCCGCGATTGGTACAGCCAAATACCTTTTAATAGTATTTAATACGGCATAATTTGATAAGGGATGTGGAAATTAATGTCATTATAGAGCAGAGAAATTTTAATGTTATCGAGTATCGTCGCAGATGAAACCAAGGCGAAGAAGAAGCCTTTTTTTTAAAATTAAATTACCAATTTACTTCTAATTCATCTTGATCTGCATGTGATATCTCTTGTTGATTCAGAAGTGCTCATATCTTCCAGATGTTTTTCGCAATCTGCTAGTTTTCGAAAGCACTTTACTGGTTCGATTGTTGCGGAATAAAATATACAGATTTTATTGCCAATTATCTCGGCGTTGACCTGTGTTGCCAATAATGAAATTAATATAATTGGCAATTTCATATGTTTGACTTTGTGTGAAATAGAGGGGCGCCAAGTATTTCTGAATTTTCTTTCTCGATAGTTTCAACTATTGCGTACTCTACGTTTGTTTGGTTGAGTGCGGTCTTCAATAGATTTGCGATGTGATTAATGCGTGGTTCAGGTATGGCTAAGTGAACTGTAGGAGTGTGAATGTCTTCACCAGTAGATGAAACCTCACCGCTAGTCACGCCAAAAATTAAATGTAAATTGCCATGAGAGTGGAATGCTTGAATTATTTCATCAACAACTACGGCTTGATTAATTGTCGTCATTTTTATCTAAAAATTTTTTATTTTGCCTTAGTTGGGCAGCCTTTGAAAACAATTGTGCTGTACCTCTTCTAATCTTAGCTACGTCTCTAGTGAGTGCTAATCTCTCACTGATTGACTTATTGATTTCTAATTTTTCCAATGAGATTTTGCAATTTTCTAGCGGTTGTTCTTGCGGTAGAAAGCGAATATTGTATTGAGGCTCGCCTGCTCTTATCTCGAAATCACCACAAGATAAATCCCATTCAAATGACCAGTTTAATGGTCTTTGCCATGCGTATATATCAAATTTTCCTGGGATTACTCGCCAGTTCATCTTTGATTTCCTAGATAACTCTGGGCTAAATTGTTCAATTAAAATTTTATGATCAGAAATAAAGACGTACGGTGAAGGAATTTGTACTACTGCAGTTGTGCTTGAATTCCACGTTTCTTGCGGTTCAATTTTTATGAAAATTTTAGCAATTTCTTCAGTAAGTGAAGTGAAGGGGTATACAGGAACTATAGTTAGATCACCATTATTTTCTACGGCTCTTAATTTTAAGGAAAATGGAGATAGTACTTGATAAATTCCTTCAGAGAATTTTCGTACTGCTGGGCAACTCAAAAATCCTTTGGAATTTGCAGTTGTATCTTTTGAGGGTATAAGTTTGGATGGTGGATCAAATGCAATAGCAAAACTATCGCTATTGATGCACCATCCTACAGGAATGTCCAAATTAGACATTAATTGCAATATGTATTGCCGCCGTATGTTGAGCAAGTACGACTTGCACCGGTGCTACTGGTTCCATAGCTGTGATTGCCGTATGTTGACCAAGTTGTGCTGTTACCGTTGCTGCTTGTGCCGTAGGTGTGGTTGCCATAAGTTGACCAAGTCGTTTGAGCGAGAGAGCTGCTTGCTGCGACGACAGCTGCTGTAACAGCAACAATTTTTCCGAGTTTCATGAATTTTCCTTTGATGTGGGTGGTAGGACTCTCAATTCAATTCTGAAATTGAGACTTGATTGTAGCTTTTGAGCCGTGGTTTGTAAAGCCGTGGACTGAGGGTGCGTGGCTTTATAGGCGGGACATCACCACACTGTTCGCAATGCAAACTCAAGAGCAAGTCACCACCATCGAAGAGATTCGGAACACCATTGCACTAAACTTGAAAAAGTTCAGGTCTGAAAGAGGCATTGCACAGGAAAAACTTGCGCTGATCGCCGGAGTGGATAGAACAATGGTTAGCAAAATTGAGAGACAACTGACCAATCCGTCAATAGAAACGCTGCTAAAACTCGCTAATGTGTTGGACGTCCGACTTAGCGACTTGTTGTCCTGAGATAAGTCGGAGTCAGAGGCCCTTTGAATCGAGTGTCTACTCTTTAAAGTCCTGCCGAGGCGCAACAATTCTGTCTTAAAGGAAAAGCTTTTTAGATTCGTGTGGGTACACCGGCCAGAAAAAACGCGCCTCCGGCGAGCGCCTGCTGGCGCTGCTGCAAGAGTTTGGGGTAGATGCACTGATGGGCAGTAGGTACCCGCTGGTCGCCAGATCAGAAGCGGTCTGACCTGGCGCTCAGCAGACACCAAACGTCTTATTGCGGCTCAATCTTCGCGTCGCGAATGGCCTTGGCCCATTTGGCGGTTTCGGCTTTGGAGCGTTGAGCCAATGCCTCGGGAGAGGCTGGGGCGGTTTCGAAGCCCAAGGCGGAGAAGCGCTCCAAGATGGTCTTGTCGGTGGCCGCAGCGTTCACCGCAGCATTGAGCTTGGTGATGATGTCAGCCGGTGTGCCTGCGGGTGCAAAAACCGCAAAGTAGGCGATCAGTTCATAGTCTTTCAGACCCAAGGCCTCGTTCACAGTGGGCAGCTCGGGGATGGCCTTGGAGCGCTGGGTCGAGGTGACGGCCAGGCCTCGGATCTTGCCCGCTTTGACCTGGGGCAGCATCACGGCAAAGTCGGCGGTGAACAGGTTGACCTGGCCACCGATCAGGTCGGTCATGGCCGCAGGGCCGCTCTTGTAGGGCACGTTGGTCATCTGGATGCCCGCCATGCTGGAGAGCACTTCGGTGGACACCAGTTGCGAAGTGCTGGCGCTGGCAAAGGTGACTTGTGTGGGTTTGGCTTTGGCCAGGTCCACCAGTTCTTTCAGGTTTTTGGCGGGCACATCGTTGTTAACGGCTACGATCAGGGGGACCGAGCCCATGTAGGCCACAGGCGCAAAGGCGGTGTCTTGGTCGTAGGGCAACTTTTTCATCAGGCTTTTCAGCGCCGCATTGGTGCTGTTGGTGCCGATCAAGATCGTGTAGCCGTCAGGAGCCGACTTGGCCACCACATCGGCGCCGAGCATGCCGTTCACACCGGCCTTGTTGTCCACCACCACAGGCTGGCCCAAAACTTCAGACATTTTTTGCGCAAAAGCGCGGCCAATTTGGTCGGTTGCGCTGCCCGCAGCAAAGGGCACAACGGCCTTGATCGGTTTGTTGGGGTAGGCCTGTGCCAGCGCTTGGGTGGCCACAAGGCCGAAGCCCAAGGCGGCAGACAACAAAGAGGCGATGCGCAAATGTTTCATGGGTTCTCCAGTGGGTCAAAAAATCATTCAATCACAAAAGCCAGCAGGTGCGCACTCAGGCATTTCCCGTGGGCGTCCAATGCCAGCGAGCGGGTCACGCCACCGCCCAGTGCGTTGTGCATGACAAAGTTGAGGGCGCCCAGTTGGGGCAGGGCGTAGCGTTCTACCGGGCCGTGCACGGTGCCTGCAAAGTGGGCTTGTACGCGTTCGGCGCTCAGGTGTTGTTCCAGCAGGGCAAAGTCGTTTTTGTCGTAGGCGATGACCGACAAGGTGGATCGGTTGCCTTTGTCGCCGGTGCGGGTGTGGGCGATGTCGCGCAGCAGCATGTCAGTGTCCTTCGGCGTTGAGCAGCACGGTGTTGGTGTCCACGGATTCGCGGGGCATGAGCACGGCGGCAGCGGCGATGACTTCGCGCACCGATCGGGTGGCGCCGCCGCCGCCTGCCGGGCCGTTGAGGTAAAGCGCTTCGACTTCGTGCGCCACATGCTGGGCCTGCTGCTGGGTGGGCACGCGCAGGGCCACGCGGGCACGCACTTCGGCGGGTTCGTGTGGCGATGTTGTGGTCTGCCCGAAGATGGCGTTCACGCCGATCAGGTCGTAGCGGCCTTCAAACTCGCCATATCCGGCATCGGCCAGCCGTTGGCGCACCAGGTCCAGAGCCAGTTGGCCCCGCGCTTGTGCGCCCGGCCCGGCATAGCTCATCTGGCCCTCGCCAATGAAGCCGTCGCGGTAACCCAGTGTGACTTTGAGTGTGTCGGTGCGTGGGTGGCCGCTGCCACCGGTCACCTCCACCCTGTCTGGTCCCAGCTGCGTCAGCTGCACCTGAGAAAAATCGGCCACCACATCGGGTTGCAGGTAGCGAGCGGGGTTCTCGATTTCATACAGCAGCTGTTCCGTGCAGGTGGCCACCGTGACGCAGCCGCCAGAACCCGCGACTTTGGTGATGACGGCGTCACCTGAGGCGCTGACCTCGGCCAGCGGAAAGCCCAGCCGGGCCATGTTGGGCACATCCTTGTAGCCCGGGTCGGCAAAGTAGCCGCCCGTGATTTGCGCCGCGCATTCCAGCAAATGCCCGACCAGCACGCCTTTGCCCAGGCTTTGCCAGTCGTCTGGTGCCCAGCCAAAGTGGTGCATCAAGGGGGCCAAAAACAGCGCCGGGTCGGCCACGCGGCCGGTGATGATGACTTGGGCATCACTTTGCAGCGCGGGCAGCAAGGCTTCGGCCCCCAAATAGGCATTGGCCGAGATCAGCTGCGCTTGCAGATCGCCAAGAGTTTGTGTGGATTCGAGCACGGGCAAAGCCATGCCGGATTGCGTCAAAGTGGCCAGCACATCGTCACCCATGACCACTGCCACTTTGACTTGCGGTAAGCCCAATTCACGCGCCACGGCCAGCACCGCGTGCCCGGCTTGCAGCGGGTTGGCCGCGCCCATATTGCTGATGATGCGGGTACCTTGGGCAAGGCAGGAGGGCAGCACGGCCCGCATCCGGGCCACCAGCATCGGGTCAAATCCCTCATCTTGGTCTTTGGACCGCTCCAGCTGTGCCAAGGCAATTGTGCGTTCGGCCAGGCACTCGAACACCAAGTAATGAAGCTGGCCTTTTTCGGCCAGTTCCACGGCAGGAGGGATGCGGTCACCCGCGTAGCCTGCGCCTGCGCCGATGCGAAGTGTTGTCTTCATGTCCCAAGCTTAAGAGCATTGGGCGTACGGGTCTGTCACATGGGAGCTTGGGTCAGTAAATGACAGCCACAGGCACTCTGCCCACGGTGGGCAGTCCTGCTTGCATCCATGCAGCCATGCCCCCTCGGTACCAGATGACTTGGGTGTAGCCCAGTTGGCGAGCCCGCATGGCGGCGTTCACCGACAGCCAGCATTCTGAGCTGGCGCAATAGAACACCACAGCTTGGTTCAAATCAGGCGCTGCGGCCAACATCATGTGGCGAAAGCGCTCGTTATAGGCTTGCTCCAACTTCTCATCGTCGAAAGCCATTCCACTGTTGATGAAGTTCAGTGCACCGGGAATCACCGGGCCAAAAACGGCCGTGTCGATGACAACTGGCCGGTCGCTTTTTTTCATGGCCTGAGCCAAGTTCTCCGTGTCCCAGCGCTGTACGCCGTCCAGTGATTTGGGGGTCATGCCAGTGACCTGGTTGCCGGTGCGCAAACGCGAAGGGGCGCTGCCGCCTGGCTCATCGCGTTCGGCTTGACTGAGCGATGGAGGAGGTGCTGGCAGCTGACCTGACAAGGCAAGGGCTTGGCTTTGCGCCTCTTCGTAGAGGGGGAGCACTTCATGCTCGTTGACGGACACCAAACGACAAAGTTTGGGGTTGTTTTTGGCGTGGTTGCACTGGTACAGCGCTCCCAACATGGCCCGTCCGGGGTCATCCACACCCCATCGCACACCGTATCCCATCTTGCCCCAGCCGATGGCCAGGGCTTTGTTGTGGTTGGCACTCAGATAGTTGGTAAAGGTCCGTTGACCAATGGTCTTGCACAGCAATTGGCCATTGCAAAGCCCTTCAATCAGAGTTCCCGCGCGGTCATGCATGTCCAACATGGGCTCGCCCAGGGATTTGCCAAAAAAGCCCAGTTGTACTTTCATGCTGTCGGGCAATTTCAGCGGCACGGTGTCGGTTTGTGTCACCACGCCCAGACTCAAGGCATCTTTGCCAGTGTATTGCTGGCATTGTTCGAAAGGTGTTTGGCCAGTCGGACAGAACCACGGCGTGCGGTCTTTTTCTTGCGTGCGTTGGAGCTCGCGAATCCTTAAAAATCCAGAGGCCTCTTTGATGTCGTAAAGGGCTTGGTTGATGACCTGAGCATCGAATTTTTCGCCCATTTGTTGTTTGTACAAGGCATACATCTGAGGCATATGCGTGGTGTTGACCCGTTTCGAGTCCTTGTCATGTGCGCCGTGGATGCCGACCATGGTGGTTCTTGGCAAGCTACCCGTGCCAAATGCGCGTTCCTGACCCGCCATAAAAATCAATGAACAAGCCGACATGCAGAAACCGGAAGCCACCGTTTTGATCTTGGCGCTTTGCACCATCCGTGCCACTTGCATGCCAGTCCACAAGTCACCCCCAGGCCCGTTGACCAAAATCAAGCGCTCAATGCCGCCTTTGGCGAAAGCCTCCTTGAACTGTAAAAAGTCCTGATCGACGGTGGGACCTGTGGCGAAAAGGTCATTGCCCACGCGTTCCAGAGTCATGGCCTGCAAGTTGGCGGACAGCCAAAGCGACAGGCACACAGTCAATGCTTTGAAAACACGGTTCATCAGGACCTCGCGCAACAGTTAACTAACAGGTTTGTATTTTTTCATCTAAAGTTAGTGCTTTGAGGAGTAATTTAATTGGGGTCAGATCCCAATTAAACTGCGGGTCTTAAACAGGGAGTTCCCATGGCCCGCCAACCTCGCCTCACCGTTGCCGCTTACCCACACCACGTCATCCAGCGCGGCAATGACCGTCAGGCCATCGTGCGCGACGACGCGGACCGTGAGCGCTTGCTGGCGCTGTGGCAAGAGCATGCGCAAACTTTCAAGGTGGCCATTCATGCCTACGTGATCATGGACAACCACTTCCATTTGCTGCTCACCCCCGAAACCGACGAGGGCCTGCCGCAGATGATGCAGGCGGTGGGCCGGGCCTATGTGCGCTATTTCAATTTGCGGCACCAGCGCACCGGCACTTTGTGGGAAGGGCGCTACCGCAGCAACCTCATTGAGAGTGAGCGCTATCTTTTGGCCTGCATGGTCTACATCGACCTGAACCCAGTGCGGGCGGGCATGGTAGGGCAACCCGCCGACTTCAAATGGTCCAGCTACAGGCACTGTATTGGGCAGGTGAGCGACAAGTTGGTGACGCCTCACGCCCTTTTTTGGGGCTTGGGCAACACCCCCTTTGCCCGTGAGGCGGCTTATGCCGAGCTGGTGCAGACAGGCTTGGCGCAGCGCGAAAAGGACCAACTCACGCAAAGCGCCTTGTCGGGTTGGGTGCTGGGATCGACCCATTTTGTGAGTGGTTTGCAGCAAAACACCCAGCGGCGCCTGGTGCCAGGCAAGGCAGGGCGACCTGCCAAAAAGGCCCTCGATTAAATCTGTCCCCGATTAATTCAAAACCAACTCAAAAGTCAAATTAATTGGGATCTGACCCCAATTAAAAAGTTTGGCATGGATGCTGCTGTGCACTACACTCCTCGGTCTGCGTGAAAACCCTTAGGAGCGCCCATGACTTCGGCCAGTGCAAAAGAACATTTCCAATCCACAGGTCTTTATGACCCCGCCAATGAGCACGATGCTTGTGGTGTCGGCTTTGTGGCCCACATCAAAGGGCACAAGACCCACGCGATCGTGACGCAGGCGCTCAAGATTTTGGAAAACCTGGACCACCGGGGTGCTGTGGGCGCGGACGCGCTCATGGGGGACGGTGCCGGTATCCTGATCCAGCTGCCCGACGCGCTGTACCGCGACGAGATGGCCAAACAAGGTGTGGCGCTGCCACCGTTTGGTGAATACGGCGTCGGCATGGTTTTCTTGCCCAAAGAGCATGCCTCGCGCATGGCTTGCGAACAAGAACTCGAGCGTGCCGTCAAGGCCGAAGGCCAAGTGGTGTTGGGCTGGCGCGATGTGCCCGTAAACCGTGACATGCCCATGTCGCCCACCGTGCGCCAAAAAGAGCCGGTCATGCGCCAGATCTTCATCGGCCGTGGTGCCGACGTGATCGTGCAAGACGCCTTGGAGCGCAAGCTGTACGTGATCCGCAAGACCGCCAGCGCCGCCATCCAGAACCTGCGCCTGACCCACAGCAACGAGTACTACATCCCCAGCATGTCCAGCCGCACTGCGGTCTACAAGGGCTTGCTGCTGGCCGACCAAGTGGGCACCTATTACCTCGACCTGCAAGACGAGCGCTGCGTCTCGGCCTTGGGCCTGGTGCACCAGCGTTTCTCCACCAATACCTTCCCCGAGTGGCCCTTGGCCCACCCTTACCGCTATGTGGCGCACAACGGCGAGATCAACACCGTCAAGGGCAACTACAACTGGATGAAGGCCCGCGAAGGCGTGATGTCCTCGCCCGTTCTGGCTGCCGACCTGCAAAAGCTCTACCCCATCAGCTTCGCCGGTCAGTCCGACACCGCCACTTTTGACAACTGCCTGGAACTGCTGACGATGGCAGGCTACCCCATCAGCCAGGCCGTGATGATGATGATCCCCGAGCCTTGGGAGCAGCACACCACCATGGACGAGCGCCGCAAGGCGTTCTATGAATACCACGCCGCGATGCTCGAGCCTTGGGACGGCCCCGCCTCCATCGTGTTCACCGACGGCCGCCAGATCGGCGCCACGCTGGACCGCAACGGCCTGCGCCCTTCGCGCTACATCATCACCGACGACGACATGGTCATCATGGGTTCCGAGACCGGCGTCTTGCCGATCCCTGAAAGCAAGATCGTGCGCAAGTGGCGTCTGCAGCCCGGCAAGATGTTCCTGATCGATTTGGAACAAGGCCGCATGATCAACGACGAAGAGTTGAAAGCCGGTCTGGCCAGCGCCAAGCCTTACAAGCAGTGGATCGAGAACCTGCGCATCAAGCTCGACGACGTGGCCGAAGCCGTTGTCGCGCCATCTTCGGATGTGGCCTTGCTCGACCTGCAGCAAGCCTTTGGCACCACCCAAGAAGACATCAAGTTCTTGTTGGCCCCCATGGCCTCTGCCGGTGAAGAAGCCATTGGCTCCATGGGCAACGACAGCCCGCTGGCCGTGCTGTCCGATAAAAACAAGCCGCTGTACAACTACTTCAAGCAGTTGTTCGCGCAAGTGACCAACCCCCCGATCGACCCGATCCGCGAAGCGATCGTGATGTCTCTGGTGTCCTTCATCGGCCCCAAGCCCAACCTGCTGGACATCAACCAGGTTAACCCGCCCATGCGCCTCGAAGTGAGTCAGCCCATTCTGGACTTCGCCGACATGGCCAAGCTGCGCAACATCGAGCAAGCCACCAAGGGCAAGTTCAAGAGCGCCACGCTGGACATCACCTACCCCGCGCTGTGGGGCCGCGAAGGCGTGGAAGCCAAGTTGGCATCGCTGTGCGCTGAAGCTGTGGACGCCATCAAGGGCGGCCACAACATCCTGATCATCAGCGACCGTGGCGTGAACGCCACCCAAGTGGCGGTTCCTGCGCTGCTCGCGCTGTCGGCCATCCACCAGCACTTGGTGTCCGAAGGCCTGCGCACCACGGCTGGCCTGGTGGTCGAGACCGGCACTGCCCGCGAAGTTCATCACTTTGCTGTGCTTGCCGGTTACGGCGCCGAAGCCGTTCACCCCTACCTGGCCATGGAAACAC
>Ga0247831_1008104_pt1 | contig 11314 bp, 8 predicted proteins | sample LaCruzMarch2015__9_FD_192406 | JGI IMG/M metagenome (GOLD analysis project Ga0247831, IMG submission 192406) | Freshwater microbial communities from meromictic Lake La Cruz, Castile-La Mancha, Spain - LaCruzMarch2015_1m | ecosystem: Environmental > Aquatic > Freshwater > Lake | place: Spain...
GGTGCGGGGCTTGGTGTGAACCCGGGCGATCTGAGCCGGGGCCTTCATCGATCTGGCGCTGATCATGGTGGCGGGCATGGCTTGGCTCCTTGTGTCCAGGCTCCATTGCCAGGCAACGGCCGGCCCTGGCAAGGGGTGTTGACGTCTTGCAGCTGCGCTGATGCCTCCTGGTACTCGTGATCTGCTCGCCTCGGTGCTGGGTGAGCGCCCGCTGGTCACTTCACCGGCCGATCCGGTTGTGGCCCCTGTGGCGCCACCACCGCCGCCACAGGGACCTCCTGGACCCTGGCGCTTGACGGCGCGGGTCGGTGCCTCCCAGCTGCAGATCAGCAACCAGCCCGAGTCGCGGGTGATCCGCAAGGTGGAGCTGGAGACGTACCTGAGGGGGGTAAGCCCTGGTGATTCAAGCCTGCTTTGCCGCTGTGCTCGGCTTCGGCATCGGCCGCGATCAGCCGCAGCCCCGCTCCTGGGCGGCGAGCAAGTGGAGAGCGGAGCGAATCACCTCAGCGTGACAGGCCAGCGGGGAGCACCAGCAGAGCGGCTCGATCGGGCACTTGGCGGCTTGCTGGAGCAAGGCCTGCAACGCCTGACGCTGCGGGGAACCGGGCTCCTGCAGCTACCGCCACAACCAGCCCCGATAGAGCTGAATCACCTGATCGCGGCTGCGATCCCGGTCGATGCTGAAGGGATTGCCGAGCGCCGTGGGCCGGCCCACATAGACCTGGCCAGGCGAGATAATAGAAGGTTAGCGTCAGTTTAGTGGCCTCCATGATTGTGCCGGCAGTGAGGGTTGTCTGATGGCGGCAATGGTGGCGACACGGATAGCGCTTGTGACGTCGGCCATTGACATTTCCATGTTCCTGGCTTTCACAGCGCGGACAGCGGAAGCCATCAGGCCAGGGCGCCTTCTCCAGCGCCGCCTCGCATTTCTCCTCAGAGTCATAGAGGGCATTGAACTGTGGGAACGAAAGCCCTTCCTGGAACTGGATGAGGCTGCGGCCCATGAGTGGGGTGGTAACTTAATACCACTATAACTCCGAGTCAGGTTTTTACGGAGCTTCCGGGGTAATCAAGTGCAGGCTTATCACGTAACGGGAAAAAGTTTTCACCCATACCAAGCATTAAGCATTTTGCGACCATCCTGTCAAGATGTTTATGACTTTCCAGCTGAAGGAATCGATAACCATTGCTCGGATTACTGCAGCATCACCAACTTTAACCACCGTTCTGCAACAAAGCCACTGCACCAGAATTCTTAGTGTGGTTTCAGGCTTCGCTCAGATATTCAGCAGCGACTTTCGATCCTCCGGGTGAAGCGAGCGAGCCAGGCGAGCGGGGCTTGCAGCTGGAGCCGTTGCTTAGGATTGGCATCTGTTTCATGCGATTTTCGTGCCAGCCGCTCCCCCTGCAGCCGAACCCGCCAGCCGCAGGGTGAAAACGGACACCACCCCGATCCACCTGCCGAAGACCAGCGAGAGCCCCCAGCTGCTGCGCATCCGCCATTCGATGAGCCATGTGCTTGCCATGGCCGTACAGAAGCTCTTCCCGCGCGCCCAGGTGACCATCGGGCCCTGGACCGAGTGCGGCTTCTACTACGACTTCGACAACCCCGAGCCTTTCACCGAGGCCGATCTCAAGGCGATCAAAAAGGAAATGGGTCGAATCATCGGCCGCCGGCTGCCCCTCGAGCGGATTGAGGTGAGCCGCGAGGAGGCTGAGCGCCGCATCAGCGCCCAGAACGAGCCTTACAAGCTCGAAATCCTCGCCGGCCTCACCGAGCCGATCAGCCTCTACACCCTTGGCGATGACTGGTGGGACCTCTGCGCCGGGCCCCACGTGGCCCACACCGGTGAGCTGAACCCCAAGGCCTTCGAGCTTGAAAGCGTGGCCGGTGCCTATTGGCGCGGCGATGAAACCAAGGCCCAACTGCAGCGTATCTACGGCACCGCATGGGAAACGCCCGAACAGCTGGCCGAGCACCAGCGCCGCCAAGCCGAAGCCCTGCGCCGTGACCACCGCCGCATCGGTAAGGACCTGGATCTGTTCTCGATCGAAGACGAGGCCGGCGCCGGCCTGGTGTTCTGGCACCCCAGGGGTGCCCGCATGCGGCTGCTGATCGAGGAGTTTTGGCGCGAAGCCCACTTCGCCGCCGGCTACGAGCTGCTCTATACCCCCCACGTGGCCGATCTCAGCCTCTGGAAAACCTCTGGTCACCTCGATTTCTACGCCGAGAGCATGTTTGGCCCGATGCAGGTGGATGAGCGCCAGTACCAGCTCAAGCCGATGAACTGCCCCTTCCATGTGCTCACCTTTGCCAGCCGCCTGCGCTCCTACCGGGAGCTGCCGATTCGCTGGGCCGAGCTGGGCACCGTCTACCGCTACGAGCGCCCAGGCGTGATGCACGGCCTGATGCGGGTGCGGGGCTTCACCCAGGACGACGCCCACATCTTCTGCCTGCCCGAGCAGATCACCGCTGAAATCCTCGGGGTGCTCAACCTCACCGAAACGATCCTCTCCACCTTCGATTTCCACAACTACGAGGTGCACCTCTCCACCCGGCCGGCCAAGTCGATCGGTGACGATGCGGTGTGGGAGCTGGCCACCGCCGGTCTGGTCGAGGCCCTGGAGCGCAAGGGCTGGGCCTACAAGCTGGATGAAGGTGGCGGTGCCTTCTATGGCCCCAAGATCGACATCAAAATCGAAGATGCGATCGGCCGCCTCTGGCAGTGCTCCACGATCCAGCTGGATTTCAACCTGCCGGAGCGTTTCGATCTGCACTACATCGCCGCCGATGGCTCGCGCCAGCGTCCGATCATGATCCACCGGGCCATCTTCGGCTCCCTGGAGCGGTTCTTCGGGATCCTGGTGGAGAACTACGCCGGTGATTTCCCCTTCTGGCTTGCCCCCGAGCAGATCCGGCTGCTGCCGGTCACCGATGCGGTGCTGCCGGTGGCCGAAACCTTGCTGGCCCAGCTGAAGGCCGCCGGCATCCGTGCCGGCCTCGATCGCAGCGGTGAGCGGCTCGGCAAACTGATCCGCAACGGCGAACAGCAGAAGATTCCCTTGCTGGCGGTGATCGGTGCGACCGAGGCCGAGGCCGGCACCGTCAACCTGCGCAGCCGCCGCGACGGTGACCTCGGCGCCGTGGCCGTGGCTGATCTGCTCGCCGCAGCCACCCGCGCCAACCGGGAGCGGGCCGCCGGCCTGGCCCTCGGCCTTGCCCTCGCTGCGGCATGACCACCCTGCTGGCCGGCGACATCGGCGGTACCAAGACCCTGTTGGCCACCTACCGCCTCCAGGCGGGCCATTTGGAGTTGCTGCGCCAACAGCGCTACCCCTCCGGCGCCTGGGCCGATTTCGCCGCCATGGTGGCCCACTTCCTTGCCGCCGCCGCCGCTGCCGGCGAGGAGCCGCCTCGCCACGGTTGTTTTGCCGTGGCCGGCCCGGTGATCGGCGGCCAGGTGAAGGTCACCAACCTGCCCTGGCAGCTCGACCAGGACGCGCTGGCCGGGGCCTGCGGCCTTGAGTCGCTGGAGCTGGTCAACGATTTCGCTGTGCTGATCTACGGCCTGCCCCACCTGGCCGCCGATCAGCAGCAGCCCCTGCGGCCCGGGCCCTGCTCCAAGGCCAGCCCCGGCGGCAGCTCGGCCCACCCCAGCGGCCCACCCCTGGCGATCCTGGGGGCAGGCACCGGCCTGGGGGCGGCGATCGGTGTGCCGGGCCCCGGCGGCCTGATCGCCCTGGCCAGCGAGGCTTCCCACGCCGAGTTCGCCCCCCGCAGCGAGGCGGAATGGCGGCTCAAGCGCTGGCTGGCCAACGACCTGGGCCTGGAGCGGGTTTCGGTGGAGCGGGTGGTGAGCGGCACCGGTCTCGGCCACGTGGCCCGCTGGCTGCTGGCCGAGCGGGATCCGGCCGGCTCCCACCCCTTGGCCGGCGACCTCCCCGACCTGCCCGCCGCGGTGGCTTCGGCGGCCGATCGGGGCGATCCCCTGGCCGCCGAAGCCCTCGCCCTCTGGCTGGGGGCCTACGGCAGTGCCGCCGGTGACCTGGCCCTGCAGTGCCTATGCCGCGGCGGCCTCTGGCTCGGCGGTGGCACAGCGCCCAAGATGCTGCATCACCTGCGCTCCCCCGCCTTCCTCGAGCCTTTGTGTGCCAAGGGCCGGCTCTCCCCCCTGCTGCAGGCCATCCCCCTGATGGCGATCATCGATCCGGAGGCCGGCCTGTTCAGCGCCGCCTGCCGCGCCCGCATGCTGCTGGAGGACGGCATGGCTGAGTCCTGGGCCGGCGGTAGCTGATCGAGCAAGTGGGACACTGGCTCCAGCAGTGCAGACGACATGGTGCGGCCGCGGATCGGCCAGGGGGTGATGGTGGATGTGCCCGCCACCACCGCCAACCTTGGGCCGGGTTTTGACTGCCTGGGCGCTGCCCTGGAGCTCAACAACCGCTTTGTGCTGCGCTGCATCGAAGGGGATGGCGAGCGCTTTGATCTGCTGATCGAAGGCAGCGAGGGGTCTCACCTGCGCGGCGGCCCCGACAACCTCGTCTACCGTTCCGCCCGGCGGGTCTGGAAGGAGGCCGGTGAGGAGCCGGTGGGCCTCGAAGCGCGGGTGAAACTGGCGGTGCCGCCGGCCCGGGGTCTGGGCAGCAGCGCCACGGCGATCGTGGCCGGCCTGATCGGCGCCAATGCCCTGGTGGGGAACCCGCTCAGCAAGGAGAAGCTGCTGGAGCTGGCGATCGACATCGAAGGCCACCCCGACAACGTGGTGCCGTCGATGCTGGGGGGCCTCTGCCTCACCGCCAGGGCGGCCTCCCACCGCTGGCGGGTGGTGCGCTGCGAATGGAACGAGGTGGTGAAGGTGGTGGTCGCCATTCCGGCCATGCGCCTGCCCACCAGCGAGGCGCGGAGGGTGATGCCCCGCCAGGTGCCGATCGCCGATGCGGTGGTGAACCTCGGCGCGCTCACCCTGCTGCTGCAGGGATTGCGCACCGGCAATGGCGATCTGATCGCCGATGGCATGCACGACAGGCTGCACGAGCCCTACCGCTGGGCCCTGATCCAGGGGGGACGGGCCGTGAACGCGGCAGCCCTGGCCAGCGGCGCCTGGGGATGCGTGATCAGCGGCGCCGGTCCGAGCCTTTTGGCCCTCACCTCCGCCGAGAACGCGGCCAGCGTGGGGCGGGCCATGGTGCAGGCCTGGGAGAAGGAGGGCGTCGCCTCTCGCTCGGAGGTGCTGGAGCTGCAGCATCACGGCAGCCACTGGGAGGCAGTCGAAGACCGGCCTTGAAAAGGTAGGTACAACTACTTAACTGATAAATTCTGCAGCGCCGGACCGCCGGCCTCCCCGGAACCCTGCCTGGCCGCCATGGATGCACTTCTGCCCCTCACGGCCGCCTCCAGCCTTCCGGCCAGCTTCCCCTGGCTCAGCCTGATCGCCCTGCTGCCTGCCTCCGGCGCCCTGGTGCTGCCGCTGCTCCCTGGCGATGGCAGCGATCCCCGCGGCCCCCGCACCGTCGCCCTGGCGGTGCTTCTGGCCGACCTGCTGCTGATGCTGTGGGTGTTCAGCCAGCATTTCGATGGCGGCAGCAGCAGCCTGCAGTTGGTCGAGCGGGTGGCCTGGGTCCCTTTCCTCGGCCTGGAGTGGTCGCTCGCCGCCGACGGGCTCTCCACACCCCTGGTGGTCCTCAGCGGGCTGGTCACCTTGCTGGCGGCGGCGGCCAGCTGGAACATCAACCGCAAGACCAACCTCTATTTTGGCCTGCTGCTCCTGCAGGCCTCGGCCCAGTCGCTGGTGTTTCTCTCCCAGGATTTCCTGCTCTTTTTCCTGGCCTGGGAGCTGGAGCTGGTGCCGGTGTATCTGCTGATCGCGATCTGGGGCGGTGCCCAGCGCCAGTATGCCGCCACCAAGTTCATCCTCTACACCGCCACCGCCTCGCTGCTGATCCTGATCAGCGGCCTGGCCCTGGCCCTCGGTGGTGAGGGCTTCACCCTCAACCTGCAGGAACTCAGCCAGCGCTCCTACGGCGGCAGTTTCGGCCTGCTCTGCTATCTCGGCTTCCTGGTGGGCTTCGGCGTGAAATTGCCGATCTTTCCCCTGCATACCTGGCTGCCCGACGCCCACGGCGAGGCCAATGCCCCGGTGTCGATGCTGCTGGCCGGTGTGCTGCTGAAGATGGGCGGCTACGCCCTGCTGCGCTTCAACGTCCAGATGCTGCCCGAGGCCCACCTGATCCTGGCTCCGGCCCTGATCGTGCTCGGCATCGTCAACATCATCTATGGCGCCCTCAATGCCTTCGCCCAGGACAATGTGAAGCGGCGGATCGCCTGCAGCTCGGTGAGCCACATGGGCTTCGTGCTGCTGGGCATCGGCGCCATCGACAGCCTCGGCATGAGCGGCGCCATGCTGCAGATGATCAGCCATGGCTTGATCGCCGCCTCGATGTTCTTCGTCACCGGGGTGTTCTACGAGCGCACCAAAACCCTCTCGATTCCCAACATGGGCGGCCTGGCCAAGGTGCTGCCGATCACCTTCGCCTTCTTCCTGGCCAGTTCCCTGGCCTCCCTGGCCCTGCCGGGGATGAGCGGCTTCATCAGCGAGATCACCGTGTTCCTTGGCGTCACCAGCAACGAGGGTTTCACCACCGGCTTCCGCACGATCACGGTGGTGCTGGCAGCCATCGGCCTCGTGCTCACCCCCGTGTATCTGCTGTCGATGTGCCGGCGGGTGTTCTTCGGCCCCAGAATTCCGGCCCTGGCCGTGGTGGGCGACATGAAACCCCGCGAGCTGGTGATCGGCCTGATGCTGCTGGTGCCCACCCTGGCAATCGGCTTCTGGCCCCGCCTGGCGATTGATCTCTATGGGGCCAGCACCACGGCCGTTGCCGAGAACCTCGCCAGCCACGCCACCGAGGCCATGGCGGGCCTCGCATCCCTCGGCTGAATCGGCTGGAATGGAGCTTCTGCGTCTCCACAGCCGATGAGCGCCACCAGCCTTGCCTCTCCCCTGCTGGTCGGCGAGGGCCTGCCCCGCTACGGGGCGATCGACCCCGAGCAGGTGAGCAGCCAGATACCGCTCCTGCTGCTAGGGCTCGAGACCGAGCTGGCCGGGCTGGAAGCCCAGCTGGAGCTGGCCCTCTCGGCCCCTGAACCCCTTGGATGGGACCAGGTGATGGAGCCGCTGGAGAAGCTGGCCGAGCGGCTGCGCTGGAGCTGGGGGGTGGTGACCCATCTGGTGGGCGTGTGCAACACCACGGCGCTGCGGGAAGCCCACCAGGCCCAGCAGGCCGCCGTGGTGGCCTTCACCAACCGGGCAAGCCAGAGCCCGGTGCTTTATCAGGCCCTGGAGCGGCTGCATGCCCAGCATGACCAGGCCGCCCCGGCAGATCCGCTCTGGCTCGATGCCACCCAGCAACGCATCCTCGCGGCCGAGCTCCGCGACCGGCGCCTGCGCGGGGTGGGTCTGGCCAGCGACCAGCAGACAGCCTTCAACCAGGCCAGCGAGGAGCTCTCCGCCCTTTCCAGCCGCTTCGGCAACCATGTGCTGGATGCCACCAACCAGTGGACGCTGCAGCTCACCAGCCCGGAGGAGGTGGACGGCCTGCCGGCCAGCCTGCTCGCCCTGCTGGCCCAGGCCGCCGGCGAGGGGGCCAGCGCCGAGGCCGGTCCGTGGCTACTCGGCCTCGACGCCCCCCGCTACGGGCCCTTTCTCCAATACAGCACCCGCCGGGACCTGCGCGAGCAGGCCTACCGCGCCTTCGTGGGCCGGGCGTCGAGCTCCGACCTCGACAACCGGCCGCTGATCGAGCGCATCCTGCGCCTGCGCGGTGAGCAGGCGCGGCGGCTCGGGTTTGCCCACTGGGCCGAGCTGAGCCTCTCCAAGAAAATGGCCGATTCGGTGGAGGCGGTCGAGGGCCTGCTCGAAGACCTGCGGGCGGCGGCCTTCCCGATGGCCCAGCAGGAACTGGCCGCCCTGGCCGCCTGCGCCGCCCGCCATGGCGCCCCCGAGGCCACTCCGGAATCCACTGGCCTCAAGCACTGGGACGTTCCGTTCTGGTCGGAGCGGCTGCGCCGCGAGCGCTTCGATCTCGACAGCGAAGCCCTGCGGCCCTGGTTCCCCCTGCCCCGGGTGCTCGATGGCCTGTTCGCCCTCTGTGGCCGTCTGTTCGGCATCCGCATCGAGGCGGCCGACGGCGCGGCGCCGGTGTGGCATCCCGATGTGCGCTTCTTCCGGGTCGTTGATGCCGCCAGCGGCGCGGCGATCGCCGCCTTTTTCCTCGATCCCTACAGCCGGCCTGGCAGCAAGCGCGGTGGCGCCTGGATGGACGACTGCCTGGGCCGCTCCCTCGATGCCCAGGGGCGGCCGGTGCTGCCGGTGGCCTACCTGATCTGCAACCAGAGCCCACCGGTGGCCGGCACCCCCAGCCTGATGACCTTCCAGGAGGTGGAAACCCTCTTCCATGAATTCGGCCATGGGCTGCAGCACATGCTCACCACCGTGGAGCGTCCCCAGGCCGCCGGCATCAACCGGGTTGAGTGGGATGCGGTGGAGCTGCCCAGCCAGTTCATGGAGAACTGGTGCTACGACCGCGCCACCCTGCTGGGCATGGCCCGCCACTGGCAGAGCGGCGAGCCGCTGCCGGAGGCCGAGTTCGCCAAGCTGCTGGCGGCCCGCACCTTCATGGCCGGCTTCGCCACCCTGCGGCAGGTGCACCTTGCCCTTGTCGACCTGCGCCTGCACAGCCAGTGGCAGCCGGATTCCGGCCAGACCCCCCAGCAGCTCCGCCTGGAGATCGCCGCCACCACCTCGGTGCTGCCCCTGGTCGAGGCGGACGCAACCCTCTGCTCCTTCGGGCACATCTTCGCCGGGGGCTACGCGGCCGGCTACTACTCCTATAAGTGGGCCGAGGTGCTCAGCGCCGACGCCTTCAGCGCCTTCGAGGAGGTGGGCCTGCAGAACGAGCCCCAGATCCAGGCCACCGGCCGCCGCTTCCGCGACACCGTGCTCAGTCTGGGGGGCAGCCGCAGCCCCGAGCAGGTGTTCGAGGCCTTTCGCGGCCGTCCGCCCAGCCCTGAAGCCCTGATCCGCCACTCGGGGTTGGCGCCAGCCCTGGCTTAGCTGGCCAGCAGGGCCTCCCGCAGGGCTGCAAGGGCCCGCGGATCCCTCAGGATCGCCTGGTGGGTCATGGCGGGCAGGGCCTGGCGGGTGCCCACCGGCAGCACGCCGCGCCAGCCAGGCACCACGATCTGGTCGGTGGGGGTGTAGATGCTGTGGCAGTCCACCGTCTTCAGGATCTCCGCTGAGTCATTGAGCTGGCGCAGCAGTGGGCTGCCCGGTTTCAGCTCGGCGATGCCCCCCAGCAGCCAGGGGGGGCAGACCTGGGCCAGGGGCGTGCCTTGCTGGGGGCTGGCCACGCTGAAGAAGCGGCGGGTGCGCCGGTGGCCACCGAGCAGCTGGATCCAGCTGCGCCCCACCACTCCTCCCATCGAGAAACCCAGCACGTCGATCGTCTGGCTGGGCCCGAAGGTCGCCTCGATGGCCGCCTCCAGGCGCTCGGCCAAGGGCAGCATCCGGGTTGCGCCGAGCCGGTGGTGCAGATAGGGCACCAGCAGGGGATCCCGTTCGCCGGCCAGGGCCTCCTGCAGGCGCCGGAACAGCCGCGGTGTGTCCCAGAGGCCATGCACCAGCACCAGCGGGGGCCGGGTGCTCACCGATCCGCCCCCCTGTCCCCATGGCGCCAGCGTTCCACCGCCACCCGGCCGATGAAGCCCGGCACCGGCGCCCGGCATTTGGTGAGCACCACCCTCTGGGGCACCGGCCCGAACAGCTCCTCCAGCCGGTCCATCACCCGCTCGGCGAACTGTTCGATCGTGTGGCAACGCAGGCCACAGGCCAGCTGTTGCACGGCCTGGATCGCCACACCGTAATCGAGGCTGAGGGCCAGGTCGTCGCTGCGGCCCGCTGGTGCCAGGTCGTGCCAGAGGGTGAACGCCAGCTCGAACCACTGGCCCATCTGCCGCTCCCGCTCCAGCACCCCGACATGGGCCCAGAGCCGCAGTCCGTCCACGTGGATGGCGTCGAGGGGCTGCGTCACAGGGGGAGAGACTGGTGGCGGAACGTGCGCGTACCCGCGGCGTAGTCGGCGGCGATGTGCCCGTCGCCGCGCAGCCGGTAGCGGTAGGTGATCAGGCCTTCCAGCCCCACCGGCCCCCGCGGGGGCAGGGTCTGGGTGCTGATGCCCACCTCGGCGCCGAAGCCGTAGCGGAAGCCGTCGGCGAAGCGGGTGGAGCAGTTGTGGAAGACGCCGGCGCTGTCCACCGCCCGCAGGAAGCGCTCGGCGGTGGCGCTGTTGGTGGTACAGATTGCGTCGGTGTGGCGGGAGCCGTGGCGGGCGATGTGGGCGAGGGCCTCGTCGAGGTTCTCCACCACCTTCACCGCCAGGATCAGGTCGGAGTACTCCGTGTCCCAGTCCGCCTCGCTGGCGGGGTGGGGAACGCCCAGGGCGCAGGCCGCCGCGTCGCCGCGCAGCTCCACCCCGGCCGCGCCGAAGGCCGCGATCGCCGCCGGCAGGAAGCTGGCGGCGACCTGACGGTCCACCAGCAGGGTTTCGATCGCGTTGCAGGCGGCCGGGTACTGGGTCTTGCTGTCGAGGGCGATCCTGATCACCTGCTCCACCTCCACCTCCCGGTCCACCAGCAGGTGGCAGATGCCGTCGGCGTGGCCGAGCACGGGAATGCGGGTGTTGTCCTGGATGAAGCGGACCAGCTCGTTGGAGCCGCGGGGAATGATCAGATCCACCAGGCCATCGAGCTTGAGCAGGGCCAGGCTTTCCTGCCGAGTGGTGAGCAGATCGAGGCAGTCGGGCGCCACGGGGCTGGCCGCCAGGCCCTGCTGCAGGGCAGCGACGATGGCGGCGCAGCTGCGGCTGGCCTCCCGCCCCCCCTTGAGGATGGCGCCGTTGCCGGAGCGGATCGCCAGGGAGGCGATCTGCATCACCGCATCGGGGCGGGCCTCGAAGATCACCCCCACCACCCCGAGCGGCACGGTGATCCGCTCCAGCTCCAGGCCGCGGTCGAGTTCGGTGTGGAGCTGGCGGCGCCCCAGCGGATCCGGCAGGACCGCCACCTGGCGCACGCCGACGATGGCAGCCTCGAGCTTGGCGGCATCGAGCCTGAGCCGCGCCACCAGGGCCGGAGCCAGGCCGTCCTCATCAACCGCCGCCGTCAGGTCGGCCTGGTTGGCGGCCAGGATCCCGGCGGCGGCCGCCGCCAGGGCATCGGCCATCGAGTCCAGGGCGGCGCGCCGCTGGGCATCGCTGG
>Ga0247831_1008105_pt1 | contig 11314 bp, 9 predicted proteins | sample LaCruzMarch2015__9_FD_192406 | JGI IMG/M metagenome (GOLD analysis project Ga0247831, IMG submission 192406) | Freshwater microbial communities from meromictic Lake La Cruz, Castile-La Mancha, Spain - LaCruzMarch2015_1m | ecosystem: Environmental > Aquatic > Freshwater > Lake | place: Spain...
GCCTCAACCGAGACATCGCCTACGCGATGGCCGCCGTCGACGTTCGTATCCTGGCTCCCATCCCGGGCCGCTCGGCCATCGGCGTCGAGGTACCGAACCACACGCGTCAGCTCGTGGCGCTCGGCGACATCATGACGTCACCCGAGTCGAAGGTCGCCACCCACCCGCTCGACGTCGCCGTCGGCAAGGACATCGCGGGCCGGTCCGTGTTCCTGAACCTCGCCACCACGCCGCACCTGCTCATCGCCGGCACCACCGGTGCCGGCAAGTCGAGTGGCATCAACTGCATCATCACCTCGCTGCTCATGCGCACCACCCCCGAGCAGGTGAAGCTCATCCTCATCGACCCCAAGCAGGTCGAGATGGGGCAGTACAACCGCTTGCCGCACCTGCTCACGCAGCCGGTGACGAACCCCAAGAAGGCGGCCAACGCGCTGCAGTGGGCCTGCAAGGAGATGGATCGCCGCTACGACGTCCTGTCCGAGGTCGGCTTCCGCGACATCGGTGGCTACAACGCCGCGTACGACCGCGGCGACCTGCAGGGCGAGGCGATCGCCGGTCTCGACCGCGACGCCGAGCAGCCTCAGTTCGAGCGCATGCCCTACATCGTCGTCGTGGTCGACGAGCTCAACGACCTGATGATGGTCGCGGCACGCGATGTCGAGGAGAGCATCACCCGCATCGCGCAGAAGGCTCGTGCGGTGGGCATCCACCTCATCGTTGCCACGCAGCGCCCGTCGGTGAACGTCATCACCGGCGTCATCAAGGCCAACGTGCCGGCCCGCATGGCGTTCGCCGTGTCGTCGCTCACCGACAGCCGTGTCATCCTCGACCAGCCGGGTGCCGAGAAGCTCGTCGGCAAGGGCGACATGCTCCTCCTACCCGGTAGCTCCAACGTCGCCCAGCGCATCCAGGGCTCGTTCGTCAGCGAGGACGAGGTGCGCAAGGTCGTCGCACACTGGCGTCGCCAGGGCCCCGAGGTCACGTACGTCAGCGGCGTCGAGGGAGACGACGGTGGCGGCAGTGGTTCCAGCGGCGGCATGTTCGCCTCGGGCGGCGGCGGTGCCGACGAAGACGATGACGAGGCGTTGATGCGTCAGGCGATCGAGCTCGTCGTCCGCAGCCAGCTCGGCTCGACCTCGATGCTCCAGCGCAAGCTCAAGGTCGGCTTCGCCCGCGCCGGCCGGATCATGGACCTGCTCGAGCAGCGGGGCGTGGTGGGCCCGAGCGAGGGCTCGAAGGCCCGCGCGGTGCTGATGACCGTCGAGGAGTACGAGCTCCTCAACGGCGGCTGAGCATCCGACTCCGATGACGAACGAACCGTCCACCAAGCTCCTCCACGCGCAGGCGACCGGCGAGGTCCGTGCGGCGGCCACCTTCGAGCTCACCACGATGCGAGACGCGGGTGGTCACACGCTCGAGGTGCACCAGGGTGTGCCGGTGCACACCGTCGACGGTCGCGGTGCGCTCGCCGCCGGGGCGCTGTGTCTGTTGGCCGACCACAGCCTCGGCGGTGCCGCGATGAGCCGGATCAGCGCCGATGAGCGCATGGTCACGAGCCACATGCACCTCGAGATCGTCGCAGAGCCGACGCCGGGCATGCGGTCGTTTCGTGGCACCGCCGACGAGGTGCACCTCGCACCCGGCAGCGCGTTCATCCGTGGCCGCATCAGCGCCGACGACGGAACGCTCGTCGCCCTCACCAGCGCCCGCTTCGCGCTGTTCGACGCATCGCGCGCCCAGGGTGGCAACGTCGCCCCGCTCGCCACAGCTCCGGAATCAGCCATGGTTGCGGACATCGGTGGGTGGGACCCCTCGCCGGTCGACGTCCTGCTCGGCCTCTCGCTCGCGCGTCTCCACCCGTCGGGTGGCATCGACGTCGCGTTCCTCGCCACGCCCGAGCTGAGCAACGAACGATCGGGCCTGCACGGTGGAGTCGGGGCGCTGATGGCCGAGCGTGCCGCCGACCTCGTGCTCCGTCTCGGTGACGACCGGAGTCCCGTCCCGTTCCGGCCGGTCGAGCTGCGGGTCGCGTTCCTCCGGCCGATCGCTGCCGACGGCAACACGGTCGGCGGCACTGCCGAGGTGACGTTCCGCGGCGCCACCACCGCCGCGACGACCTCCCGCGTGTACCGCCCCGACGGCAAGGTGTCGGTGCAACTCGACGCCGTGCACGTGCGCGCCACGCGCTGACCCTCCGACCGCCCGGGCACGCAGGCCCGCCCGTAGTGTGCGCGCCATGAGCGCGACGACGGGTGAGGTCAGGGGCAGGCGGATCGTGGTGACCGGGGCGTCACGCGGGCTCGGCAGGGCCTTCGCCACGGCACTGGCGGCCGAGGGTGCGCACGTGGTGGTGAACGGCACCAACACCGACCTGGTGGCAGAGGTGGTCGAGTCGATCACGTCGGCCGGTGACGCCGCCGTGCCGTTCGTCGGCTCGGTGGCCGACGACGACACCTGCGCCGAGATGGTGGCCACCTGCGTGCGCGAGTTCGGCGGCATCGACGCCGTGGTGAACAACGCCGGCATCGTGCGCGACCGCACGCTGCTGAACATGACGCCGGAGGAGTTCGACGAGGTGATCGCGGTGAACCTGCGCGGCACCTGGTCGATGAGCCGCCACGCGGCGCGGGCGATGAAGGAGCAGGGGACCGGCGGGCTGCTGCTGCAGATCTTCTCGGCATCCGGCTTCGCCGGCTCGGTGGGGCAGACGAACTACGCGGCGTCGAAGGCCGGCGTGATGGGGATGCTGTACGCGTGGGACGTCGAGCTTCGCCGCATCGGCGTGCGCACGAACGCGCTGTGGCCGGTGGCCGACACCGACATGACCCAGGTGGTGTTCGAGGGGGCCCGCCAGCGCGCCGAGGCGAAGGGTACGGCCGCACCGGAGCCGAAGGCGATGGGGTTCGGCCAGCCGTCCGAGATCGCCCCGGCAGTCGTGTACCTCTGCAGCCCCCGCGCCGACCACCTGCGTAGCCAGCTCGTCTCGTTCAACGGGGCGAAGCTCGCCTACTGGCAGCACCCGCGCGAGACCGTCATCGAGCGTCGCGACGCGTGGAGCATCGACGACATCGACGCCGTACTGCGCGACGCGGCCGAGCCGGTGTACGCCCCCGAGCTGTGACATGATCGGCGGCCACGGCAACCTTGGGGGGTACGTCATGGCCGAATTCACGGAGATCACCACCGGACTGCGGTTCCCGGAAGGACCGATCGCGATGCCCGACGGCAGCGTGATCCTGGTCGAGATGTTCGGCCCGCGCATCACGCGCGTGCTGCCGGACGGCACGAAGCAGACGGTCGCCGAGATCGAAGGCGGCCCGAACGGCGCCGCCATCGGCCCGGACGGCGCGCTCTACCTGTGCAACAACGGCGGGTGCTTCACCCCTGTCGACCTCGGTGACCTGCTGCTGCCCGGACCATTCGACCCGAGCCGCTACATCGGTGGCCGCATCCAGCGCGTCGACCTGGCCACGGGCGCCGTCACCGACCTCTACACCGAGTGCGACGGCCGCCCGCTGCGCGCCCCGAACGACCTCGTGTTCGACGACGCCGGTGGCTTCTGGTTCACCGATCACGGCATCCGAGACAGTGAGCAGCGCACCAGCGACCTCACGAGCATCTACTACGCGAAGGCCGATGGCAGCCACATCGCCGAGGTCGTGCACCCCGTCGAGGCCCCCAACGGCATCGGCTTGTCGCCCGACGGCACCACGCTCTACTGGGCCGAGACGCACAGCGGCCGGGTCTTCCAGCGCACGGTGTCGGCGCCCGGCGAGCTGGTGCCCGCCATGCCGCTCGACCCGTCGGTCGTGCTCGCCGGGCTGCCCGGCTACCAGTTGCTCGACTCGCTCGCGGTCGACGGCGAGGGCAACGTCTGTGTGGCCACGCTCGTGAACGGCGGCATCACCGTCATCACCCCGTCGGGCGAGATGACCCACATCCCCACCGGCGACCTGCTCACCACCAACATCTGCTTCGGTGACAGCGACGGCAGCGGCGAGTACCGCGACGCCTACATCACGGTCTCGGGCACCGGCAAGCTCCTGCACATGCGGTGGCCGCACCGTGGCCTGCGCCTGAACAACCTCTGAGCCAACGCCCAGCGAGCGCAGCCACGCGGGCAGTACATCGTCGAGCTCAGCCCGTAGCCTGGGAGGCCATGGGGCAGCGCTTCTACGTCGAGACCTTGGGCTGCCCGAAGAACCAGGTCGACAGTGACAAGCTCATCGGCACGCTGCTCGCCGACGGCATGACCGCCACCGACGACGCTGCGCTCGCCGACCTGGTGGTCGTGAACACGTGCGCCTTCATCGATGAGGCCCGGCGCGAGTCGATCGACACGATCCTCGCGCTCGAGGACCAACGCAAGGACGGCGCACGCCTGGTGGTCACCGGCTGCATGGCCGAGCGGTACGGCGACGAACTGGCCGAAGCACTGCCCGAGGTCGATCAGGTGGCCGGGTTTGGCGTGCCCGTCTCGCTCGGCCCCACCAACGCCGCCGGCAAGCGCAGCATCGCCGTGTCGTCAGCGCCGATCCCGAGCTTCGACCTGCTGAATCTGCCCAGACCCGCGAGCACCAGCCCATGGGCCTACGTCAAGATCGCCGAGGGCTGCGACCGCTCGTGCGGGTTCTGCGCGATCCCGTCGTTCCGCGGGCCGCAGCGCAGCCGCGACATCGATCAGATCCTGCGCGAGGTCGACGAGCTCGGCGCGAAGGAGATCATCCTGGTCGCGCAGGATCTCGCGAGCTACGGCAAGGACCGCCCCGACGAGCTCGGTGCCGGCTCCATCGTGCCGCTGGTGCGGGCCGTCAGCGCGAAGGTCGCCCGCACCCGGCTGCTGTACCTCTACCCGAGCGACCTCACCGACGAGCTGATCGACGCCATCTGCGACACCGGCGTGCCGTACTTCGACCTGTCGCTCCAGCACGTCAGCAAGCCGCTGCTCCGCCGGATGCGCCGCTGGGGTGACGGTGACCGGTTCCTGCAGCGCATCGCCGACATCCGCGAGCGCGAGCCGCAGGCGGCGTTCCGCAGCAACTTCATCGTCGGCTACCCCGGCGAGACCGAGGCCGACCACGACCAGATGCTCCACTTCATCGAGGAGGCCGAGCTCGACTGGTGCGGGTTCTTCTCGTACTCGCCGGAGGAGGGCACGCACGCGTACACCCTCGACGGTGCCGTGCCGAAGAACCTGATGAACGAGCGGCTTGCCGAACTGCGCGAGATGCAGGACGACATCACGGCGCGCCGCCGAGACGAGCTCATCGGCACCACCACCACCGTGCTCGTCGACGAGCCCGGCTCGGCGCGCAGCCATCGCGAGGCGCCGGAGATCGACGGCATCATCGAGGTGCCCGATCATCTGGTGCCAGGTGAATTCGTCGAGGTGCGTATCGTCGATGCGATGGGGCCAGACCTGATCGCAGAGCCGACGGCGGGGTAGTCGTGCCGGTCGAACCGTCCGCCATCGCCACGTGGGCGAACCTGGTCACCGTGGGCCGCGTCCTCATCGCGCCGCTCATGTTTTGGCTGATCCCTGCGACGCCCGGAGCATCCGGTGCGTGGGTCGCCTTCCTGCTGTGGTTCGTGCTGTGCTCGAGCGACGGCATCGACGGCTACCTGGCCCGTCGTCACGGCATCACCACCTTCGGCACCTTCCTCGACCCGCTGGCAGACAAGGTCCTGGTCCTCGGAGCGATGTTCACCCTGGTCAGCCGAGACGTCTACTGGGTCGTGCCGGTCGTCATCATCGCCGCCCGCGAGATCGCGATCAGCCTCTATCGCACGTTCGTCGGTGCCAAGGGCGTCAGCGTGCCGGCCAGCAAGATCGCCAAGTGGAAGACCGTCACCCAGCAGCTGTCGGTCGGCTTCGCCATCGCGCCGCTCACCGCGGGTGACGACGGCAAGTGGCTGTGGAACGGCCTGCTCTGGGTGTCGGTCGTGTTGGCGCTGGTGAGCGGCGGCCAGTACCTGTGGCGCGCCCACGTGGGCAAGCGTGCAGCGGCGCAGCTCACCGAGGTCGGCTGACGGTGCGTTGCGACGTCGTGGCCATCGGCACCGAGCTGTTGCTCGGCCAGATCATCGACACCAACTCCTCGTACATCGGCGAGCAGTTGGCGGTGGCCGGTATTGACTCGCTGCTCCAGGTGAAGGTCGGTGACAACCTCGCCCGCATTGAGACCGTGCTGCGCCGGGTGCTGGCCGATGCCGACGCCGTCATCGTGTGTGGTGGCCTCGGGCCCACGCACGACGACCTCACCCGCGAGGCCATCGCCGCAGTGATGGGCGTCGAGATGCACCACGACGAGCAGGTGGCCGAGACCATCCGCGGCCTCTTCGCGGCGAGGGGTCGGCCGATGGCCGAGAACAACCTGCGCCAGGCACAGGTGCCCGAGGGTGCGACGCTGATCCACCAGACCAGGGGTACGGCCCCCGGCCTCATTTGCCCGGTGCGGCTCGACGGTGCCGACAAGGTGATCTACGCCGTGCCCGGCGTGCCGCACGAGATGAAGGACATGGTCCAGCGGGCGGTGCTGCCCGACCTGGCGCTCCGCAGCGGCAGTGCTGCGGCGATCGTCAGCCGCGTGCTGCGCACCTGGGGTGAGAGCGAGAGCGGGCTGAACGCGCGGCTCGAGGGCGTCATCGACGACCTCGAGCAGGCGGGCAACCCCACGTTGGCCTTCCTGGCAAGCGGTTGGGAGGGGCTGAAAGTGCGCCTCACGGCCAAGGCCGCCAGCACCGAGGCCGCCGAGGCCGTCATCGCCCCGGTCGAGGCCCGCATCCGCGACATTCTCGGCGCCCAGGTGTTCGGGGTCGACGGCCAGACCATGGAGCGCGTCGTGGTGGACCTGCTGCAGCAACGCGGCTGGACCCTGGCGCTGGCCGAGTCGGTGACCGGCGGCATGGTGACGGCGCGTCTCGTCGATGTCGAGGGCGTCAGCGCGACGTTGCGTGGTGCCGTGGTCAGCTACGCCAGCGAGGTGAAGTTCGATCTGCTCGGCGTCGACGAGGGCCCAGTGGTGAACGAGCGAACGGCTCAGCAGATGGCCGAGGGTGTGCGCCGCCTGCTCGGCAGCGACGTGGCTGTATCGCTCACCGGTGTCGCCGGACCCGCCGAGCAGGACGGTCTGCCTGCCGGCACCCTCTGCGTGGGCGTGGCGTTGCCGGACCGCACGATCACTCGGTCGTACCGCCTGTCGGGTCTGCGCGACCAGATGCGGCAGATGAGCGTCATCACGGCGCTCGACCTGCTCCGCTGTGAGTTGCTCGGCGTCGCGTAGGCTGTCGGGCGTTCCGCCTCCGTAGCTCAACGGATAGAGCAGCGGGTTTCTACCCCGTTGGTTGGGAGTTCGAGTCTCTCCGGGGGCGCTCTTTCTCAGGTCGTTCCCACCGGGCCGCGTCATCCGAACACCGTTCTGGCTCCATACTTTGTGCATGGACACTGCCGAGATGCCCCCAAGTCCGTCCCCGTTCTCGTTTCCCCCGCCCGTTCTGCCCGAGGTCGACCTCGACCCCACCGTCGGCGACGCTGCTCCGCGGCGACGCAGGCGCTGGCCTGCGGTGGTCGCTGTCGCCGGTCTCGCTGTCGTTGCCGGCGGTGTCGGCGGTGTGGTTGGCGCGACGCTGGCCGACCGTGACAACGGCTCGTCGACGCCCCTCATCATCGCCAACGACGACGACGCACGCACCGAACGAGTCGGTTCGCTCGATGTCGAGGCGGTCGCCGACCAGGTGGGCCCCAGCGTCGTCACCATCGCATCCCTCCAGGATGGCGAGCTCGTCGGCAGCGGCAGCGGTGTCATCCTCACGGCCGACGGTGACATCATCACCAACGCCCACGTGGTGGCCGACGCCGACGAGGTGCGCGTGCGCCTGGCAGGCGAGACCGAGCCGCGCCAGGCGACGATCGTCGCCTCCGATCCCGGCCAGGACCTCGCGCTGCTGAACATCGAGGCCACCGGCCTGCCCGCTGCCACGATCGCCGCCCCCGACGACATCCGCGTCGGCGAGCCGGTGGTGGCGATCGGGTTCGCCCTCGCCCTCGACGGCGGACCGAGCGTCACGACGGGTGTGGTGTCGGCGCTCGACCGAACGCTCGTCACTGACGATGGTGCGCTCGGCGGCCTGGTGCAGACCGACGCGGCGATCTCGTCAGGCAACTCCGGCGGCCCGCTGGTGAACGCCAAGGGTCAGGTCATCGGCATCAACACGGCCGTCGCCACCAGCAACGCCACGCGGGCGGTCAGCAACGTCGGCTTCTCGATCTCGTCCCGCACGCTGCTCGGCCGGATCGACTCGCTGCGGGCGACGTCGGGCGGCGCGGAGCTGAAGGAGGGCTTCCTCGGCGTGTCGATCGCGGATCGCACCGACGGCGGCTCGGGCGCCCTGATCGTCGAGGTGTCCGAGAACAGCCCGGCGGCCGACGCCGGTATCAAGGTCGGTGACGTCGTGGTCGCCGTCGACGGGCGTCCCGTGTCCGGACAGGGTGGCCTCATCGCCGAGATCCGCAGCGGCGGCCCGGGCTCTCAGCTCGACCTCACCCTGCTGCGTGATGGCGCGACCATCGAGGTGACGGCCACGCGGGTCGAGCGCACCATCGAGTGACGGGGTGGGTCAGGTGAGCCCCACGAGGCGCTCGCTCAATGTCCACAGCGCATCGGCGCGCTCCGGGTCGATCGCGTAGGGACGTACGCCCGAGTTCAGGGACTCGTCGTCGCCGGTCTCGGCCACCGAGCAGTCCTCGAGGTACGCGCCGCCGTGGCCGCGCAGGTTGGGCGACGTCGCCGCCCACACCGACGTCGCCGCGCCCTGCGGGATCGTCTTCCATGCGAAGTTGCCCCCGGGGCCGATGCGCTCCAAGAGCGAGGCGATCGTCTCGCGCGTCATGTGGCGGCCGAGCTCGGTGTGGATGCCGCCGGGGTGCACCGACAGTGCGAGCACACCGTGGTCGCCATAGCGCTGCTGGAAGCCCAGCGCGAACAGCGCGTTGGCGGTCTTGGCCCGTCCGTAGGCGACGAACGGGTCATAGGGCGTGTGCTCGAAATTCCAGTCCTCGAGGTCGACGTCGGCGAAGGCGTGGCCGCGCGAGCTGAGCGACACCAGGCGCGATGGCGCACCACCGGTCTCGGCGCTCTCGACCAGGCTCGGCGCGAGGAGCACCCCCAATAGGAAATGGCCGAGGTGGTTGGTGCCGAACTGGAGTTCGAAGCCGTCGACCGTGGTGCCCTGCGGGCAGGCCATCAGCCCGGCGTTGTTGATGAGGACGTCGGTGCGGTCGTGCTGAGCGAGGTACTCCTCGGCGAACGATCGCACGCTGGCGAGCGACGCCAGGTCGACCTGCATGATCTCGAGCTGTGCATCGGGCACGCTTCCCCTGATGCGGGCAGCGGCCGCCTCGCCCCGGCTGACGTCGCGCACGGCCATCGTGACGTTCGCGCCATGGGCGGCGAGTGCGCGGGTCGTCTCCTCGCCGAGACCGGTGGAGGCGCCGGTGACGACGACCTGCTTGCCGCTGAGGTCGATGCCGACGAGCACGTCGTCGGTGGTGGAGGAGAATCCGAGGGTGGGCATCTGCACAGCATCGCGCTGTGGCGTCACCCCAGGTCGAACCGGTGCCGGGCCGGGTGGCCAGGAGGGATTCGGGTCCCTGCGCCCTACCCTGTCATGGCCCGAGTATCGGTCGTTCCGGGCTGATTGCACCTGCGAGGTTGTTGCGTGAAGTTCAAGAAGGGCGAAACCGTCATCTATCCCCAGCACGGTGCATGCATCGTGATGGGGACGAAGAAGATGGAGGCCTTCGGTAGCTCGCAGGAGTACCTCATCCTCAAGACTGTCATCAACGAGATGACGCTGTCGGTGCCGACGTCGAAGGCGAGCGAGGTGGGCGTGCGCCCGCCGGTCTCGGCCGACGAACTCGAGGACCTGGTGTCGGTGCTGGCCAAGGCCGACCCCCGCGTGCCGTCGAACTGGAGCCGGCGGTTCAAGAACCACCAGGAGAAGCTGAAGAGCGGCGACGTCTATCAGGTGGCCGAGGTCGTTCGTAACCTCGCCGCCCGCAACCGCGACGCATCGCTCTCGGCGGCCGAGCGCACCATGTACGACCGGGCCCGCATCAACCTGATCTCCGAGATCGCGCCTGCGCTCAAGGTCAGTGCTGAAGAGGCCGAGCGCTACCTCGACGACGCACTCGCCCGTGGCGTGCTGAAGCCCGCCAAGGAGCCAGCGAAGAAGAAGGCCTGACGGCCGAGGCGATCTACAGTCACCTGCCATGTCGACACGTGTGCAGGTGACCCGGGACGATCTCGAAGCGCTCATCCGATCTGGTTCGATCGACACCGTCCTCATGGTGTTCCCGGATCTGCAGGGACGTCTCACCGGCAAGCGCACGACCGGCCGGTTCTTCCTCGAGCACGTCGCCGACGACGGCACCGAGAACTGCGATTACCTGATCGCGTGCGACATCGACAACAACCCGGTGCCCGGGTACCGGTTCGCCAGCTACGAGCAGGGCTACGGCGACATGCTTGCCCGTGCCGACTGGTCGACCGTGCGGATCATCCCCTGGGTCGAGAAGACGGCGATGATCATGTGTGACCTGCTCGACGTCGACACGGGCGAGCTGATCCCCGTGGCGCCCCGGTCGATCCTCCAGCACCAGGTCGACGCTGCGCAGGCGATGGGGTTCCTGCCCATGGTGGCCAGCGAGATCGAGTTCTTCCTGTTCAAGGACACCTACGACGAGGCCCACGAGAAGGGCTACCGCGGCCTCACGCCGCACTCGCCGTGGGTCGAGGACTACCACATCCTCCAGACCACGAAAGACGAGTACATCCTCGGCCAGATCCGTCGCGGGCTCGAAGCGGCGGGCGTGCCGGTCGAGTTCTCGAAGGGCGAGGCGGGCAAGGGCCAGCACGAGATCAACCTCGACTACACCACCGCCGTCGAGATGGCCGACCGCAACAGCGTGTACAAGACGGCGGCGAAGGAGATCGCCCACCTCAACGGCAGGTCGATCACGTTCATGGCCAAGCCCGATTTCAACGACACCGGCTCGTCGTGCCACATCCACTCGAGCCTGTGGAGCCTCGACGGATCGACCGCACTGTTCGAGGGTGGCCACGACGACCCGCACCGCATGAGCCCGCTGTTCCAGCACTACCTCGCCGGGCTCGTCGCCACAGCACGCGAGTTCAGCCTCCTGTGGGCGCCCACGGTCAACAGCTACAAGCGGTTCCAGCTCGGCTCGTGGGCCCCCACCGGCATCGGCTGGGGCATCGACAACCGCACGCTCGGCTACCGGCTGGTGGGT
>Ga0247831_1008106_pt1 | contig 11312 bp, 14 predicted proteins | sample LaCruzMarch2015__9_FD_192406 | JGI IMG/M metagenome (GOLD analysis project Ga0247831, IMG submission 192406) | Freshwater microbial communities from meromictic Lake La Cruz, Castile-La Mancha, Spain - LaCruzMarch2015_1m | ecosystem: Environmental > Aquatic > Freshwater > Lake | place: Spain...
GAATACAGTAGCACTTCCACCACGAATCCCATTCTGTGTACAACACCTAACAGTTGCTTCAAACTTTTTGAGGAATGGGATAACACCTGTATGAGAAACTTCTCCTCCTCTAATCTTACTGTTGATTCCACGGATTCGGCCTGCGTTAATACCGATACCAGCCCTTTGTGAGACATACCTGCCAATAGCCATATCGCTGCTAAAGATACTATCGAGGGAGTCATCAACATCAACCAGAACACAAGATGCAAATTGACGAAGTGGTGTTCGCACTCCTGCCATGATTGGTGTTGGGATGTTGATTTTGTGTCTTGAGATTGCATTATAGTATTTACGAATGTAATCTAAACGGGTCTCTTTTGGATATTTAGAGAAGATTGTTGCAGCAATCATCATGTACATAAACTGCGGAGTTTCATATACCTTTGAACTACTGCGATCTTGAACCAAATACTTATCAACTACTTGACGAAGACCAGCATAAGTAAATAGATAATCGCGATCATGGCGAATAAATGACTGTAGTTTCTCAAACTCTTCTTGTGTATAAAGTTTCAAAATATCAGCGTCATATAACCCTGATTCTACACATTCTTTAGTGTGCTCAAAAACCGTTGGATATTCGTGCATACGACCATACAATTGCTTGCGTATGGCGAACAGAAGAAGGCGAGCAGCGACATATTGGTAGTTGGGGTGGTCTAGGTCAATTAAGTCGCTTGCAGAGCGAATTAAAATCTCCTGAACTTCTGCAGTTGTAATTCCATCATAGAATTGAATACCAGATTGCATTTCAACTTGAGATGCAGAAACTCCTGCTAAGTCTTTACAAGACTCTTCAACCATTATATGAAGTTTGTTTAGGTCAAGACTTTCGATTGATCCATTTCTTTTAACTACCTTTGTTCCGTTACTCATATTTTTTTCCAAATGTTAAAATTTAATTTTGCTTCTAATCCAGAATATGTATTAGATTCTATTATACACTGAACATTCTGTCCTGTCAAAATCATATCATTTATATCTTTTTCTTCAGTATTTGGAGGCCAGATAACAACTTTTTGTCCCAGTTCGATAACTCTGGAAATTCTTGATAAGATTTCTGTATTACGTGGTTCGTTATCGTATATCCAAACACAATCACTAATGCCCCACTTATTAACATCACCGTCAGCTCCGCAAAGAGCAATTGAGTTTGAAATGAATGTTGAGTCAAATGGTCCTTCAGTAATATAAACAGTTTTGTCTTTTTCAATTTCATCAAGTCCGTAAATTTTTGGAGCATCATCACTCAGCATTATAGTAATATATTTAACCTTGCTAACACCCAGTGCTCTTCCCTGAAACCCAACAAGAGTATTTTGATAGAATAAAGGAATAATAATCCTGGGTTCTTCATACTTGGTATTTGGGAATGTGGGTTTTATTGAGTTTGTCCATTCCTTAAATTTTTCAGCATAATAAAACTTATCAGGGTTTAACTTTCTACCGAGTAAGTATCCAGATGCACTTGGGTTTTCAGATGCCTTAGGTAAATTTAGTTTTGCCTTAAATACTGGTTTTTTAAACTCAAATGTTGGTGTCTCAACCACAAAGTTCTTTCCGGTATGTCCTTCCTTAAACTTTTCTAAAGAATATTGTTTATGTAAGACTGGATCTATTTCTTTTAAAAAATTATTAAAAGATAAACTTGCTCCACAATTATGACACTTAAAGTTTGTGTTTGCTTTTACAGCATACAAATACCCTCTTGCCTTACTTTTATTTTTTTGAGAGTCACCACAGATCGGACAACGAAAGTTGTAGAGGTCTGATTTTACTCTTTTAAATTTGGGAAGGCGAGAAGAAATTAATCCAATATACTTGGAATCAACCAAATCCATTCTATATTATTTCAGTTTCTCTATTATAACAGAATTGGATTCAGGAGTCAATATATCAGTAATAATATTAGTTCCAACAGTAGAGAACAATAAAGAAACTACAGAAAGACCACCGGCAATCATCCACATCTTTTTTTCTAAATTACTTAATCGATCACTAACTTTAATAATATCTCGCTCACATCCACTCTTAATATTATCAGTCTGGCGTGTCATATCTCTGTGAAGACTGTCAATTTTCTCAAACAATACCGCATCAATTCTATCGTTCTTGTCTAATTTTTCATCATGAACAGCAAGCATTCTGGTTACATTTGAATTAGCCTCAATCAACTTATCAATTGCACTTTCAATTTTTGCCAATAATTGATCAGAAGAATTAATTTTTTCTTCTAGTATTGCAACTTTAGTTTCTACGGATTGAGTTGGGGAATACATTTTTATTGCGGGGGGTAATGTTTTCCATAAAAAAACGGTCTCATAATTATTTATTTGTTCTTTTTTTCTTTCTTTTTCTTAAACCTTTTCGGTATAGTGGTGGGAGTCTTTTTAGCATCCTAGAACGCCCATCAAGAGGCATATCATATCCGGCAGTGGGTCCTGGATCAAACCCTTGAGCACCACCCCCAAATCCGGCAGAACCGGCAGTGCTGCCTGTACTCATAGTAGGGCTGCCGTCTTCCTTTAATGAACGAATTATTGAAATAATCTTATCGATATTCATTAGATTAGTTGCAATTGAGATAGGCACTCAAAGTCTTCTACAATTTCATGGATTTGAGTTTTTGGATATTCTGGTAAACGATTTAAAAATATTAAAAAACTTTTAATATAAGACCACAAATCTTTTTCTAAATTATAAAAAAGTAGAGGAACTGTTGCATCATTAAAAACATTAAACAATACTATTAAATGATTTACTATCAAATGAGTTTTAAGTTCTCCAGTATTTTTATATCGTTTTAGAAGTCGTTTAACATATCTAATTCGTTTTAGATCAGAATGAAAATCTTCCATCGTTACTGATTGTGGATTTTCATAGTACTTAATTGCAAATAAGATATAATTATCTTCATTCAACTCATCAAATCTCATATCAGTTACTAACTATCGGGAAATCTAGAATCATCACCAGCATCTTCAGTAACATAATTACCGGCTACTAATGTTTCAGACTTAACTCTTAGATTTCCATGATTATCAACATAAGTTGTAACGCCAACCCAACCAGCATGTGAGACACCAAATGCACCAGACTTTCCACCAAAAGTAGTTGTTCTGGCAATTCCAGTTTCTGCAGTATCTACACCAAAAACAGCAGAAAATCTATTTGACTTTACATCAGGAGCATTATACTGTCCATCAGATAAAGTAAATTTTGGTTTTTGTGATACGGTATATCCAGCACCAGTAATAGCACCAGAAAGAGGAATCAGAAATTGTGTTGATCCGATTGATAGTGCAGTTTGTGAAGATACGCTAGAAACAATTGCTTGTCCGTATGTTGAACCAGTACCAACAACTAAAAAATCACCAGTCGAAATACCGGCAGTTGTAAAACTTGTTCCGGTTCCAGTCACAACATTTGTGCTGAGATTAATTGCTATAGTTCCTGTGAGATTACTTAAAGAATCTTTATTGCCCCAAAGAGCCATTTTTCTTACCCTACAATTTCTGTATATTGATATTTATAAAAAAGGAGACCTAAGTTAGGTCTCCCTAAAGTAATCTATGACTCAAGGAGTAATGTCTTTTGCGCCTTTTGCTTTCAAAGCATTTTGTACCTGAATGATAATAAGCGAAAGAATACCGTTTGCCTTAACTTTTGGATTTGCTCCAAGTGCTTCAGAAACTGCAAATAATACAGTTGCTACAAGTGCTTGATTGGATACTAACCATGCGATTGCGATTGACATAATAACCTCTATAATGTTTCCGAATTATTTATGAATTAGGAATATCTTGACTAGGCATCATCATAACAATTGGATTTTTTGCTCCCATTAATCGCAATTTAGTTTTCTCAAGATTAATTTTTGTTTTTAATGGGCGCATATCTGGTTCATCATCACAATTCATTTCTTCTTTTACTTTTTCTGGAAGACCTTCGTGAGAAGTTTTAGCAAACTCTCTAAGTTTTTTTTCTCCCATTTTTGACATTTCTACAATTTCTTTACTTGCATCTGGCATATCCCCTTTCAAATACTTAAGTGCCATCGCAGCAAGTTGCTGTTGATTTTGACTTACTGCTTGTTCATGAAGTGCATTAATTTTATTAAGAAACTTAGAATATCCAGTTTCATATATCAGATTCCCTTTAAGTTCAGTATGTGCCATTAATCCTTTTTTAGGACCTAGCTCTGGTCCAACAGTTACTGTATTTCTTTCTCCTTTTGGCATTACATCAAATCGGTCACGTTCTTTTTTTTTACCTGCTTCATGAATAAAATCTTCTTTGCGAGTTGCAATAGCATCTCCGATTGCACCACGTCTTTTCATTAAATACTTGTCAGACTTATCTTTATCTCCATCATTATCAACATCACCATCCTCCTTACCTACAGGATCTAATCCTTTCCCTGCCGGTTTTTCTTTTTTGCGACTTAAATCAATTTCAGACATTTCAATAGACAGATCTGTATTTTTGCGGAGTTCGTCCATTTTTTCACGAGATGCATCACGAGTATAACTATCACCAGTTTTTTTATCAGTTACTCGAATATGGTAAATCAAATCACCAGATTTGTTTAATTTAGTATAAAACTCAGTTAATTCTGTATTTAGTTTATCAGCATCTACTTCAAGTTTTTCTACAAAGACTTGATATAGAGCGTTTGAAATAGAATCCGCTGCTGCATTATTAAAAATAGAATTAAAGTTTTCCGCCTTCATACTACTACCCCCTTTACCAAATAATTTTTGCTGTACGATAAGTCTTTCTGCCCTTCCTAATTTACTAGTTTTCATAACTCTATCGTATACTTGTCTAAGAGTGATATTTTCCGAACTATTATTAAATTCATATCTAATATCATATACCGTTTGTAATGCTGGATTTGTTGAAGGTTTTTTTGTAGTATTACCTTTAAGTGTATTAGATTTATTTGTAATAGCAGCAAATTGTCTTGCTGGTAAATCTTCGGCAATATGATTTTTCATATTAAAACTTTACTACTTTACTATTTTCTATATTTATTTATAAACTCCCTGATATTAGATATTTTATAACCACTATAAGGTTTTGCTCCAACCTGCAAATTTGCTTCAGGTGCTTTTGGTGTCATATCATTAACATACTTATAATATCCAGAAGTTCCAATTAGGGTATTTGGTTTTCCCGGTTCTCTTATCTTATTATTCATACTTACTTCGGTGTATTGTTTAGTTTCCATTACATCCTTAATCCAAGATTTAAACATCATATCAGATTCAGTTACACAAATTAAATAGTTAGTACCACGACGAATAATTTTTCCAACAAGTCCAGTATTAGTATTTTCTACCAGTTGCCCAATTTTAAATATTTTTTCAGAAATATAATTATCACGAAGAGATTGGTAGTCAAATTTAGGTGCAATTTCCCAAAGATTGCAGCTCTCATTAATACCCATAGATACTCTTACCGTATTAAATAATTCTTGAGATGATTTACGCGCCATATCAGTAGGAAGACCCTCTCTAAACTTACGTAGATCGCCCTCAGAGGCAGCAAGTCTCATTCTAGATGCAGACATACCCTCAACACCCTTAGCATCAGGGTCACGGTCTCCCGAAGACAATACTTCTATTGTATCAAATTGATATAATTGTCCATTATAGTTATTTGATAATTTTTCAAATTCTTTTACTCTATCAGAACCACTCACAATTCTAATATTAGTATATCCATCATTATGAGCTCTTTTGAGAACATCAAATATTGATACAATTGAGCCGTCATTTACAATTCTTTCTCCATGAAGTGGAAACATTTGTCTCATATATGAAATTTTAGTATCCGGGTCTAATGGATTTTTTTTACTGTCCTGACTTCGAGATGGGTAAATTAAATATTCTCCTTCAGTTTCCTCGGCAGATTGTGCCGCAACATCCATTAATTGCTGATGCCCTAATGTGGGTGGATTAAATTGACCAAACGCAACGGTTAAAGTTCCTTTAGTCTTAGGTACTAGTGGAGGAGTTGTAACTGATTGTTGAGGTTCTGGTGCTGCTAATTCTTGCTCTGGTGGTAGTTCTTGTGGTGGTGGTGAGGGTTGTTGCTGCAGTGGTTTAGAATTAGGGTCATTATAACTCGGAGAAGGAACAGTTTTTTCATATTCACTTTGTATAGGATCCTTTGCTCCAATTATTTCTCTTTTGTTATAGAACTTGAGTTTTCCTCCTACAGTTTTAGCAACAAATTCGTTATTTCTTCTATCATACCAACCACCATGACCATCTCCACGAAAACCAAGACGCTGAGCTTGTTCTGATGGAGAAGTTGCTTCATGTATGAATTGTTGAAAACTTTTCATTATTTATTTTGGTTTTTCTTAATAATGTCAGATAATATTAGTTTTTTATTTGCAATAATATACTGCAAACCATTCTTTCGAATCTTTACATATTTATTCCTTAATATTTTAGATTTATTTGATTTTATTTCATTATCAAGAGTAAAGTAAAAATATTTAATAAAATCATTTATAATATTTTTAGATATTGCATTCTTAGTAATAAAAGAGTCTAGAATATTATTAAAAAATAATTGAAGATCTTCCATTTATATAAGTCCTGTAAATTTATTTCTTGGGAATTGTTTAATATCTCCAGTAATTCTAGATTTATATACAGCTTGCACTCTCAATCCCGTAAAATCTTTCCTACCACTCAATGATCTATCAGAACCTCTTCTTATCAACATATAGGGGTCCTCATCTGAACATTTAACCTGATTGATATTGCTGTAAAGTTTAAGACAATTAACTGTTAAAATCAAATTATTTTCGTCCCAAGTAAAATGGGTATTACCAGAAAATGTTTGTTTAACAATAGCACCATTTCCCAATATATCAGATCCAAATATAACATTTAATTTTTCGTCATCAGTTGTAGGAATTGCTATCCCAGTAATACCAGGTTCAAAATCAACTCGATTTCCTGTTCTTATTAGTGATATGTCACCACTTTTTTCTAATGATTCTATAATAGAAACTGCTTGAGATCCATAATAACTATCTGCAGATTCCCAAAAATTTGCCGTAGATTTTTTTAGTGAAACTCTAAATGTAGGAGCATTTAATCTAACTAAATTCACATCAGATTTTTTTCTACCGGCAGTATCAGATCCGGCAGATTCTGCTATTAAAACATTATTAACAGTTATTGTCCTGCCAGAAACATAAAAAACAACAGTTATTGTATGAAATATTCCATATCCTGTGTCAAGATACTTATTAATTCCATTCACAAATGCAATTTCATTTCCAATTCCAGAGGAGTTATTTCCTTGTCTAGATGCTGGTCTAGTAAATATAATTTTGTTTCCGATTTCAACTACCCCTAATGATGATACTTGATTTCCACCCCTACCATTTATTATTGGTGTTTGATAATTAGGATTATAAATAGCACCTTTATTTTTAAATATTTCAGCAACTTTTCTCAATACTGCCGAACGATCACCATCGGATAGTATTGCAATTCGATTAATAGTTTTGCTTTTAAAATTTAAATATCCTGATTTCTTTAACTCTAATTCTATTTCAGTAATAGTCATTAAAATTAAAATACTATTTAAATTATTTAGTGTTAACCAGACTAGTCAAATACATCGATTAAATATCCCCATCCTTGCGATTTTCAGAACGAAGTACATCAAAAGTTCCCTCTGGGTATCTTGCCGAAAGTTTTTCAAAGTTCATTTGTAAGACTTCCTCAAAATTAGTATCAAGTGCATCCTTTTCTATTTGATTATACCACACTAAACAATAAAGTCAAGTTGGTTTTACTATTAACTGAATTTTATTAACTAATTTATATCCACGATATTCAATATACTGACCAACAGATAATCTGTGCATAGATGCGGGAGGAAGGTTATTTTCAATACTAAACTTTCTCATATTTTCAGTTTCAATAATTTCTCCAGTTGGTGTTTCAATCTTATATAAAAACTTACACTTACTTTTAGAATTATTTCTTTTATGAGTTTCAGATTGCTTCATACCTTTTTTACCTTTACTTATATTTTTTCTATGATCCTCTGTTTTTTTAACTCCAAGATTACTCTCACTAATTTTATTTTTTGATTCTTCGGTATGTTTTTTTCCTTTATTAGATTGACTAATCTTATCTCTTATCTCTCTTGATAAAGATTTACCATAAAGTGGATGTAATTCTCCAATTCTTTTACTATTTGATTCTGAAATATATTCACACCTTTTACCTTTATTCCAAGGAGGAACTCCTTCAGAACCGCAATGCCCACCTATACTTAAATTTTCTAATATTCCACCATCAATTTTTCTTCCATAAAATTTAATCAAACCTTTTTCATAATCAACACTTTCTTGTTTAGTTAGATTTTTATGTAGTATTGAAATTTTTTCTCTTGGAGGAACTTTTATCCTTTTATGATTTTCAATTTCTCTACCTACTCTTCCTCTACCAATATAATAAAATTTTCCAAATTCATTACAATATGCATAAACGATATAATTCATAATTACCTTTAACTCTATTATTATTTATAAATTATAGAGATTACAGAAATAACAAAAAAAGAGGTTTTTCAACCTCCATAAATCAAATATCTCCTTCTGACCTATTTTCTGATTTATAAACAGAGAAAGTTCCTTCTGGATATCTTGCTGATAGTTTTTGATAATTAATTTCCATCAATTCCTCAAATGTAGTGTTTAAGGCAATACAAAGTTGAGACATATACCAAAGCACATCACCTGCTTCTTTTTTCATATGAATAACATTATCTTCATTATAAGATTTTCCCTGCAGCAGAATTTTCTTGATAATTTCTACCAGTTCTCCACACTCGGCACTCATACCAAATGCCGCAGTCATAAGACGAGGAATATCAGCATCATTCTCAACTTCCAATTCAGTCATACGAGAGAGAAGTACAGCAAAATCACTACTTGCAGGACTTGTAGTTTCACGAACGAATTCAATATATTTTTTTGTATCGATAATAGACATTAGAATTTAAATCCCTCGAATGATTTTTTAGGTTTCTTTTCTTCCTCATTATTATAATCTTTTTCTTTACCATTGTCAAGTATATCTTTTTGAGCATCTTGCTCTACATCATATAGTCTCATTTTGGCACGGTCAATACCAACAATAAATCTTTTATTAACTGTTGGGTCATTATATCTGTTCTTAAGTTGCTTTACCATAATTTGCCCCAATCCCTCAAGTTCTTCTGTAGAAATGAGAGCAAACATCATATCGGCAGTCGCAGGAAGGCCAAAAGACTCACTAGTATCGGTTAATTCTACATCAGAGTTCCCATAACCACTTCGTGTAGTTTGTGTCGCACTGCAAATAGGAACATTAAACTCCACTGCCAACCCACGAAGTTCTTCGGCAATTGATTTTACAAGTGTATAAGAATTAATGTTACCACTTGGTTTAAATCGGGAAGAAGCACATATATTTAAATAATCAATAAAAATAATATCAGGTTTAAACGATTTTTTAAGTGCCAACTCATTCAGAAGTGCCTTAAAGTGACCCGAATGTGCAGATGCAGTTGGATACTCCTTAATGATAAATGTTCCTTGCGTTTTCTTTGCAATTCCATTCACTTTATTTTCGAACATTTGACGAGGAAGATCTGCCAATTGTTGAATAGGAACGTTCAATAAATTTGCATCAATTCTTTCGGCAATTTTTTCTTCTGCCATTTCAAGAGTAATATATAAAACATTTTTACCTCGAATAAGAACAGATGCTGCAAAGTGGCATAGTGCCAAACTTTTCCCAACTCCAGTATTATGAGAAGAAACTAAATTAGTATAGTACCTATGATTTAGATGATTTACATTAATATCAACAATCGGTATTTTATTTCCTGTTTTTACGACTCTTCCACATTTATATCCAAGTTTTGTTAGGACACTTATTATATTTTTGTCTAAAGAGTTTTCATAAAGAACAGATGCTTTTTTCCAACCAGATTTTGTCTCAAATAAATGATCTCCATTACATCTAACCGATTCAAAATTTTCAATTTCTAATACAAATTCTTCATACATTCCCTTGTTAATAAAAAAATTAACCGGAACATATCCATCTGGAGAATCAACTTCTACTTCATACCCATTATTAAGCAATGTATCAATTTCAGCAATTGATATTTCTTTTTCAATCCACATTTTGTATAAATAATAGTAGCAGGGACAGGGAAATGTTTAATCAAATTTATTCTAACTTATGTGAAAGCAATAAGTCAAGAAAAGAATATTATAAAAAATATTCTGGATTACACGAACATCACATTACTCCCAAACATATGGGAGGAAATGATGAAGATTTTAATCTCACATATTTGAATGTTAGAGAACATATATTAGCACATTATTTGTTGTGGAAGATATATAAAAATCCAAACGATTTAAGGTCTATGAAAATGTTGGGAGCAAAATTATCTCCACAACACAGAAAAATAACTGGAGAGTTTTGTAGGGATAATAAGATTGGTTTCTTCTCATCACCAACAAATGAAAGAAAAGAATGGCAAATGAAAGGAATAGAAAACCAAAAACAAGATTATTTAAACAACAAAACTAAAAACTTCTATTATTGGAGCACCGAAGAGGGTAGGAAAGAAAGAGCATCTCTTGGAGGAAAGAAAAGAGCGTCTACAGAATTTAGTTATTGGGCATCAGATGAGGGAAGAAAAGAAAGAGCATCTCTTGGAGGAAAAGCACACAAAGGAAAGAAGGTAATGCATTTACCAGGATCAAAAGGATGGAAAAGGATACTTCCAGAAGAAGTTGACATAAAACTAAATGAAGGTTGGAAGTTTGGAACAGGAACTCCATCACCAAAATGCAAAATCAAGAAACTTTCCTAAATCTAATTTTAACTCTGGTTTCTGGATGAACGCATCCAGCTAAAATTATATTGAGAGTCTTATTGGGAAGACCTCCTTTAGTAATCTTATTAAAATACTCTAAATCGAATGGAATTTTATCTTCTTTTCTATGATAAAACTCATATCTCTTTTCATAGTCACTTATGTAATCGTGTCCAATGTTATTATCAAAAGATATGGCAAGAGCATCCGAAAGAATACTTGGAATTGCATCTCTATCCTTTTTATCATTTTTACCATCGGCAATATGTATTGATTCCATCAGAGCAATGTAGATTGCTCTGTCACGACACCATTTTTCCGTAGTATCTAATATCCATTGCTTATCG
>Ga0247831_1008110_pt1 | contig 11308 bp, 6 predicted proteins | sample LaCruzMarch2015__9_FD_192406 | JGI IMG/M metagenome (GOLD analysis project Ga0247831, IMG submission 192406) | Freshwater microbial communities from meromictic Lake La Cruz, Castile-La Mancha, Spain - LaCruzMarch2015_1m | ecosystem: Environmental > Aquatic > Freshwater > Lake | place: Spain...
CGCAATATGAAGGGGGTGTTCGATAAGATTATTAACTCGTATGAGAAGATGAAGTAAAAGTCGGGCTGTCCTTCTAAGAAGTAACTCTTTAATACTCATTACCACCCAAGCATGCGTGTCAATTATACGAGAGAGATGTTCATTTTTTAATGCCCGAGTACGACTCGTCGAGTATCCTCGACCAGCGTACGATTAACACCACATATCATACTCTTGGAATATAGATTAAAATCATATCCCCGCCTCAACGACGGCCCACCATCAATAACATCGTCATCACATTTGGCATCAAGGTGCGTCATTTCGCACCCGGCCTCTAATGCAATAACGAGTCCCGCACAATAATCCCAAGGTTTCCATCCCTCGTCGGACAATCCGGTATATACCACATCCATCCGTCCGGAGGCAACATAACACAAGTCCAGTACGCCCGAGCCTAATTGTCGCGTGGCACGCACGCCATGTTCCAGTAAGCGCTTGATGGCATGTATCATAATGTCGACGCGATCGCCGGTCTCGGAAAAGTAACCGAGTTCGAAACAAACGACCGCGTTCGATAGGGATTTGGCGGCCCTATCGCCCGAACATCCCAGCAGTCGCACTCCGTTACGATAGGCGCCAAAATTACGCATGCCGATGTACATTTCTCGCGTGGGCGGCGAATACACCACGCCCATCACGGGGATGCCACGATGACACAAACCGATCGAGACGCAATGGATCGGCAATCCGGCGGCAAAGTTCGTGGTACCATCGATGGGGTCGATGATCCACGTATATCCATCCGAATTTAACGGCGATATACATCCAACGTCGGAACTGGCCTCTTCGCCTATTATTGCATGTGTCGGATACCGTCCTCGGATCGCACGCGCGATGTAATCCTCGTTCTGCACGTCGATTATCGTGGCCAGGTCGGATGCATTCGTCTTCGTGGAGATATCCAAATTTGCAATATTCTCATCCGCCGTACCCTTGCTATCGTAATGATGTATCATATTGGCACCCGCCGCGAGCGCGAGTTGGACGGCGAGTGCGGCCTCTTGCCGATGGGGGCAATTTTCATTTTCGAGTATTTCTGATGGGACGTTGAATTCCGACCGACGACGTCGTTGTTCGTCACGAAGGAATATGGCCACGGAAGAAGTGACGACGACTACTACCGCCGCCACAGCCGCGAAGGATAGCTTCGTTGCTGTGGCCGCGGACGACATGTGGCGGAGCCGGACAAGATTTTGTATGCATTCTGAGGGCGGGAAGACAAATCTAAACCTGAAAGTGGGTTAACCTTCATGAAGGCATTCCGCAGTTGCCGCTGGCATAATATTGCCGTCAAGAACGGTAGGACGACGCATGGTTCTAGCTACTACTGCGTGTCTAACTATTCAGAGAAAAGACGAAGATTTACGACGAAGTCTACATCAAATCAACAATCATCATGTAAACGAATTCATGTATGGGAACAAACCATGGCCTCGTATGCCGCCAATAGCTGCACTTCCACATCCGATTTAAATCCTGAACAAGAGGATAATATAACACTAAGAAGAAATGGACTTGTTTTATACAAGCCCTTGATCATCGTCAATCAAAATGATAACATAAATAACATCAATAACAAACGCGGTATAATTGGTTGGGAGATTCATACAGCTACTACTTCGACGGAACAATCGGTTTACTGTAGTATTTCAACGCTATTAAAGTCATACAAGAATGGAGAATATAGCAATATACGTAACATACCATTTATACATCATTTCCTACCGGCGCATTTTCCACACTCAGTTTGTCCATCGTATACAACATATGCATCGTACTGCTTCCTTGGCTCGATTGCAGGCTCGGCCGCCATGGTATTAAGTACACAAGCTTTACTAATTGCCGTAGGCGTGGGATCACAAACTGCAGCACCGATGGCGGCTGCATTAAATTGGGTAATGAAGGATGGGATTGGTCAGCTGGGGGGGATCATGTTTGCCAGTCAATTAGGCCAGGGTGGGATGGACTTGCTTCGTTGGAAAACCAAGTCGGAAAGGAAGTGGTTACCGGCGGCAGTAATCGGGGTACAATACCGACCAAGAGATGCAACGAGGATACGTCGTGGAGGAAACTCCCAACAGGGATCAGCCGATACCAATCCTAAACGTTGGCGCATGGTCGCGGCCATGGCATTGGATGTAAGCACACTCCTTGAAATATGTACCCCAATGATGGGACCTGAGTATTTCCTACCATGTGCAAGTATTGCAAATATTGGTAAGAATGTAGGTTTCCTAGCAGCGAGTGCCAGTCGAGCGGCCATTCATCAAAGTTTGAGTATGGGTGGATCATTATTACCCACATCGTCGTTGTTGCCGGTGGCAGTATCTGAATCATCTCCAAAGAATATGACCACGGTGATGATGCCACCACCAAAATCCTCTAGCAACCTTGGTGATGTTACTGCCAAGTCTGGTTCACAATCCATTGTTGCATCTCTCTTGGGAACTGCAGTTGGTATATTCTTTTCACAAACCTTATGTTCTGATCATGGCACTGTAGGAATATTAGCAGGTTTCGTTGCATTGTCGACAGTACACCAAATGTGTACATACAAGGCGGTGAAGGCTGTTCCATTACGAAGTTTCAATCGACATCGCTTACACTTGGTTTTGTCATCCTATATATTCGAGAACGCCAATAGCTCACATGACAGTATGGATGGAAATCGGATAAAGACATTAACACCTGCACAAGTCGCTGAAAAGGAATTATTCCTCCCTTTCATTCAACCAGATGTCTCATGTCGATGGTTATATATTGGTGATTCATTAGTGAATATATGTCCATCGGGCGTGGCCGAATTAGAAAATTTATTACTGCCAAAAGATGCTTCTGGTGGTGTGACATTGGAGAAATTCAACAATGTTGCTTACGATATGAATGAATATGAAAAATATATACTCAAAATCCATTGTCCATCTGAGCCGAATATTGATGATGATATGATCCAGCTCACTTTTTTAGAAGGGGCGAATGATTACGATATTCTTCGGGGTATGTATCATTCATATGTAATTCATGCATATATGAAGAATAATCAAATGTATTCCAATGTCAGCCACAACGAAAATACGGAAAGACGAATCTTGATGGATACACATAAAAAAATGACGAATCAAATGCCAATGTTCATTGAATGTCTCCAAAATGAAGGATGGCATCTTGGCACTGGATTAGTTAATGTCGAGTGCGGTTCATCGAACCGCTTGAAGATACAAAGTCTTTAGATCACTTTCCCTCTCGTGTCGATACATGAAATACAGATGTCAAATAATTGGAACACTGTCAATAATACAGTCTCTCCATTCGGTTCTCATGGAACGAAAGATTCAGACACACATCATTGCCCCGCGCTATACCCCCCCAACCAACGACGTCGAGCCTATTTCACACACAACACACACGCAAGTAGAGCGACGCGTTCGTCCTTGTGCAAAACAGTAGGGGCTCGACTTTTGTGGCGGCACACTTCTTCTTCATATTGGCTGCAACCATTATTTTTTGTTCTTCCTCAAGTCTTGAAAAATACCTTGATTATTTGCTGCTAGCTAAAACGACGTGTTGGAAGTTTTTCAATTGCCAAATATATATTTTCTCCCAGTTCACACTTTTATACAACTCCACGCACATGAGTAGTTTTGATTATCCGATATAATCGGCTCTCTCCCCCCCAAATAATCGTCTCTAGATTAATATATGTCTCGGTGGATTCCGACCACGGTTAAGACCCCGTTCATTATATAAAGCATTGATGGATTTAGTTGAGTAGTTGAGTCATCGTTCGGTGAAGGAGGGTTTTGGTTTGACGACGACCATATGGGACAGAGGCAACACGGCATGAGGACAATGCATAATGGATTTCGATCAAAGCAGTGAGGGAGCGGAGTTGGCGTGCGTGGCATTGAGGACGAGAGACGAAGCTCCTACCATAAACGAAGCCCTTCGTGATGATGTCGAGAGTGAATATGTGATATGAATATTATGTGTAGAAAGATGCGGATAATTACCACCACGGCGGTGGCCATGGCAGTACTATGTCATCGTCAACGTCGTCGTCATCATCATCATTTCGACCGTCGTAGTTCCCGTAGCGGAGGAGCCGTCTTCGCCTTTTCCTCGTCCGGTGGTAGCGGCATCGATGCGAGTAGACGACGAATTATTATTCGATTCCATCATCCCACAACTGCCGACAATGACGATGTGGGATTACTTCGCGCAGTATCTACGGTAGACGAACGACGACATCGGGCACCGCAGCAACGAAAGAAGACGTCACTTAAAAATAATGCTCGTACTACGGTCGTGCATCTCGATGGGTTAATAACGCGACGACGCGCGATTGGTAAACATTTAGTATTCCTGGATTTGCTTCCCATGGACTTGCCTCGATTGCCCTTGGACGACAACAACAATGACGACGACAATGACGATGATGAGGGTGCACTGTACTGCAAGGAACAAAAGACGAAGAAGAAAAAAGTTAGCAACAGCAATAATGAAATTTATTTAACGAATGTAATACAGGTCATAATGAGGAGAGATTTATGGGAGGATAATCGTAATGATAATACCTCATCATCATCAACGTTTGATATGTATCGAAAAATCATCCAACCGGGCGTACATGTCAAACTAGCGGGGTATTCTGGTCCAAAAGATAATGATCCAAATGTACGTCTACTGTCAAAAGGCAAAATATACATTGGCCAATAATGATCCAAGACACTTGCGTAATGTATTACATTACATCATGGATGGATCATTAGATATTTATGATGTTATACGGGCATTGCCGTATGTTTCACCTAAGGAACTTACCAGTAGACTCGATGAAGTTGTAACGAGGAGCAGGAATAACAAAGAAGTAGTATCATCTGACTACCTTGAACGAAAGGCAACTGAATTACTTGCAAAATTTCCGATTAACTATTTATCAAATCCATCGAAATTAGCCGGAAGTACCAATATTGGCAAACGTAAACTATTACCATTCGCACCTTTGGCATACTTGACGGTACCATCATTTGGTACTGGTAGTAGCAGTGCAGTAGCCGCAGTCCAAGAGATCAAAAATGACGAAGACGATGATATAATATTCAGCAACAGCAACGGCTTCGACAACGAAGAACAAGCGTTATCAATTGCCAATGTAATGGTCAAGTACAACCGGCATAAGGAGAGGCATCATCGGCAGAATCGACTATTGAATGCCAAACAATACACTATATCGGGTTGGGTACAAAATCGACGTAGGTATCAGGATAATATAACAGTATTGGAGATGGTGGATGAATTTACATCTCTATCATCATCATCATCATCATCATCATCATCAAGCGACACCGGCAACATGAAGGATGGCGATGACAATGACACAATAGTAGAATGGAATTTCACACCCAAGGAGTTTCGTACGAGTAAACTTTCCTGTGTGATACACCCCAATGCGCTCATCGACGGTACTAGTAATAATAGTAGTGATGATGATGCCGCCGAGATATATGGCAATGTACTATGCCCGGGAGCGCGTGTTAGATTGACGGGGTACATTCATTTATCATCATCGTTCGACGAAAAAAAGGAAGTAGAACATCCCGTGTTCTGGACAACTACTTGTCAACTACTACGATCGAGTTGGCGTCCAAGTGCGGTACGTTACATATTAGACTTATTACATGAAGGTAAATTTGATACCAACGAGGCGACTACTGCATTGAACTTACCATACGCCCGAGCATTAGATATAGCACGAAGAGGTAATAATACAAATACGATTGCACAACGTCGTTGGTTGGCAGCTGAACTCACTCGAGAATTACAACAGGGTGCCAAGTCTCGTGCTGGTATGGTGACGAGTGCAATGATTGAATCGTTGCAATTATATGAATATGCCAGAGACCGATATCCGGTCACGAAGATACCTTTGGAATATGAATTGGATTGGTCACCACCCGTTGGTGATGATAGTAGTACCTCGTGTTCCTCGTCGTCCGAGGAAGAGGTATCATCCCGTTGGCAACGCACGAAGAAACCTCAACTAAAATTTATGGTTGACCAGATTGAATTAGTACTACGATCACATCCCGACTATGGCAAACGTACACTCAAAGTTATTGATATAGGCGGAGGTAAGGGATTGTTATCAAACGTATTAGCAGAAATGTTTGGTAGCGATATAGTACAAGTACAGGTAGTAGATACATCCATTTCGGCTACAAATAATGGTATGATGAAGGCTAGACAACGTGGATTACGGAATATTCAATATGTTGCACAAGATGCAACAACATTGGATATTAGTAGCGGAGTAGATATTGTTGTTGCGTTACATGCATGTGGAGCATTATCTGATGTTGCATTTGGTCATGCGTCAGTACATGGTGCAGCATTTGTTATATGCCCCTGCTGCTTCTTATCAAATCCTCATTTACAAGTAGTATCATTGATGGATGATGGAAAAGTAGAAGATAATGATACTACTACTACTCTTATACCAACTGAAACCTGGCTTACTGTTGACCCAATACAGTATGGACAATTAAGGCAGCTTGCTGAGATTCAGGGTGATATCAATATTGCTAGTAAGGCAATGCATACAATATGTGGACTGCGTGCAATGGCAGTTAATAGACTTTGGAGACAGAGTTTGCCTAAAACCAAGCTGGATATAAGTATCAAACAATTTCCGTTGGGATTCTCAACAAGGAATTTTTGTCTTGTAGGGCAGATAAAGAATAATGAACTCTACTGAAATAATATTGTTGACATGCTGTTTATTCTCTATCACGTGAAACATGGATAACCTTTAGCCGAACGACTCAACTTTCTTTTTCTTCCTCGAATCGGGTGTAGTACCCTGACAAAGGAATCAGTACGAAAAATTGGTTCATTCGCACGCGGGGAAGGAGAAGAGAAAAGAAGACTGTCTGAATCGTGCGTGGGGGTAGTTGGGTTTAACTTCATTCCACCGTTGGGTCATAAACACGTCCTGTTGGAGGGATACGATACTCCTACGATTCAACCGTATCTTATCACGCAAGTATGGAACAACAGACCGATGAATGTTGTGTTGAAAGTATAACCCTCTTTTCGGATGGTGGGGAAACGACCATATCCAAACTCGTCGGTAGAAAGTATGGTGGATTGGACTTAATTAATGTGAGCAACGCGGGTTGCAATGAGAACTACAATGATTTTCGCGACGTAGAATATTATGATCAACGCGATGCCTACACGAGACTAGGCTTAGAGAGGAATGAAGACCAGGACCCTACCCATGACTTTGGTGCTATTGACATACCTATTAAAGCCAAGAACAAATCGTTTAAGGATGAATCCAGCATCTCGTCGGACCGGAGCACATTAAGCAGCATCACAAATAATGACGTTGTACCCATGTACGATGATACTGGACACTTCGTTGCGTTTCAGAACAAGGCAACGCAGGAGGCTCAGATGCAAGTATTGCAACAGCAACTGCTATTACATCACCAGCAGTCTCATTTGACTGTCCCACATCTACCCATGCATCTTTATCGACAGCCATCGATTGGTACAAGACAGCCAAGTCTGAGTTTAACCCTCCAAACACCACCGATGCAACGAGGTGGCAAATTGCAGAGTTCGAAAACCGACACAACCTCTACTTTACCTAACACCCCAGACAAAAGCTTGCCCAGCAAGAGTCACAATCTAGTCGGCAACAATTTCGTTGAGTCACAAGAGCACGTCGATCCGATGATGCCCGTTGCTTCCGCACTTAGGAGTCAACTCCAGTGCGACGACGCAATTTCTGGTAATATTTTCAATGGGTTTAAAGCTCGCTTTTGTTGTAAGGTTGGAGGTTTAATCGCACTGTTTGCCGTTGTTGCCTGCTCAGCCACCGCCACATGGTTCGTGATTACTGACAGAGTGTCGTTCGTCGACGGTAAGTTGAATATCAATATCGAAAGCGGTGGAAATTTCGAGCAGGGTGATTCAGTGGAGTTGTCGACGTTGGCGCCTTCGTTAACGCCGCGTGTCAGAATCAGTAAGTCTGGCAAGCTTGGAATCTCAATGTTTGGTCAGTCAAATCAAAATACTGTAAGCCCAACACAGATGCATCCTGAGCACGAGACCAACTCGGATATGCGTCCGACGCTTCAGCCGACCTTGTCCAAAAGGGACAAAACAGATTCTCCAAGTCGACAAACCAGCGCTCCTACACGCCGTCTATTATCAAAGCCGAAAACACTGAGCCTAACCGATGGACCGACTCTTTCGCCATCCGAGACTTCAGTCACAGAGGGATCAACGCCAAGTCAACTAATCAATAAACCCAAACGCCGCCCAACGTCACGGCCTGTCACACCAAATCCAACCAATGAACTCACTCCTTCGCAATCCGAGACTTCAGCTATAGAGGAACAACAAACCAATACTCCTAAACGCCGCCCATCATTAAAGCCTATCGCACCGAGTTCAGCTGATGAACCCACTCCTTCGCCATCCGAGTTTGTAGTGATGAATCCAAAAGATGATCTGACATATGAGTCTTCAATTGCCGCTGAAGATATGCCAACTGAAATGCCGGTAATAGGAGATGTAAATGAAGCTCCATCCAGTCCTCGTACTACTTCTCCGAATGAAGTTACAATTCCACCACCAACCTATAATACACCAGCTCCAAGTGTATTAGATCCTATAATCACATCTCTGATGCCTATATCGTCGCCCTCATCTGCTCCAGATTTTGATCATCAGGTTCAGGTTGAGCTCATGACCTCAAAGCCAACACCAATTGAGTTGGATACTGAGGAGCTGACCGAGTCGCCAATAGTTGAGCTTATGACACCATCATCAACGCCATCTGTCAAACAATCTTCTAACCCAACTGATCAGCAAATAACTACGGAACCGACTGAAACACCCGTCGAACTGATGACGCCACCGCCAATTCCACCAGCTGACAAAGAGTCACCCAGCCCGACCAATTCACCATTAGCTACGCCTCTGACATCCTCTCCATCACCCTCTCCAACACTGAAAGCTGTGCGAATGACTCCAACACCAACGCTAAGTCAAATTGATACCGATGATCCAACTGAATCGCCCGATGATCAAAAGGCACCACATTCACTACTGCCAGCTGAAACATCGTCGAACCCAACTGATCCGCCAATTATTACGCCTCTGACATTTGTTCCAACACAGGAAGTTGAGCAAGTGACTCCCTCACCAACGCTAAGTCAAATTGATACGGAAGATCCAACTGAATCACCCGCAGTTCAACTATTAATACCATCATCAATACCAGATATATCGTCCAATCCAATAGCTACGCCTCTGACATCCTCTCCATCACCCTCTCCAACACAGGAAGTTGAGCAAGTGACTCCCTCACCAACGCAAGGTGAGATGGAAACGGAAGCTCCAACTAGAACCCTCGTCGAGCTGATGACGCCATCGCCAATTCAACAAGCTGATACATCATCCAGCCCAACTGATCCGCCAGTAATTATGCCTTTGACATCCTCTCCAACACGGGAAGTTTTGCGAATGACTTCCTCACCAACTTCAGGTGAGACAGATATGGAGGATCCAACCGAATCACCAATCGAGCTGATGACGCCATTACCAACACCAGCAGAAGACTCGACCATTGCTCCTACAGAATCTACACCATATCCTACACCCTACCCAACTTTTGAGTCAACACAAGACTCGACACCAGCACTAGAATTGATTACAGATACTCCTACTGAGGAAACAGCAGAAGACTCGACTCCTGCTCCTACAGAATCTACACCAGATCCTACACCCTACCCAACTTTTGAGTCAACACAAGACTCGACACCAGCACAGTCGGTACTAGAATTGATTACAGATACTCCTACTGAGGAAATTATTGATGAAAATGAAGTATGGTAACCCTCATGCCAACTGGAGATGGATCAATTAACTCCATTTATTCAAATACTCCAACTTCTGACGATGAGCTTGTGTAAGGGTTCCATATTATACATAGTATCAAAGAGGATTTCATACCTGACTCTTAGATACATTCCATGGGAGGTAATATTGGTGCAGGAGTTAGCTAATAGAAAGGGATAAAAAAATTGTTAGGTCACAAATGCTGAATGTGTAAATAACAATGCATTACTCTTCTCGCATTCACCATTACAACCTCCAGTATTGAAACCTCTTTCCTCCCAGATTGACATTAGACCTTCGTTGTACACGAAGCATGACCGTCAATGATGGTCTAAACAGTGGTCGTTGTTGTTGTTGCTCGTCCTCGTTGATAATGATTCTCAAACAAAATGGCTTGTACCTGTCATGGAGTCGATCCACGCCACCACAGTCCATGTACAATGACTAGCTTGTCAAGAGATCCCCAAGAACAACACCACAGCATGGTTCTTCTTCGTTGTGAGAATTCATTTCTGCTTCGACTGTCTTCAAAATGGCTAGCACTTGTGGATGGAGCGTGTTCATGTAAAAGATCATGTTCGTCTTTGTTATCTCCATTCTGTTTCTTCGTGTCGCGAGAATTCATTTCTCTTCTCTTCTTCGCGAACCCTCCCGCACAAAAATGAGATGAGCCCGGTGTGCCACAAATTCGAAACAGGTGGAGTGTATCATCATTGTATCACTCCACAGTGAAACATGATGGGAGCAGATAGTCCATTATGTTAGGAGGGTTGCTCATCCAGCAGGCCGAGGAGGAGGAAGAGGAACGTCAAAGTTGTCTCCTAGCTCCTGTTACTACGCCTCGGGTGGCTGTAGAAATGAAAAACAACAGCGAGGCACCGCACGAAGGATTAGTCTTCGTAAACAACACTCCTAACGAGGCGGCATCACACGAAGGATTAATCTTAAGCAGCATTCCTACCAACGAGACTACGTCTCCAGACGAGGATGATTACTCTTCGTTGGATGACGATGATTATTATGATGATACATCCTCTGTAAGTCATCGCGGTTGTAATGAACGGTCATTTCTACTGGGCGGGAGGAGTAATAAGCCAAGCAAAAGAGAACACGAAAACAATCTCCAATCCGTACTACTCACGGCTTGGAATAAAGTATATCATTGTATCGTGGCAATTGCAGATGTGGATAATGTTTGGGATAGTCCTGATGAACATGATAATAGTGAGGATACATTGTCCTCACGACGTCTTCGACGACGTGGAATTATTGATGATTATGATGTCATGGCAAAATCAAACAATGCGATATCAAGGTTAGCAGCAGCAACTACCACCACCAATAGCACCAA
>Ga0247831_1008111_pt1 | contig 11307 bp, 8 predicted proteins | sample LaCruzMarch2015__9_FD_192406 | JGI IMG/M metagenome (GOLD analysis project Ga0247831, IMG submission 192406) | Freshwater microbial communities from meromictic Lake La Cruz, Castile-La Mancha, Spain - LaCruzMarch2015_1m | ecosystem: Environmental > Aquatic > Freshwater > Lake | place: Spain...
TGCCGGAGAGCACGGCGAGGAAATGCCAGGTGTCGTCGCCGCCCACGGCCCAGTCGCTGGAGGGCCGGACCTCGTCGAATAGAAAATAATCACAGCTCACGAGCCGGCGGGCCGCGGCGTCGGCGGGGAGCGGTTCACCTGCCGATCGAATGCCCTCTCGCCGCACTGGGCCGACGGGCCCGAAGTGTGTGACGGACTCGAGGCCTGCCTCGATGTGGAGTGGCCGGGGTGTGCCGTCGGCCGACGTGCGGTTCCAGTCATACAGCCGATAGGTGACATCGCTCGACTCCTGGATCTCGGCGACGACGAGCCCTGCCCCGATCGCGTGCACCGTGCCGGCGGGAATGAAGACGCAGTCGCCAGCCTGGGGCTCGAAGGCATGCAGAACATCCTCGCAGCGGCCCGCCCGCAGGGCTTCGGCGAGCGCCGGGCGATCGATGCCTGGACGGAGCCCTGCGTAGATACGGCTGCCGGGGGCGGCGTCAATCACATACCAGGCCTCCGTCTTGCCCAGATCGGGCGGCGAGCGCCTGGCCGCCCTGGCATCGTCAGGATGCACCTGCACCGAGAGGTCGCGACAGGCATCGAGGAACTTGAAGAGCAGCGGGAAAACAGCCCGAGGGGCATGCCGTCCCAGGAGTTCACGACCGTGTTCACGGACCAGATCCCCCAGCGAACGTCCCGCCAGCGGACCGGCTGCCACGATACTCTGATCGGCACCGCGGTCGACGAGATCCCACGACTCGGCAAAGTCATCACCTGGCGGCAGCGTTCTGCCCAGGCTCGTCACGAAGCGGCGGCCGCCCCAGATATAGCGGCGATACAGCGGTGTCAGGAGAAGTGGGTGCATGGTGGTTGGGAGCGTATAGGGGGGAGGAAAACGGCAGGCTTCTCACGCAGGCGTCCAGACTGACGCCCCGTGTAGCACGAGCGGCCTGCGGTCGCCATGCCAGAGCGGCCAGGATGAGCAGGATGACCTAGAAGAACAGAATGACCTAGCAGAACAGGATGACCGTGGAAGAACAGGATCGCCACTATGGCCCGATCGCCGCGGCCGGCGGGATTCCATCGTCAGGAGCGTGTGTAGCCCTCGACGATCCGACCGATCCAAAAACAGCAGAGCGCAACCACCAGCATCACGAGCATCTGTCCGAGCGAGATCGCGTGGTTGAGTTCGAGCAGGATCGCAACCGCGGGAATCACGAGGCCCAGGAACTGGCCCAGCCGACCAATCACCGCCATCGATTCGACCTCCGACAAGCACAAGCAGTCACGCGGGGAATCGCCCCGTCCGGCGGCAGCGGCCGCCTTCCGATCCTAAGCAGTCGCCCGGAATTCTTCCATGCGGCAGCCGGGTCGGGAATCGGTCGCAGTGGCATGGCCCGTGCCGCCGGACCTGCCGTTTCCCCCGCGTTTCAGCGGTTCAGTCTTGCCACCGCCAGTTTCCCGGCAATACTTCCGCCATCGCACTTTCAATCCCCGGCAGGAGATACACACCATGGGTCGTCACGGCGCAGTTACTTTTAAGGGCAACCCGCTCACGCTGGCTGGCGAAGAGGTAAAAATCGGCTCGGCGGCCCCCGATTTCGACCTGGTCTGCTACGGCGCAGACGGCATGCAGCACATCCGCAAGGCCGACCTGCTGGGGAAGCCCGCGTTCATCAGCGTGGTGCCTTCGCTCGACACGCCTGTCTGCCAGGTGCAGACGAAAACCTTCAATACCCGGCTGGCCGCCCTCGGCGACACGGTGACGGCCCTGACCGTCAGCCTCGATCTGCCCTTCGCCATGAACCGGTTCTGCGGTGCCGAGGACATCAAGTCGATGCGTAACGGCAGTGACTATATGGACCGCAACTTTGGCATGCACTGGGGCGTGCTGATCGACGAACTCAAGATTCTCGCCCGGGCCGTGTTCGTGCTCGACGCCCAGGGTGTCGTGCAGTACGCCCAAGTGGTCAAAGAAGTGGCGAGCGAGCCCGATTACGACGCCGCACTCGCTGCGATCCAGAAACTCGTGCGTTAAAGTTGAGAACGATCCCCCGGCTTACGCCGGGGGCTTGTATGGGAAGGTTCGGCACCCGGTCGCAGTCACGTCCGGAGCAACTGCTCGATCAATGTGCGGGCCGCCACGAGGGCGTCGGGCAACTTATCGACCAGCTTGCCGCCGGCCTGTGCCAGGTCGGCGCGGCCGCCCCCCTTTCCGCCAACGATTGCCGCCGGTTCCTTGATCCAGGTGCCCGCTGACAGGCCCCGTTCCTCGAGTTCACGGCTGATGGCGGCCACGAGGGTTACCTTGTCGGCCTCGGTCGAACCCAGAAGCACTGCGATCGGGCTCGCCTTGCGGCGAAGAAGATCGATGCACTGACGCATCGCGGCGGCGTCAGCCCCTCGGGCGTCAGCCACGACGATCCGCGTGCCCGCCACCTCGGTGGCTCCGGCCAGTAGTTCTTCGACAGAGATCGCGGCGCCGCCCGCCGCCGGCTTGCTCTTCTTGAGTTCCTTCAATTCCTTGGTTATGGCGGCCAGCCGATGCGGCAGTTCTGCGGCCGGCACCTTGAGCGCACCGGCTGCCTCGGCCACCACGGCCTCCAGCTGCCGCAATCGATCCAGTGCGCGGATCCCTGTGACTGCGGTGATCCGACGCGTCCCTGCCGAAACACTCTCCTCAGAGGTGATCCGGACCAGACCGATCTGGCCGGTGCTCGACACGTGCGTGCCGCCGCAGAGTTCGCGGCTCACGCCGTCCATCGTCACCATGCGTACGGTATCGGGATACTTTTCACCGAAAAGCATCATCGCACCGGCGTGGCGGGCCTCCGCCAGCGGCAGCAGTTGCGCGGCAACTGGCACGGCGGCCAGCGTGTGCTCGTTGACCATCGTCTCGATCTGCTCGAGTGTCTCGCGGTCAACGCTGCTTGTGTGCGTGAAGTCAAACCGCAACAGATCGACATCGACTTTCGAGCCCTGCTGAACCGCGTGCGTGCCGAGGAAGTGCTGCAGGGCCGCGTGGAGAAGGTGCGTGGCGGAATGGGCGCGGCGGATCGCCGCACGGCGACCGGCATCAACCTTGGCTGCCACAGTCTGGCCAAGGTCGAGAGACCCGTGCCGCAGGTGGCCCGTATGGAGCATGAAGCCCCCCTCACGCTGCGTGTCGGCCACGTCGAAGCTGCCACCGGGCCATTCAAGCTTTCCGGTGTCGCCGACCTGTCCACCCGATTCGCCGTAGAAGCTCGTGCGGTCGAGCACAACGGTGATGGGCGATGCATGGCCGACCTCGCGGAGCGAGTCGCAGAGCAGGCCCTGCGCGATGATGCCGATCACGGTGCCGTCGGTTTCGAGCGTCTCGTAGCCGGTGAACTCTGAGCCGTGCATTGCTTTCTTGAGGGCGTCGAGCGGGCCGGAGGTGAACACTTCCACGCGGGTGCCGGCGCCCGACCGCTGGCCGTGGGCGTCCATCGACGCCCGGAATCCGGTCCAGTCGAAGCCGCAGTTGCGTTCGGCGGCAAGCGTCTCCAGCAGTTCCGGCGGGAAGCCGTAGGTGGTGTAGAGCTCGGCGGCCTCGCCGCCGCCGACTAGGCCGCTTCCGGAGCGATCGATCGACGCGAACAGTTTTTCGATCCGATCAAGACCACCGTCGATCGTCGCGAGAAACGATTCCTCCTCCCGCTTGATCACGCCGGCCACCCGGTCGGTGGTCTCGGCCAGTTCCGGATAGGGCTTCCGCATCATTTCGGCCACCGTGGACGGGAGTTGGTGAAGAAACGGCTCCCTCATGCCCATCTGCCGGCCGTCGAGGACGGCCCGCCGCAGGAGCCGCTTCACGACATATTTCTCCTCGTTGTTGCCCGGCAGCACGTTTTCGTGGATGGCAAACGTGCAGGCCCGCACGTGATCGGCGATCCGCCGCATTCGCCGGCCGTCGTCGGTCGCCGCGGCATAGGGGCGGTTGCAGACGGCGGCCACCGCCTCGACGATCGGCTTGAGAATGTCGATGTGGAAGTTGCTGTCGACCCCCTGCAGCACCGCGGCGGTCCGCTCCAAGCCCATGCCGGTGTCGATGTTGCGGCTCGGGAGGGGATGCAGGTTATCGGGAGGCGGACCCAACCGATTAAACTGGGTGAAGACGAGGTTCCAGATTTCCACGTCGCTGCCGTCGGGCATCCGATAAAAAATTTCGCTGCAAGGGCCGCAGACGCCGTCCGGCCCCTGCGTCGGGGAACTGGCGGGCCAGAAGTTGTCGTCCTCGCCCATTCGCGTGATCCGTGTGGCGGGCACACCCACTTCGTCCGACCAAATGGCATACGCCTCGTGGTCGTCCTTGTAGACGGTGATCGAGAGCTTTTCCGGCGCGATGGCGAGCCAGTTGCGGCTGGTCAGGAATTCCCACGCCCAGAGGATGGCTTCCCGCTTGAAATAATCACCGAAGCTGAAATTGCCGAGCATCTCAAAAAACGTGTGGTGCCGTGGCGTCCTTCCGACGTTGTCGATGTCGCCAGTCCGTAGGCACTTCTGACAGGTCGTCGCCCGCGTGTAGTCCAGCCTGCACTTCCCGAGGAAATGATCCTTGAACTGATTCATCCCTGCGGGCGTGAAGAGCACCGACGGATCCCAGCGGGGCACAAGAACGTCGCTGGGGCGTCGGACGCACCCCTTCGATTCGAAGAATGCCAGATACGCTTCACGGAGTTCATCGGCCTTCATGTCGTCATCAGCTCCCGGGATAAAACAGGATGCAATCCTTGCGTCATTCGTGTCGCGGCCGCCGTCTTGCCGAAACCGTGTTCGGGTGCCGCCTCCTGAGGCTGGATCCCACGTGATAACGCCGCGACACTATACACGCCCTCACTCGCGGCGGGCGATGCGGCATCTCGTTACGCAGCAAAAAAACCGCCCACGAGCACTGCTTGGGTCAGTTGCTCGTGGGCGATCAAATCGCTGAATTGTCGGAACGAATGGCGATGGTCAACTGGCGATGGTCAACTTGCGATGGTGAGGGGCCTCGGCCGTTACTCGTCGCTGCTGCCGCCTGTAGGCTGACTTTCGACGGCAATCACAGTGTCCTTGTTGGCCAGAATCTTCTCCCGCAGCTCCAGCGCAACGGCCGGGTTGTCCTGAAGGAATTGCCTGGCTTTCTCCCTGCCCTGGCCGAGGTGTGTTTCGCCAAATCGCATCCATGTGCCCGTCTTGTCGATGAGCTTGGCGGCCACTGCGAGGTCGAGGATGTCGCCCTCGATGCTGATGCCGTTGGCATGCATCATGTCAAACTCGGCCACGCGGAACGGAGGCGCCACCTTGTTCTTCACGATTTTGACCCGCACCCGCTGGCCAACAACGTCCTCGCCATCCTTGAGGGTGCCGATGCGACGCACGTCGACGCGGCAGGAGGAATAAAATTTGAGAGCCCTGCCACCCGGGGTTGTCTCGGGGCTGCCAAACATGACGCCGATTTTTTCGCGAATCTGGTTGATGAAGATCACGGTCGTCTTGCTCTTGGCAATCGCGCCCGTGAGCTTTCGCATGGCCTGACTCATGAGTCGGGCCTGAAGACCGACAAATGAATCACCGATTTCACCGTCGAGCTCCTTCTGCGGCACGAGTGCTGCCACCGAGTCGATGACGATGATGTCAACCGCGTTCGACTTGATCAGCAGTTCCGCAATCTGCATCGCCTCTTCGCCGCTCGTCGGTTGGCTGACCAGCAGGCTTTCGAGTGAGATGCCGAGCTTCTTGGCCCAACTCGGGTCGAGAGCATGCTCGGCGTCGATGAAGGCCGCGATGCCGCCGGCCCGCTGGGCTGCGGCCACGGCATGCAGGGCGAGCGTGGTCTTGCCGCTGGACTCGGGGCCAAACACCTCAATGATGCGGCCCCGTGGAAAGCCTCTTCCGCCCAAAGCAAGATCGACCGACAGGCTACCGCTGGAGATGCCCTCGATCTCCTTTTGACGGTCTGCCCCGAGCGGCATGATGGATCCCTCGCCAAACTCTTTCTCGATCTGGGCGAGGGTGTTTCTCAGCGCCGGGTTGCCGTCAAGGAACGACGTCGCTGCACTGGCAGCCCGCCCCTTTTTCCCTTCGGCCTTGGTTTCTGATTTGCCAGATTCGTTTTTGTGTGCCTTCGCCATCCGACCATTCTCTCCTGCGACCATGACCATGACGTCTGCCTCCCGCGTTTCCCGGCACGTCGTCGGGGTGGTTGCATCGCCACCATAAATCGAGCGAGTTGCCGCGAAATCGAACACTGAACGGGAGTATAGTATCGGATCGAATCGCAGTTGGCAAGAGCTTTTTAACTTTTTGTTCAGGCTTTTGTGCAGGGGTCGGCCCCGACGTCAGAACGTGAGCATTTTCCGGTATTCGGCCAGCCGGCGGTCAAGGTCGTGGCGGCTAAGCGTTGCCAGCCGGTCGAGACTGAAATCCTCGACGGTGAAGCTGGCAGTGACCACGCCGTAGGCCAGAGCCTCCTTGAGGGCTTGGGCATCGAAGCGTCCGAGCGATGCCAGATGGCCCATCATTCCCCCGGCAAAGCTGTCGCCGGCCCCGGTGGGGTCGAGCACTGTGGCCGTCGGAAACGCGGGCATGACATACATCTCATGCTCGCTGAAAAACATCGCGCCATGTTCGCCCTTCTTGATGACCACGAATTTCGGGCCCATTGCCAGCACGGCCTGCCCGGCTCGAACGAGATTCTCGTCATCGGCCAACAGCTTGGCCTCGGAGTCATTCAGCACCAGCCCGTCGATCCGCTTGAGCAACTGGGCCAATTCGTCACGCTGGATGTTGATCCAGAGGTCCATCGTATCGGCAACGGTCAGTTCCGCCCCCGCGGCCTGATCGAGCACGCTGAGCTGTACCACCGGCGAGGCATTGCCAAGAAACAGAAACCGGCAGTCACGGTGCGTGTCGTTGAGCTGTGGCTGAAAATCCCCCAGCACGTTGAGGTGCACTTCGAGGGTCTCACGGTCGTTCATGTTGGGCATGTAGCGACCCCGCCAGCGGAAGGTGCGGCCCCCGGGAATCGTCTGCAAGCCCGAGGTGTCGATGCCGCGGTCTTCCAGCAGCCGGGTGTGTTGCTGAGGCCAGTCCTCGCCAACCGCCCCGATCATCCGCACCGGCGAGAAGAAGCTCGCGGCGTAGGAAAAGAAGACAGCCGATCCTCCCAGCACGTCGTCGCGTTTGGCGGTGGGTGTTTCGATGCAATCCAGGGCGATGCTTCCGACGACGAGCAGCGGCATGATGCTGGGAACTCCGTGGCTTGAGGGGGAGGGGAATCCCAGAATGTAACGAGCCCGCCCGCCGACATCAAAAGGTGTGCGCCGCCTCCTTAGTCCTGAGCCGCATTCTCGTCCTGAGACTGGTCCACTTCCTGATCGGTGGTGGCATCCGACTCCTGGGGCACGGCCAGAGAAAACGCCCTGTCCCACGAGCCAAGTCGATAACGCCCGAGCAGGCCGATGTCCCGCATCCCGTTTGCATTGGTATCGTCGTACGGCAACGCGGGACTGAATGCCCAGTCATCGTCTTCGTCCAGGTAGGGTTCTCCGACGTCGTACATCAAGTTGAGGTTCAGGTCGGCGAAGACCTCGCTGGACAGGCCGAGCAGGGGCTTCGAGGCGTTCGCGGGGTATCGACCCCGTGCCGGGGCCAGCGAACGCGTGCGCGGGGGCGACGGCTTGCCGCACGGCTCTCCTGCAAGGAGCTGGAGGCGTGCCTGCGGATCACGTTCCAGGCACCGGGTCAACGTGGTCAGTATTTTCTCCCCAGCGTCGAGGGCCATGCCTCTCGGGTTGGTCCTCATGAGCGTGGGGAGCGGCAGTATCGACCACACGATCAGAGCCATTCCGGCGATCGAAAAGCCTGCCAGCGCACCCGCTAGCCCGCCACCACATCCGTCGACCAAGGGCGAGAACCGTAGAACGCGTCCGGCAATGATGAGGTGCAGACCGAAGTGGATGCCGGCGGCGGTGGACGCCAAGATGACGAGCAATGCCGCAACGGGGGCAAACAAGGGAGGGATATCGGCCACGACGAGCCACGCGGAAAGCCGATCGCAGTACGACAGCGCAAGGATGATTGAAGCAATGGCCGTCAGGCCAAGAATGATGGCATGGAAGAGCCCCTTCCTCGCGCCGTACACAGACAGTGTTAGGACCACGCCGACGACAAACAGGTCAGCCCAGAAATTCATAGGTGTGATCTTTGAGTGTTGGCGGGCAAGGAGCGGGCCGACCGTTGTGCACGGCGTCGGGTCGTCCGCGACGTCGGGTGGGCGGGGTCTACTTGGTCACGCGGACGATCTCGTCAATGCTCGTTACGCCACGAAGCACCTGCCTGAGAGCCGATTCACGAAGCGTCTGCATGCCCGCCTGCCGGGCTGCCGAGCGAATCGACTGCGGCGACGGATTGAGGTGAAGCACGTCGCGGATGTGGCGGTTGACGACCAGCAGTTCGCTTACCACCCTTCGGCCGCTGTAGCCCGTGCCCCGGCATGCGTCGCAGCCTGTTTTTCGATAGAGGACGACTTCTCGGTCCGCGGGGATTTTCAGCCGAATATGGAGTTCTGCGGGGGCGCGGTAGGGATGCTTGCAATCGTCGCAGAGGACGCGAATCAGTCGCTGGGCCAGGACGGCAGAGAGGGCCGTTTGCAGAAGCCTGGCGCTGATGCCGAGATCGAGCAGGTGCGCGAGCGCGGCCGCAGCGTCGTGGGCGGGGAGTGTTGAGAAGACAAAGTGGCCGAGCAGGGCCGATTCGAGGGCGAGTTCGGCGGTTTCTTTGTCGCGGAGTTCGCCAACGAGAATCACATCGGGATCGCGGCTCAGCAGATCGCGAAGACTCTTGGAAAAGGTGCGATCACCGCCCGGCTGTACCGCATTTTGTTCGACGCCCGGCAGCAGGTATTCAATCGGGTCTTCAACCGTGGCAACGGTACGGGAGAGGGCGAGCAATTCGTTGATCGCCGTGTAGGCGGTAATGGTTTTGCCCGCTCCAGATGGGCCGCTAAACAGCAACACGCCGTTGGGTTGCTCAATGAGCCTCCGGATCGAATCGATCTGGTCGGGCTCCAGGCCAATTCCCTCGAGCCGCTGCCGCGCGAGAGCGCCGTCGGAGTCACGGAGTCGCAGCGATAGCTTCTCTCCGTGAGCCGTCGGGCTGGTCGTCGCCCTGACATCGATTGTCCGTCCCTGGGACAAGACGCGAAATGTGCCCGTTTGTCGACCGCGGTACTTGCCCCCCCTCATGGCAGCCAGCGCCTTGAGCGCGGCGGTGGCCCGGGGGCCGGTTTTTCTGGAGAGCATCGAGACCTGCTGCTTGATGCCGTCGATCCGGTAGCGTAGGAAGGTCACGCCATCGGTCCTTGTAAAGAGTCGGATTTCCGACGCTCGCATCGCTATCGCCCTTTCAAACAGCTCCCTGGCCGGTCGGATGGATCGGGACGTGTGGTCAACGCCACCACTGGCTCGGCCCGCTGTTTTACAGAAAAGAACACCCGTCTCAGTGGTGGATTCGGTCGACTCGCGATCGATGTTCGCGAGCCACTGTCTGACCACCGGCTGCAGACCCGAGTGGGCCGTGGCTGCGAGCAGCAGCGTGCGAGCGGTTCTGACCGTGAGGATTCTGTCCGGCACAGGAGCCCGACTGTCTCGGTGTTGAAGGTACACGCCGAGCCCAACCAAAAAGACGGTGGTGAAAAGCCCTGCCCCGCCGAGGCCCTGTTCGAACGTCAACGCCAGCAGCAGAGCCCCTGTCGCCACGAAGGTCAGAGGCCATCGGGTTGACCGACCGAAGACGTGGCGGGCGTCGTCGTGAACCCAGAGGCATGCGGCGACCCAGCCGGCCACCAGCAGGAGCCAAAATCCTGCGTCCCAAAGCACCCGAGTCGCCACCGCTGACGGAACGATCTGGAGCATAGGACTGTTTTCTCGCGCGTCGGCGGTCTGGACCCTTTACGGCGGCAGGTGACCGATATCACCACTCGCAACACCGCCGCGATCACCACAGTTCGCCGCACAGCCGAGCGGGCACCGCCGACGCCCCAGTCTTACCGCGAGCACGCGGTGGTAGTCAATGCGGGGGAGGAATCACCACCGCCAGCCGCAGCCGGCGTCGGAGAAGAACGGGGCCGAGTCTGGGGCGAGTCCCCAGCCGATCCGCAGGCCGATTTCGAAGTTTTTCGTGATCATGAAATGCGTGCCAGGACTCGCAAACGGCCGATAGGTGTCGGTGGGCAGCCCCTGGGTGGACGAGTCGAAATATTCGGCATGCACTTCCCAGCGGCTCGTCACCGGCACTCGGAGGACAACAGACGGGCTCCAGCGGGTGAACCAGGTCGTTGCCCCTTCGGAGTAGGCATAGCGGAGAGCCGCGTCGAGTCTCCACTCCGCAGGCAGTTCGTAGCCAGCCACGTACGTCGCCACCGGCACCGTGCCGAAGACGTCACCGTAGGTGGGCGTCGATGCTTCCATGATGAACGAGCTCTCCGGCAGGAGGCCGTCCTGATCGGAAACATCCGCCTTGAAGCCATACAGCACGCTTGATTCGTAGGACGTGCTGCCATCGATCGTGCCCTCACCCACCTCCACGCTGGTCACCACATTTCCCTGGGAGCCGACGCCGTAGTTCACGCCAAACCGCCACTCGAACCAGTCATTGCCGCCGATGCGAATCAGGAGCTCCGGGTAGTTGTTGGTGGGCAGCCCGACGGGATTGTCAATGAAGACATACGACGCCTCGGTGAGAACGGTGCCGGGTGCAACCGTGTGGGTGGACGGCGTAAACGCGTCGCGGTCGGTGCCCAGGTCGCCGTCCTGCGGTTTCGCCGCGGCCACACCCCCAGCCGCCACAAGGCTCAGACACAGAATCACCGCGGCAAGCCTCACAGCATGTGCGGCCTCGCGGGCCGCCTCCATGACTAGCCGCAGAGCGGCAGCGACCGCTCGATCCGGGCCAGCGACCGCTCGCGGCCCAGGATCGCCAGGCAGTCGTACAGGCCCGGGCCCACGGTCTTGCCAGTCACCGCCACCCGGACGGCATGCACGAGATCCCCCGCTTTCACACCCGCCGCCTCCACGACCCGCTTGAGCCTTTCTTCAAGCCCCGGCGGCTCGAAGGGCTCGACGTCGGCGATGGCCTTCGCATACGCGGCGAGGAGTTCCCGAGCCCCCGGCTTTGCGAGCCGTTGCTGCACGGCCGCTTCGTCCAGCGGCGGCTCGTCGACCAGAAAGAAGTCTGCGTAGGCGATGATGTCGCCCCCGACCTTGAGCCGGTCGCCCGCGGCCTCGATGACTCTGCGGACGATCGCCGCCGCCGCCG
>Ga0247831_1008114_pt1 | contig 11303 bp, 7 predicted proteins | sample LaCruzMarch2015__9_FD_192406 | JGI IMG/M metagenome (GOLD analysis project Ga0247831, IMG submission 192406) | Freshwater microbial communities from meromictic Lake La Cruz, Castile-La Mancha, Spain - LaCruzMarch2015_1m | ecosystem: Environmental > Aquatic > Freshwater > Lake | place: Spain...
TTGGTGGGCGCCCGAAGAGCGTTACTCTTTGTAAGACTCAATCCGGTTGGCGATCATTTGAATTTTAGCGAAATGTAATTGCTGCCGTGATAGATATCGTAGTCATCTACTCACTATTGACGTGAGTGTGAGTATGAGTGTTGTGCTGCTCCCTCCAGGTTTATATCAAGTTTCTCCTTCGAATCAACAGAACGTAGAAACTACCAGTGTTATCAAGGAATACTTGCGAATCAAGGTCTGCTCTACAAATATTGCAGGTTTTTCTTTGGACAACATTTCAATTCAAGGGAAATCCAAACAAATATTGTTCAGGAGAAATAATTATTATGATGACATTGATGTTAGTCAAACCAACAAGTTATCTCATTGGATCAATGATCGGATGGATGGTAGCCGGTATTATATGGCTGGGTGGTGCGCTAACATCATTCTAAAACAACCGGCACGGAACGTATAACTTCTGCCGTGAATACTACTTGCACACACGGTTACCTTACTACTAATGAGTATAATGTCCACGCACGATTATTACCTACGCGCCTATCGTACACGTGGTCAAGATCCCCAGGGAGAAGGCGCCGACACTTTGTACGAACCTCCTAAGTCGACGATGATGGCATGTGAAAACTACTTGCATACGCCAACTAATCCTACGAAGGGAATAATGACATCGACGACGACATCACCAATGGTGTATCGATCGTATCCTCGGTACGATATATCATCACCAACACCGACGAAGATTATGAATGATACTCGGGATGAGTATTTACCAAGAGCAGTAGGGGGGATAATCTCATCTCGTGATGATGACAGTGATACAATCCTATATCATCCTCCCGCGGCAGTATATACTTCTCAATATTTGAGTAGATTTGTTGTTGGCACGTCGGACATTCAATTGAAAGGTGATCGTAATGAGTCATTGATTGGAGAAAGTTCAGAGAGGAGGAAAATAAGTCGAGGCGCTTCGTCGACGTCGTCGTCGTCGTCGTCTGTTCGAACGACAAATCAGAATATTAGAGAGGATGTCCGTGATTATAGGTTACATCCTCTTCGTTCAATTAGTGAAGATACGACAATTATTAGTAATAACACCGGGAAGTTTAATGACATTAATGGTAGTAATAAGTCTCATTTCCTGGATTATTTGCATGATGAACCAGAATCTTCAGCAATGTCCACTAGTAGTAGTACCAAAATCAAGAATGAGATTGTCAATAATAGTACCGAAACAAAGTCCACGAGGACGAGTGGAAGGGGGATGAGGAAGGATACCTCGTCATCCAAGTCGGTTGCAATGAAAATATTATGTTCAAAAATACTCGCGGGGTACACCTTGACGCGTAATCATTGTCCGGTATGCAATATGGCACTTGTCATATCAACGTCGTCATCAAATGAGGTAGCAGAATGTGCCTATTGCCCCATTGGCCAGCATCGTGCGACCATTTCCGAGGCTGTACAACAACGCATTGAGGCCATTACCGACCTTACGTCGCTATCGATGTCAACACGTCGCACCGTTGGCGGGTCGAGGGCGGACCCGCCCAGTGTGGGTGAATACACCAATGACGGCAACAATGGGATTACAGATAACATCTACTGTGACGAATGTTTGTCACCCAAGTGCAGTACCACAGAGACCGATGTAGAATGTAAAGCGTGCTCTATTACGAATGATATATGCATCAAGATCTCACAGGAACAGGGAAAAGGTGGACTATTGTTGTCTGATCGGCAGTGTCTAGAGTGTGGTAATCCGGAGATGTGCCATAAGGATGGATCAACGAGTTGTATCGTGTGCGAGATTCTATTGATGAAAGTTGGTGAAGTCCCTCGTCGTACAATCACTGTAACTCCTCATTCTGAATCCCAGCCGGAGGAGAAGGAAAAGGAGGAGGAGAGCAGTCCACTAGTATCAAGTGGTGTTGCCGAAAAGGCCAGTGATGGGATGATTTGTGATGCAAAGTTTTATGATGGTTACCCCCTAGTCGATGGCATCGATGAAGAGTTGAGCAATGTACAGCTGCCCTCCGTCTTCGTCGAGGAGGAGACATGTGATAGTTCCCCGCTCGTCGGTAGCATCGATGAAGAGTTGCGCAATGTACAGTTGCTCTCCGTTGAGGAGATTACTTCATCTGTCTCATCATTTCTAGTCGATGGCATCAATGAGTTGCGCGATGTACAGTTGCCCTATGTAGAGGAGATTACTTTATCTGTCTCATCATTTCTAGTCGATGGGATCAGTGAGTTGCGCAATGTACAGTTGCTCTCCGTTGAGGAGATTACTTCATCTGTCTCATCATTTCTAGTCGATGGCATCAATGAGTTGCGTGATGTAAAGTTGCCTTCTGTTGAGGACACATTGGTCGACGACGGGACGGTACATGAAACTGGGATTGATAGTATTAATAATGTGAGTAGTACGACAACTATAAGGTCTACTAAGAATGTGGAATCGGTCGATTACAATAAGTCGACTGAGTTCAACAAAGAGGTTGCTTCGTTAGCCGCGCCTCTCGGTACCGATTTACCTGGAGTTGGAATTACGCTTGGACTAAGTTTGCAACAAACCCATCCTAAGAAAGAACAACTTGGTACACAGCCATCTACAGCAGATGTGCCAAAGACCAGTAAGGTCTTGTTGAGATCTCGAAGGAGGGCACATCGGACGAAGAGAATCGGCAAGAGTAGTACCATGCACAAAACGAGGAGATCAAAGTCTTCCTCGCCAGTCGTCTGGGTGGCAAACGAGAGTCCAAGCAAGAGCTGGATCATAGAGGGGAAAGGTATTGTTGAGAGTGCGACTAGCACCAAGAGTGACAAGGCCGTCAAGGAAAACAAATATATCGAAACAATCGAATCTATAGAAACAAAGGTTCACAAAGCGGTAGGTGTCGACAATTTACCAAACAAAAGTGTGATTCAGTGTCCTCGTTTGGTATCAGACATAAATGAACGGGCACGAGTAAAGAAAGAGTTCGATTACACTGACTTTCCTGAGCCTACATTGGCAGCAGCAGCAGCAGCATCAACAGGGACAGCAAACAATGACGCCAAGATGATGGAGTTAATGAAATCCGAGCACTCATCCAAGTCATCCAGGAAGGATTCAAAATGCATCCTTGATAAATTGGAGAAAATTGAGGAGCAGCAAAAGCGTCTTGTAATTGATGATTATAAAGATGAATCAATAAAGCTCATTCTTAAGGAATTGAAGGATATAAGACATCAACAACAAATGGAAATCTACACACAGCATCAACGAGAATTGTTGCTACAACAGAAGATCCACGAATTGGAGAAGGAGACTGTTAATGCAGGTATTAATGCAGGTATTAAGATTGCCGCAGCTCAGCGAACGAAACTCTCAAATGCACGTGCTGAGCAAGGGTACATTGATGTTTATGGTCAGACTTTGCAATACAAAGTTGGGCAGTTTAATCCAAGTGGTGTTACCGAGGATGATGAGCTGACGTTTCAGACGTTATTATCTGACTTTTCATCACTTGGAAATTCCACTTACAATGTTGGTGGCGTGCTCCACCGTTGCGTCATTGATAGATGTACTGAGGCTGCAGATATTGGTCATACAATAACCGAGCAGCTACATGCTGCGGCTGTAGATATTAGTGATACAATAACCGAACAGCTACATGGAATTAGCAAGCAGCAGTGGCTGCAAAAAGTACTGAATGGTCGGGGATTCAAATTGGATTGTGGCTACAGTTCTGCCGAGATAAAAGAGGAGTTGATTCAGACAGTCGAAGTCCCAGTCAACTCTTTTTCCGGCGGCCTAGTTGATGCTGTAAAATCTGTGCAACGTTGTGTTGTTTGGCAATAGATTAATTTATGTGTAAAGATAGATGTGTAAGTTTTTATTTATGATTTAAGCTGATCATCGTTGCGGTCTCACTGTCTTCATAACTCTCCTTGAAAGATTTATCTCTCGTGTCGAATTCAATAAGAGAAGGCTTACTTCATCCGGTACATTACTATGTCTCATCGTTTATACGTCACCTTTGCGCCATGTGTAACACAAACCCTTCCTTTCCTCTGGCTCCATGGTACAGTCGTTTCGCCTCCACTTTTGCGCCATGGGTGATACAAACTCCCCCCCCCCTTATGGCTCCGTTGGTCCATCCCTCGAAGCTGCATCGCTTCCTCTTCATAATTGCGCCATGCGTGTTGCACACTCCTCCCTTAACTAGAAGAAAGTGATGACTCTAGCATTGATTTTGCTCCCTTGCTATGTTATTCCCTTGCTTATAGTGTCGAAAGCAACACGAGGAATAAGTTGTCGAAATTACATTATGATTATATATATTACGTTCGAGTCTTTATCATAATCATATGTGAATGTTGAATTCATATCACATCAGCTCCACGTCGATTTAAATGTAGTGATTCTGCATTATGCCTCTAACTTTTCTTCTGCATACAAATCATCGTAAATTCCTTCGAAGCTGCATCTCTTTTTGGCGTTGTACTTGTGTGGAGTGATACAAACTCCTCCCTTAACAGATCCTTCGAAGCCGCATCGTTTATTCGAAGCACCATTCGTGACACACACCCTCCTCCCCTTTTGGCCACAGGCGGTGCCAGCGGAGAGCACTGGACGGTCAGCATGAACCCAGACAACAATCACATGCGATATCACAATCAACTCGTGCCAAGGTCATTTCTGGTAGTCGACAAATTTCATCAGGCATGCCTAATGTATTGTTCAAATCATTGTCTTGCAGGACCAACTCTCTCATTGATGCACAATTTGAATACTCAATCGGGATGCTCCCATGTAGAAAGTTATTCTGAATAAATAATGATTGAAGGTGCTGCAAATTGCCAATCTCGGCGACGAGTGTTCCAGTGATGCAGTTGTTGCTAAGGTCAATCAATTGGAGATTCGACAGCATTCCAAGTTCTGTAGGAATCGTGCCCATGATACCTTGGGTGAAGTATCCATCATCGTCGTTGTAATTAGACGCGAGTGATAAAACCGTGAGGCTGATCATATCTCCATATTCGGGAGGAATTGTCGAAGAAAGCCAATTGAAGGAAATGTCCAATTCTTCCAACAACTCCAATCGTCCTAGGCTGGGTGGTAGCTGACCTTCGAAGTAGTTCCCTTTTAGTTTCAATCGTCTTAGGGATACCAAGCCACCTAGATTCATTGGCACGAGTCCTGATAGAGCATTGTCTGCTAGATTGAGAGACTCCAAGTTTGTTAGCCGCCCAATCTCGGATGGGATTGTTGTTATTAGACCTCGCTTGCCTGTAACGTCTTCGCGAAAATTCGACTCGAGTGATAAATCTTTCAAGGAATGTAATTGTCCAATCTCAGATGGGATTGATCCACCGATATTGTTCCCACCTAGCCATAAAACCTCAATGGAGCTAAGGTGTTCAATACTTGAGGGTATATATCCAGTAATATCATTGTCACTCAGGAACAATGCGTTCATTCTAGACCAGTCTGAAAACAACTCGTCGGGTATAGTAGATGTTAGCCCCACACCAGCTAGATTTAGAAATGTGAGGGATGTCACATCACCCAAGAATGATGGTAGTGGCATAATTAAGACATTCTTTTCCTCCTCTTGTGCGTTAGAGTCATTCCCCAACGAGAGTACATATAGATTACTTAATGTTGCAATCTCGGGTATCATTAATCCCGTCAAGTGATTTTGTACTAATTCAAGTTTGTGCACAATACCATCTATACAGGTTATACCAAACCATGTACACTCATCATCAGTTGTCATCCATCCCTCATTGTCCAACCATGCATTACCGTTGGTTGCATAGTAGAATGATGCCAATGCCCATCGTTGGACTAGTTGATGATCCGACGTGTCATTTCGGTCACTGGCATACAGCCAACTAAGTGCACGAGACTGTATAGAATTCTTATCAGAAAGTGCCATCTTACTTACTGGTGAATTGGCAACAATTATGTTTCTGATACGCACATACTGGTTCACGCTAGCAGATGCAGAATCTGCCTCAGCTTGGTTCACAGTCTCCGCAGGAGAGTACGATTTCTTCTTCTTACGAAGATCGAAGGAGGTTGGTCGTTGCTTGGGTTTTAATTCGCTCGGAGCATCGGTTGGGTATAACTCACTAACAATACATGTTGTATCGCAACTATCCGTCAGACCAAAGTTGCATTCGCTAGCTCGCGAGCTCGCTCCATCAAATTGGGCCAAGATCGTATTGCCTTCCGCGTCACCGTCTGGCGACTGGACAAGTGTTACCTCCCATCGAACAGCGTCGAGGGACGAACCTTCGGATACTACTCTAGCAGTGTAACATGCATTCGGTTTAAGACAAATGTACCGAGGAGTAGAATCGTTAATTGAGAATTGACCGTTAATATTCCTTTCATTTTCATCTTCCACCTCGTCAATTGCAAATGAAATTTCTTCCGTAGGCGTCATGGTTGGAAAGTTTATCGTAGGTGTTGTTGGACTGTTGGTAGTACCCACAACGTGAACGGACATGTCGGCGAATCGCTTTGCATGATTCGTCTTCTCGTCATGATCGGTCGTAGGAGTGCCCGCCGCAAATGCTCGTGCCGACGAACTTACTAATTTGTACTCCAGTTTATCTCCAGTCGTTGTTAGGATTGTACCAGTAGTACTTGATCTTTCCAAGTTTCTATGACCGTGTGTTGTTGCTGCATCATACACACTCCTCAGTCGTTCGTTGTTATACGTGTCGTACTCTGTAACATTCCTATTGCTTGCATCTAAGCTACCCACGAATATTATGACACTACTACCCTCTTCTTCTTCTGACGAGTCGTACAACGCCGATGATGATGATGTCTCGACTATTTCGAGCTTGGTTGATCCCCATCCGTTACCAGCCGTATCAAGGAGATGTATATGATGCAGAATTTGATTGGGTGGACAAATGAAGGTGGTTTCTTCGTCCTCTTCGTTCGTGGTGGTGGTGGCAAATAGCGATGGAGACGATGTGGAGTATAAATGATTAGTGGGAATGCTAGAATTGACTGCGGCGACTGCTGCGTAATCATTGAGAACAACATTCTCGTACGACGTTTCATTCTCGTTATTGTCAATACTTTTACTTTCCTTGCCAAATACTGCTGCGCCATCGTACGACATGAACAACGACGTATCTTCCATAAGCAATGTTGACGATGGTACGTGGAGAGGATCATCGTCCGAATACCGGCGTATGGTATCCAATGCGGGAATGTCGAGAGTTAACCATGATCGTCGTGCATTGACGATTACAGGAAACACGAGCATGATGATGATGGACCATAGAAATGGCATGCCAATCTTAACGGGAGCATGACTCGTCATCGTCATATATTGATTGTTTGAGGCTTGGCTGAGTTAAGCGTCTTCATACTCACAAAATCGTCATTGTCATTGTTCAACAAAGAGCCGAAGCCTCTATCTCATCCGTCGCGGCGGGTGGCTGATATGGTCTACAATCTATTCACCATATCTCTCTTCGTCGACCATGCACAGTCGTAAGAATCCAACGAGGAGTCCACCCAGAAGTAACGACGGCAACATAATGATAATGCGCAGTAGAGAACAGCACTCGTTGGAAAATGACAATGGCAATGATGGCGACGAGGAGGCCATGATTACTGAGAAGTTGCTGCCGATGCAAATAATAGATCAAGAAAGTGAAACCACTATCACACCATCCAAGTCGTCATCAACAACAACAACAACCTCGTCACACTCCTCCCCACCCACCAAGGCAAGGCGAATCGGTACTGCATTGTTCTACGCCATCTCCTCCATTTGGGTAATATTCGCCAATAAGATCGTACTATCGACGTACCAATTCCCATCGGTATTGGCGATCGCATTATTCCAATTCGGCTTCACGACGGCGGCATTGCAGATTGCGAATATATTCGGATATGTATCATTATTACCAATAACGACGAGGGGATTACGAACGATATTGCCATTGAGTACGTGTTATTTACTCAACATAATAACGGGCCTATCGGCCACGCAAAATTTGAGTTTGCCCATGATGGTATTATTGCGCAGGGCATCGATACTGATGACGATGGTATTGGAAAAGTACATGTTACACATCCGACCGTCGATGACGGTACAATTGAGCGTTGGGTTAATGATCGGGGGGGCATTCGTGGCCGCATTGGGAGATTTATCCTTCAATGCCTTGGGATATATAGTAATATTCTTCAATGACCTATTCACGGCATTGAATGGCGTGATATTAAAACGTACCAGCGAGGATTATAAGAAGAGTAGTATGACTGTATTATATTTAAATTCATTATTGAGCGCATTGGGGGTATCGATTATTATACTATTGGTCCCCGGCGAGATTGATCGTGTGCGTAACTTTGCCCTATGGGGTGATACGGCCTTTATTGCCAATTTGACATTCGCTGCCACGATGGGATCGGTATTAAACTTGGCAATCTTCCTATGTACTAGTACGAATTCGGCATTAACAACGACCGTCGTGGGATGCTTGAAGAATGTACTAACTAGTTATTTGGGTATGTTTATTGGTGGAGATTATATCTTTTCGTGGTTGAGTTTCTTGGGTATTAATCTTAGTATTGCTGGTAGTTTGGTGTATGCTAATGCAACATTTAGAGGTTAATGAAGGAGGAGTAGCTCAATGTTTATTCTGCTTGTGTGTTAGAAGAATAGAATGAAATTCGTGTAAGATATTAGATCTGGAAAAGTGTGATTAAACACAGATAGAGCTATTGATTTATAACGAGATGTACAAATACACTGTGGATAATTTTATTGTACAAAAGTTTGTTAGATTTTTTTTAGAGATGGATTTAAATGATTGCAACTATTATTATAACAAACTAGAAATGACACAACAGTTGTTAATAGACGATGCTCGTGTCGGGACTCAATTCTCTCATCGTAACGCAATTTAATGTCGGCTTATCTTATCTTTCGACCTGATTCATGTGAGTGAGAGGACAAAAAAATCATAATTGTGAGAAAATTATCTGGGATAAAGTGTCCGGGGGGCGCCGCTGTGATTTCCAACACTAACATTGTCTCGGATTGCAGTTAAAAAGTATATTTGTGAAATTCCCTCACAGTAAATCGGGATATTTGTTTTGGGCAAGCAGCCCAGAATTCGTCACTGACATATTGGTGTTGTTATTGTTGTCTTATCTCCGCGGGCGACTAAAACAATGCCGAGGCAGGGACGGACGATAGTCGAAAAACTCACATTGTGTCGTATTATAAGATAATAATCTCCCTCAGGGCGGGGGGGAGGGGGGGGTGGATGAGCAACTTATTTCCCAGTACCATCCTCTTTCTCCTTCTCTTTGACATAGTCATCTAATAATTCTTTAGCACGATATACTTTACTTTGTATGTAAAAGCTGCCCCCCTTATCAACACTGTTGGCCTCGAAGTATCGGTCATATTGTCTTTGTACGGACTCTACATCATCGCTTATATCATTTTCGGTTAAATTTAATACCTGCAATGCCTCATCTTTGCTCATACGCGCTCTGCCTAAGAAGGATGCACCCTTACTTGCCGCATCCGTGGCACCATCTGCCACGCCGGACTTTTTCGCATTTTGTAATGCTGCTGCATACGCCGCGGGGAGTGTCTTGGCAATTATAGCAATTGCCGGTACGATGAGTTGAGCGATTAATCGGGCAAGTGGACCAATGGCCAATAGTTGTGGCGTCGTTCGTCGGAAGAGTGACATTGATTCGTATGACTTGTGGGAGAAAGAAGGTTGCAATGAGTAGGAGATAGAAGATTGAGACAATGTTTCATCTCCAGCAAGAATCATATATATTCATCCAATATATGATGGATGTTGTGGTGCGCGTCAGTGTTAAAAAGCTCGATCTTATTTGATCGTCAACGACAAAATAATTGTCTCGGACCCTCAGGATAAAGAGGTTCTCATCATTCGCATCTCCAAAGCAACAAATCAAACAGGACGATAAAGTAACAACATCAAAACAACAACATTTCAGCGCACTCACCGAAGATAAGCGAAGGGAATGGAAACGACAACTGATGCAGAGAGGCTAGTCAAGCACGTCTGCAATTTGGCGGGTACCTACCATGAAGGTGGAAGAGAGAGAAAAAATCGTAGCGCAATATTCATAATGGTGGTAGGACGCACTGCCTCTCTATCACTCTACCGTTCACTATTACGCGAGGCAAAGAAGGTGGATAATTACAATTTTCGTTTGTATGCCATCCGTCGTATCAAGGTGGGATATCGGTCGAATATTCAAAGTAATGATAATAATAAAGCAGAAAATGCGGAATTGGCATATAGGGATGGGGTCGAACAATTGAATGTATTAAAACGACAAAGTATTGTAGGCAATTTGTACCCCAGTGCACGTAGTGTAATGGAAACGTCTATTTAAAATAAGTAAGAAGAAGATGAAGGGTGGAAAGGAAATAATAGTGATTGAGCTTTAATTTGGGGGGGGGAGGACGGATCGCTGGAGGGCTTGTATTATCTAGTGTGCAGACGCAGAATACATCCTGAGATCCGGTAAAATTACTTTGAGAGAAAAAGTTTGATGTGTTGATAAATATCTAATTATAATTCATTCCGTATCTATGCTGTATGACCATGCGTATTATGACTGAAAGCCACCACTACCATGTCGAGTGAAGAATTTGCGTTGTTCTTCCAGCCGCCTGCTTCTCCACATGTCAAATTTTTTGTAGACGAATGAGTACAGAAAATTGATGATCTGCTGTACAAGAAGCGATCCTGCGCCGAACGCAATACTGTAACCCCAGAGTGTGCTGTTCAAACCACCCTCGGCAACATGCATGGAATCACCACCAAATTCAACCATTATTACTTGAAGCGCTGCAGTCACAATGAGGATACCACAGAATAACCCATTATTCAAAACGCCCTTGAAAACATTGAACTCTCCATGCAAAGACCTGGCATTGAATTCATTGAATAGCTGCATCCAAACAAACGAATTGAAGATGAATGTGTAATGAGTGGAATTTGCTCCCGTCTTTTCAACCAAGTCACCACGCTCTAAACCAAAAACCTGTGGTCCTTCGAACAGCAGGAAGAAGATGACAGTAAGTTGATACACTGCATGTCCAAGCATGTTACCCCACATACGTGACGTTACTATGCTTTTGGAGCGGTTCACAGGGTCAAGCTTAAGCAAATCATCCGTCGGTGGTTCAGACGCAAGAGCCAGGGAGGCAAGAGCATCCATAATCAAATTTACCCAAAGTAATTGAATCGCCGCCAAGGGAGACTTGGCGTAC
>Ga0247831_1008125_pt1 | contig 11284 bp, 10 predicted proteins | sample LaCruzMarch2015__9_FD_192406 | JGI IMG/M metagenome (GOLD analysis project Ga0247831, IMG submission 192406) | Freshwater microbial communities from meromictic Lake La Cruz, Castile-La Mancha, Spain - LaCruzMarch2015_1m | ecosystem: Environmental > Aquatic > Freshwater > Lake | place: Spain...
ATTCATAACACCATTCTAAGTAACTTTCTTCTGTTTCCCATTTTTCAATTTTCCCATTAAAATTTTTTCCAATATTGTATGGTGGATCTGCAAAAATTAAGTCCACAGAATTGTCAGGCAGTGTTTTTAAAGCTTCTAAAGCATCTGCATATATTATTTTATGTTTATCGTTACCTAATATTTCCATTATTTTCCATTATTTTTTCAAATTTACTTCTTTTTTTATATTGTTTGTGCTGTTTTGCTTTTAATTGAATAATCTTGAAACAGATTGTAAACTTGAAGTTGGTTAAGCGTTATTTTTTTTTATTTCAAATCGGCAAAGTCATCTAAAAAAAACTCGTTTATATTTTTTAAATTTAAAACATTTGTATCCGTGGTGTCCTCACCAATCTACTTTTCGATAGATTGGTCCCGATAACTATCTGCAACCCACCGAGGACAAAATATAAGTTTATAAAAAAAGCCTAGAAAACTTCTAGGCTTTTGTTTTTAATTATAAAAGGTTTTGTAATGCTATTAGCTTTTATTTCTAGTATCCATTTACAGTTACTGCAACTACATCGCTAAAGGTACCTACTATTTCGTCATTTAGTATATAAATCATTCGGTAGTACCATATAGTAGATTTGCCAGCTTCGGGCAATGGGCTTTTGTCAATAAAATCAGGGCTAAAATCTTTGTCTAACTTGGTAAAGTTTACCCCATCCAAGCTTTTTTGAATTTCCACACCTTGAAACTTACCTTTTTTCCAAATTAAATTAGGGTGTCCACCACTGCTAAATTCAGCCCTAAAAGTAGGTTTACCTTCTTGTGCGTTAAAAACAGTTTCTGCAGCTAATATTCCTAAATCTTTTCCTATTGCATCGGTAAAGTTAGGGCTTAGCATACATTTTTTTATTAAAGTAATAAACCTTAATTGAACATTTGCCTCAGTTAAAGTAGGTACTGGAATAGGCAATGTAGGCGCAACAGGTAATGCACCCAAAGCTTCTGTACACGCTTACTGGTGTTCCTGTACATGAGTCCGAAGCACCTGTACACGCCTACAAGTGTTCCTGTACATAAGTCCGAAGCACCTGTACACGCCTACAAGTGTTCCTGTACATAAGTCCGAAGCACCTGTACACGCCTACAAGTGTTCCTGTATACAAGTCCGAAGCACCTGTTCTCGCTTACAGGTGTTCCTGTACATAAGTCCGAAGCACTTGTACACGCTTACAGGTGTTCCTGTACATAAGTCCAAAGCTCCTGTACACGCCTACAAGTGTTCATGTACACAAGTCCGAAGCACTTGTACACGTATACAAGTGTATCTGTACACAATTCCGAAATACTTGTACATGTATACAGGTGTTCCTGTACAAGCCTCCGCTCCACTTGGGGAAGTTTACAGATGTTCATGGGGAAACTTTTGACGCGTCTGGGGAAGTCCCTAATGGTTCTGGGGAAGTCCCTGATGGTTTTCGGGGAAGTCCCTGATAGTTCTGGGGAAGTCCCTAATGGTTCTGGGGAAGCCTCTGATGGTTCTGGGGAAGTCCCTGATAGTTCTGGGGAAGTCCCTGATGCCTCTTGGGAAGCCTCTGATGGTTCTGGGGAAGTCCCTGATGGTTCTGGGGAGTCCTCTGACGCCTATGGGGAAGCCTCTGATATATCTATAGGCAAACAAAAAAACCTTCAAGTATTTTACTACTTGAAGGTTTTTTTATTTTAAAACTAGAAAGGTTCTAGTATTATTTTACCAATTTTACTGTTTTGGTATTGCCACCTTGTGTAACTTTTAATACATAAAATCCTTTAGGTAAAATATTGGCATTTTCAATGGCTATGGTGTTTAAGCCAAATATTGCATTTAAGTTTCTTTCGCTTACCAAAGCACCTTTCGAATCATATACAAATACTTGAATGTTTTTATCGGAAGAGGTGTTTAATTTTACACTCAATTCATTGTCGAACGGATTTGGTTGTACTTCTACAATATCAAAATCAACTTTGTCGGAATTGCTAATTTTAACAATATTTGAGTACGAGAATTTACCATCAAAATCCATTTGTTTCAATCGGTAATACACCTCAAAACCGTTTGCGTTAGCATCTATAAAACTGTATTTGTTGGTGTTATTGCTGGTTCCTGTTCCTTTTACAAAACCAATATTAGTAAAGTTTTTACCATCAAAACTGCGTTCTATATCAAAACCTTTGTTGTTTATTTCCGATGCAGTAGTCCAAGCCAATTGAATATTATTTCTATCCATTTTGGTAGCGTTAAAAGTTAACCATTTTACAGGCAAAGTATTTACCGATGAAGAACTTGCTACACCAAAATCGCCATATTCGGTTAAACCCGAAACAACCAATAAACCTGAATTTAAAGTAGTGCTTAAAGCAACCCAACCGCCTGTAGCCTCCGATCTTTTAACCAAATACAAACTATCAGGACTTTGAATGCCACCAATAACTGAAGTGTTAAAATATAAATCGTAAGGTGCTGTTCCTGGTAAATTTCCTGTACCAATTCCTGAATAGTTTACAGTAAACCAAGCCGAAGGACTTACCACATTTGGAGTAAAAATAGAAGAATTATTTGTAGTAGCCGATGAGTTAGTTACAAAAACCGGACTAGCCGAACTAAATACAGGTGAACCTCCAAAACGACTTACAGACAAAACTCCATTAGAAGCTCCAATTGATGTACCATAAGAAACAAGAATGTTTCCAGCAGAATAAACAGTGGCAGATGTTACACTTTGTTGACTTAATGAAACTGCATTCAATACATTGATATTATTGATATAAATTTGATTTCCATAACCCGAACGACTTCTAAATGCAATTTGTACATAATTATTGTTGGCATAAGCCGATAAATTAACTGTAGCTTGGCGCCATTGCAAAGTAGATGATGGGAAATAAGTACCGCTTTGCGCAGCTGCTGTTCCCAAACTAGGATCTCCGCTTTGGTCGGTTAATGTTTCAATTACAGTAAAAGTATTTCCACCATCTGTCGATACTTCAATATCAAAAGTATCTTCTTTAGCAGTGTTAGTATTTGGTGTATGTGCTAACGAATAAAATAAAGTTGGATTTGAAATTCCTGTAAAATTAAACGATGAAGAAGAAACAATTCTTCCATTGTCGTTATAGTTAATATTATCGGCCATTAACGATACGCCTGTACTTCCATTAGCTTGTGTAACTGTTGATGATGTTTTCCAAATTGGTCTAATCAAGCTAGCATTATTTATAGTCCATTGAGTTGTTAAATTAGTTCCCGATGACCTAAAAGGCAATGTGTTTTGCGGAGCAGCCACATAACTTAAAACCATGGTATCATTATAAATGATTGAATCGTTTGCAAAACTGGTATATACTTTCACATTATAAGTTCCAGCAGTTGAAAAATTCAAAGAATTTATACCTGTAAATAATACACTGGTTGTATCATTTTGATTGATGGCAGTACTTGTGTTTATTGGACCAATAACTGGTCCATTGTTTACTCTGTATCTTACTGCTAATCCCGATGCACGTGTTTGTTTACCTTTGTTTTGAATTGTTACTCTAAAAGGCAAACTTACACCAGTAGGCAAATTATATTTGGTAGATAAAGAAGCTCCAGATGGTGCTACATCAATTTGCGGAATTGGACGAGCAACACATTCTAACATTAACCTTGTAGTTTGTCCTCCAACAGCTCCTGGAACAGCATATACAGTTCCAACTACAGAATTACTTATAGCAGTAGCTGTTGTCATAAAATAAAATGGATTTGGAACCCTTATTGGTAATTCAGTTTGTGAAGTTCCTAAAAAATAATTTAAGCTATTAACGGATGTTCCACCTGCAATACCTGCAATAACAGACTGGTTAGTTACAGTAGGTAAATTTGTAATAGAAAAAGTCATATAAGTTCCTAAATCCGATGTTTGAACTATTCTATTAGGTGATCTGCCAATTATTCTTCCTAAAGTATCCATTACCATACCGCAAACGGTATCGCCAGTTGCATCAGAATTAGAAACTAAAAAAGCTTTTATTGTTGTAATAATTGCGGTGTCTTTTATAAAATATTTTGATCCCCAAAAATTAGGAACAGTTATTCCATTACTTCCCGAATGTGCAATTAAAGTATCTCTATAATTCATTTCGTAAGGGCTTACCAAATAGCTATTTGTTAGTGAATTATTTGCATTATTATCATCGGTAGGAACCGAAACTGTAATAACTGAAGCCCCATCAACCAAAGGGAAATAAGGAGCAAAACTTACGGTAGCACTTGCAGCAGGCAATAACGATGAAATGGTAGCTGTAGTTGTATAACTATGAGCGCCACTTATACTTAAAGTTACTACTAAACTGCTTAAACTATTAACTCCATTATTAGAAATAACTGCTCTAATAGAATCAGGAGAGTTAAACAATCTAGAAACTTTTCCTTGTGCATGAATTACTTTTACCGAAGCATCATCTAATACAATGGGTGTAAATTGGAATTTGCGGCCAGTTCCTGGCAATGGACCAGCAGGAGAGCTAATAGGATTACGATAATTAACTGCATTATTAGCATAAAAACCTGTGTTAGGAACCGAACTAGCCCAAGCAATTGTTGATCCTTTAACCAAGTGTAAGTTTTGTGCAGCTGTAGTAACGCTACTGCCTACAATTCCAACAGCCGCAAACCTTGCAGCACTTAAAATAATAGAAGTACTCCAATAACCGTAAATATATTCAATTACATTGGTAGTTTCATACAGTTTAATTTGAAAATTCATGGTGTCGTATAAACCTCCAACAGTACCTTGTAACTTATCTTTTACATTTTTCCACTGAATGGTACAAACCTGAGAGCCCGATGAACCGGTTGTATAAACCCTATATTCAGCACTAGCATTGGTTGCACTCATTAAATCTTGGCCAAATACAAATAACATGGAACTGTCGTAACCAGCAGGAGTTGGGCTAGTAGCCGAAGTAAAAGGACCATTTGGTGGTGGTTGAGAATGTGCTGTAAATAAAAAATGGCGAGATGCGGTATCTCTTCCCAATTTAATAAATCCGTTGGTACTAAATACAAACGAATCGTAAGGAGCGCCATTAAAGTTAAAGGTAAATCCAATGGGCAATGGTGCAGAAAAAGCATCATCTTTATTCAAAGTAATAATAGAATCGCCATTGGTACCTAAATCAACATAGGTGCTTAAAGAAGTAACAAAACCACCTGGTAAGTAGTTTAACTGCGCTTTACTATTGTAAACCAAGTTTACAAATAATAATACCATCAAAAATTTTAGTGTAAAGGTTTTTTTCATATATTTATTTATTAAATTGTAAAGCAATGTAAAGCAATAAAATAGTAACGTCAAGTCATATTTTTAAATTAATAAAAGAACAATATTCAAAAACACTTAAATGGTTGTAGTTATTACTAAGTACAGCATTTACACAAAAAATTATTGTAAAGAAAATAAGAAAACGTTAAGTACTTTTGACTTAAAATGAGTGAATTGAAAAATAGAATTTTCAATTTATATCACTAAACAAATAGATAAAACAGTGGTTTTATTTGGCTTTTTAAAGAACCTACTTTCAATAAAAAATATAGAGTTAAAGAATAAAATTACTTCCTTTTATGTTTCCAACGTCTGTGACTCCAAAGCCATATTTCAGGCTGGTTTATGATGTCGGCTTCTAATAATTTGTTAAATTCTTCAATAATATAAAAGTCTGGAGTTTTTTGTGGTTCCATGGTAATTATATCAATTTTTATTTCGTAATAACCGCGCCTAGGTTTTATAACATGGCAATAAACAACAGGATAATTAAACTTTTTAGCCAATTTTTCGGCACCTAAAAACACAGGAGTATCTTGATTTAAAAATTGAATCCAATGTGCGTTATCTCCACTAGGAGTTTGGTCGGAAATAAAACCAGTTCCTGTCAATTTATTTTTATTGGCAATCATTCCGCGCAAAGTATTTTCCATAGTGATCATTTGAATGCCAAATCTTTCGCGCATATTTTTGGTAAACCATTCAAAAAAAGGGCTGCTTAGTTTATGGTAAATTCCAACAATATTAGCCTTGCCATCTAAATGCCAAATGGTGGGCAACCATTCCCAATTTCCCATGTGGCCAGTTAAAATAACAAAGCTTTTGTTTTGATTGATTATTTCATCTATCACTTCCAAATTGGTGTAAACACCGTGTTTTTTCAAACCACTTTTACTAATGGTAAGCAGTTTAAAAGTTTCTAAAATGGTGTCGAATAAATGCGAGTAAAACTTTTTGGCAATGGTATGTATTTCTTTTTCGGAATAATTTGGAAACGAGTTACGCAAGTTGGTATAAACTACTTTTTTACGGTAACCAATAATGTTAAAAGCCAAAAAACACAATCCATCGCTTAATAAATACAGCAATGGAAAAGGCAGCAAAGCCAAAGCATACAAGGGAATTGAATAAATATGGTATAAAAACTTCTTCATTTTATTACTCGCAATAATAATCAACTAATTTCATCTTGAAAATATTCAACTAAAAATCTTTATCAAATGGGTTGAAACCCATTTCTATTCATCGTTGGTAATTGAACAATGATTTTTTATGAAAAAAGGTGCGGTATTAAACGATGAATAGCCCCCAGATTTATCTGGGGTTTAAATGAAAAATATCAAAAATGGCTTTAGCCAAATGGTTTTCTTTTTTTGTATAATATTTAAAAAATCGTTGGTTTGATTTCTGGATTTATTGAAAATTATGTTTGGTTTTTTGATAGAAAAAATGGAATAGTTTGGCACTAACCATAGACAAAAGAATTATATTTTAATAAATAATTGGGTCTTGGCTAGTGTGTCTAATTCTTAATATGTGAATGTGAGATTCTGTAATTTTATAGCTAATGCGGTAACTAAAAACAGTTACTGACCTATAACTTCCATCATTTTCAATTTTAAACTTGTCAACTTCATAAATTCCAGCATTTTCTTTCAGAACAGCTACATGTTCTAAAATTGCTAGCTTAACTGTTTGTGCACCTTGAGGAGATTCTTGTTTTATATATTGAATAGCTTGTTTAAAATAAAGTTTGGCTTCATCATCCCATAGAATGATTCTCTTTTTCTTTAAAATTACCATTCTTTACTTTCTAATTCAAGGTCATCGTGAGCAGTAAATTTGCCATTCTGTATCCTTGTTTCAGCTGCTTTCAATTCATTATTGTATTGCACAACAGAAACACCCTCATTCTTTTTATTCGACTTTTTAAAAACAGCCACTACTTGTTCTAAAAGACTTTCGTCTGTTGTACTCAACAGCTTATTTATCAATTCGTATTTTACTACTTCAATGTTCATATTTTAAAAGTTTGTACAAATATATAAGTTTATGTTTTAAAACCCGTTGGTTTGAATTTTACATTTAATTACTAGTAATAACAATCTAAAAAAATCATCCTAATAATATTCAACTAAAAATCTTTATTTTGAACCATCATGTCCGCACCAAAAAGCAGCAAAATAAAATACTTAAGCAGTTACCTATTCGACACCGTTATAGAAAGTTTTGACAGCCCCAAAAACGGGAAAATAAATGTGGTAATGTTGGAAGGAAAACTGATGGTAAATACCCGAAATGCCAACCAATCGTTCGATGGTTTGCATTTTTTATTCCAAGCTATTTTTGCCGATTTACAAATAGAAAAAAAATCGCTCAATAAAGTTTTATGCTTTGGATTAGGTGGCGGAAGCATTGTTCATATTTTAAGAAATGAATTGAAAATACTAAGCCATTTAACCATGGTGGAATACGATGAAATAATGGTGGAAATTGCCAAAAAATATTTTGATTTACAGCATTTCAATAACCTAGATGTAATTACGGAAGATGCCTTTGTTTATGCTTCGGAACATGCAAATAAAAATACATTCGACTTAATTATTGTTGATTTATTTGAAGATAATAAAGCGGTTGAGAAAATTTACGATGCAGCTTTCAATGAACAATTATTGCAAATGTGTCCACACGGAACCATTATTATAAATACCATTTGTAACACCAAAATTCAAGAAAATCAAACTCAAAAACTATTGGGTTTTTACCAAAATAAAGGATTGGATTGTGTAGTAAAAACTTTTCCTATTTCTAACAAAAACAAGGTTTTAATAGTGAATACATGAAACGGTCGTTGAGCGAAGTCGAAACGAATATCAAAAAAATCGTCATGCAGCGCATCTCCTTTCCATATAACCATCATTTATAATTCAAGGTAGGTTGAAATCAAAAGGATACCGCCTGAGCGGTACTAGCTGAATGACCCAACGTCATTTTATATTGACTTTTTATAAAAAAGATTATCCCCAGTAAAGACGTTTAGGCATGTAGAATAAAAAGCTAGAGTAAACAACATGGTTTAATATATTTGCAACATGACAATGAATTGGCCGCAATTGCTAAAACCTTATAGATTTAATCAAACCCTGCAAGACAATGGAACGAGCAGAACTGAATTTGAACGCGATTTTGACCGAGTAGTTTTTTCTGAGTCTTTTAGAAAACTGCAAGATAAAACCCAAGTTATTCCGCTTCCCGAAAACGATTTTGTTCATAACCGACTTACGCATAGTTTAGAAACTTCAAGTGTAGGCCGCAGTTTAGGACGAAAAGTAGCTGAAGCATTATTGTTAAAATATCCTGAATTACAAAACGAATTAAGCAGTTACGATATTGGTTGCATTGTGGCTGCGGCTTGCCTTTCGCACGATATTGGCAATCCGCCTTTTGGCCACAGTGGCGAAGATGCCATTCGCGAATACTTCCTGAATGGAAAAGGAAAGGAATTGGAAAATGAAATAAATAACCCCAAACAATGGGAAGATTTAACCAATTTTGAAGGCAATGCCAATGGTTTTAAAATACTTTGTAATTACAGCGGAAACGAAAAAGGGTTGCGATTAACCTACCCTACTTTGGCGGCTTTTAGTAAATATCCTAAAGAAAGTTTGCCCAATTATTCCGATAAAAAAGTAGGCGAAAAAAAGTTCGGATTCTTTCAAAGTGAAGTTTCTTACTTTACCGATGTTGCTCAAAAATTAGGCTTGCTAAACCTTAGAAACGATGGAAATTTGAACTGGTGCCGTTATCCATTGGCGTTTTTGGTGGAAGCTGCCGATGATATTTGTTACAGCATTATTGACTTTGAAGATGGATTAAACCTCAAATGGATTGACCTAAATTATGCCAAAGAATTATTGATTCCATTTGTAGAGTTTTTTGATGAAAATAAATTTGAACAAATGACTATAGAAGGTCAAATTGGATTTTTGCGTGCCTCGGCAATTGATAGCCTTACCAATGAATTAGCGGTTATTTTTATGCAAAATGAAGAAGCTATTTTGAACGGAACCTTTGATAAATCATTGATAAAACTAAGCAGTAAAATTCATTTAATTGAAAAAATAAAAGCCATTACCAAAGAAAAAGTGTATAGAAACAGAGTGGTTTTAGAAATAGAAGCAGCTGGTTTTGAAGTAATAAGTGGGTTATTGCATATTTGCATCAAAGCTTTGAACCAACATAACGAAGCGCATTTAGATCATTCAAAAATATTTTACCAAAGCAAAAAAGTAATAGAGCTTATTCCTGAACAATTTATAGGTAAACATAAAATTCCAAATCCTGATTTATACACACGAGTAATGAAAATTTGCGAATTTATTTCGGGCATGACCGACAACGCAGCCATTAGTTTTTACAGGAAGTTGAAGGGAATTCAGTTGGGGTAGGTTGGTTGAAAAGTTGATTTGTTGAATGGTTTTGCTTTAGTACATTGAAACTAAATATTACGCCCTGCCAGGGCTTCATTACTTTTGTGATATTTTTTATAATAGGGCTTCACCCTATTTTGATGTATTGAGCACTTTCAGTGCTTTTGAATCCATCTATTGCCGTTGTGCTTTAGCCAACGGTAAAAAGTGAAATTTTTTGCATATTCTGCGAAATCTGCAGGAAATATTAGGAAGCTTATTAGTAAAAAACTGCTCGCCTAAATTGGCCAGGGGCTAGTTGCTAGCAGCCAGTAGCAAATAACTATTCAACGAAATCTGCACTAAATATTGGTACCCAATTAGTAAAAAACTTCTCGCCTAAATCAGCCAGATGCCAGATGCAAGATGCCAGCAGCAAATAACACCTTAACCAACGGATAAAAAATATTTTCAAAACAAAAAATAAAACTTACATTTGTCCGCAATAAAATAATAAAATTATGTTTGGATTAGGTGGTACAGAAATGATATTAATAGGATTAGCTATTTTACTATTATTTGGTGGTAAAAAAATTCCTGAATTAATGCGTGGTATTGGTCAAGGTATGCGCGAGTTTAACGATGCCAAGAAAAGTGTAAAAGACCAAATAGAAGATGGCATGAAAACTAAAGACAAAAAAGAAGCTGAATAATATTTTTAGTTACTTTTAAAAAATTTCAATACAAGATTCCTCTATTTTTAGAGGAATTTTTTTGTTTAATTATCATTGCTTTTTTAGCAAAAAAAACCCAGAAAAATACTTGGAAAACTATATTTCATACGCTCAAATTAGCCAAGCATTAGCTAGTAAAACTATTAATGTTGAAGCCATTGTAAACCAATATTTACAAAACATAGCCAACAAAAAACATTTGAATGCTTTTTTGGAAGTTTGGACCGATGAAGCCATTGCTGCTGCACAAAATATTGATAAAAAAATAGCCGATGGAACTGCAGGAAAATTGGCAGGAATGGTAATTGGAATAAAAGACAATATTTGTTATAGAAACCACCGTGTTTCTGCTTCTTCAAAAATTCTTGAAAACTTTACTTCGTTATATACAGCTACTGCATTAGAGCGTTTAATTGCCGAAGATGCCATAATAATTGGTCGTTTAAACTGCGATGAATTTGCTATGGGTGCATCAAACGAAAACTCAGCTTTTGGAACAGTTTTAAACGATATGGATAACACCAAAGTTTCGGGTGGAAGTTCGGGCGGATCGGCTGTGGCGGTGCAAGCACAACTTTGTCATGCAGCATTAGGAAGCGATACTGGCGGCTCTATTCGTCAGCCAGGAGCATTTACTGGAACTTATGGTTTTAAACCAACTTATGGTAGAATTTCGCGCTGGGGTTTAATAGCTTATGCCAGTAGTTTTGATATTATTGGAACCATTACTAAAAGTACTGATGATGCGCAATTACTGCTAGCAGTAATGGCTGGTAAAGATGAGTTTGATGCTACTGCAATTCAAGAAGAT
>Ga0247831_1008126_pt1 | contig 11283 bp, 8 predicted proteins | sample LaCruzMarch2015__9_FD_192406 | JGI IMG/M metagenome (GOLD analysis project Ga0247831, IMG submission 192406) | Freshwater microbial communities from meromictic Lake La Cruz, Castile-La Mancha, Spain - LaCruzMarch2015_1m | ecosystem: Environmental > Aquatic > Freshwater > Lake | place: Spain...
CGATGGCATCGCCAATGCGCCCAACTCCTCGCCCGGCGTGCTGCTGCCGCCGCCGAAGCCACGGGTCGGTGAACTCATCGCGAAGAAGTCCGGCAAGAAGATGGGTGTGCCAATTGTGGCAGCGCATCGAGCCGTCTTGAGCCAGCCACTGGATTGGAAGAACATCCCGAAGCAGCTCTTCCCGAACAATCCCAAGGCGCAGGAGATCATCGGCAAGGACATGATGCTGCGCGCGCCCTGCTTCTGGGCCACCGATTGCCTGCGTGGATGCAGCATTCGCGCGAACTTCCAGAGCACGACCGTGCTCATTCCGCCTGCACTCGCCACGGGTAATCTGGACATCATCACGGATGCGATGGTCCGCGAGATCATCGTGGATAGCAGCGGCAAGGCGACGGCCGTGCATTACATCGACAAGACCACGCGCCGCGATGCCGTGGTGAAGGCGCGAGTGGTCATTCTGGCTGCGAGCACCTGCGAGACCTCACGCATTCTTTTGAACTCTAAGAGCAAGGACAAGGCAGGCCTTGCGAACTCATCAGGTCAGGTCGGCAAGAACTTGATGGATAGCGTGGGCACCAGCCTGGGTTCGCACATTCCGATGATGGAAAACCTGCCGCCGATGAATGAAGACGGTGCTGGCGGCCTGCACGTGTATTCGCCCTGGTGGCTGGTCAATGAACACAGCAAGCTCGGCTTCGCGCGTGGCTACCACATCGAGATGGGTGGTGGCAAAAAGATGCCCAGCGTGGGTGGCTTCAAAGGGCTCGACAGCACCAGCCCCGGCATCTACGGCAGCAAACTGAAGCAGGAAGCCATGCGCTACTACGGCGCGCAGTTCAGCTTCAGCGGTCGTGGCGAAATGATTCCAAACAAGGACTGCTACCACGACATCGATTCCAATGTGGTGGACCAGTGGGGCATCCCCGTCGCGCGCTTTCATTGGAAGTGGAGCGATCATGAAATCAAGCAAGCCGAGCACATGCAGAACACCTTCGCCGAGCTGCTGGAAGGCATGGGCGGCAAAGCTACCCCGTTGAAAGGCGAGGCTGCCATCAAGAAGCCGGGTGAGATCATTCATGAGGTCGGCACCGCACGCATGGGCACCAAGGCCAGCGAGTCCGTGACCAACCAATACTGCCAAACCTGGGACGTGAAGAACCTCTTCCTCATGGACGGCAGCGTGCTGCCCAGCAACCCCGACAAGAACCCCACGCTCACCATTCTCGCGCTCGCTTGGAGAAGTTGCGAGTGGCTGATGGACGAGATGAAGGCGCAGAGAATATGAACAACGATCATCCTTCCACCATGAACCGGCGACACGCCCTCAAATGGCTCACGGGCTCTGCTGCTGCGACCGCCGTGGCTCCCGCTATTGCTGCCCCCACCGAGACCGAGGCAGCGCCGCTGGCTTACCCGCTACGCAGTGCATTCCACGATCCTGATTTTAGCAAGCCAGCCACAGGCTCGTGGCAGCGTCTGCTGTCGCAACAAGAATTGAAGACCACCAAGGCGCTGGCGGACCTCATCTTGCCGAAGGACGATCATGGCCCGGCGGCGAGCGAGGTGGGCGTGTCTGAGTTCATCGACGAATGGGTAAGCGCGCCCTATGAGCCACAGCGTGACGATAGCGAGGTCGTTCGCGGCGGCTTGGGCTGGTTGAATACCGAGAGCTTCCGGCGTTTCGAGAAGCGCTTCGATGAACTGGGCTTGGAGCAGCAGTCGCAGATCATTGATGACATCTGCGACCCTGCAACCTCCGTCAGTCCCACAGGCACCAAGTTTTTCGTCCAGTTCCGGCAGCTCGCGCTGAGCGGCTACTACACGCACAGTGCGACGTGGAAGCACCTGGGCTATGTGGGCAATGTCACACTGGCTGGCGCGTATCCCGGTGTGCCACAGGAAGTCATCGAGAAGCTCGGCTTGCAAGACGTGGCGTAGGCTTCAGGAGTTCGGTGTTCACGATTCAGCGCGTGTTTATGCCCACGCTCAAGCGTGAATACCATGCAGGAAACTTCACGCCCAATTCACACAGGCTTCATCATTGCTTCATGGCGATGAGGTGAAGTGGCGATGCTTATGAAGCATCTCTCCTTCCTATTGTTGGTCATCTGGCTCGCTGGTAAAGCCCGCGTCTTAGCCGATGAGAATCCCTTCGCGTCGTCCTCTCCAGCCGTGACGAGCGGCGAGGTCTCTCTGCCGTTGCAAGATTGGCAGACGGTTTGGCAGGCGGCTTCACAAACATCGCCGAAGTCGGCAAAGAAGCCTGCGGTCGCTGTGGCCTTGCAGTCGGCGGTTTACAGTGCTCGGCTGGAAGGCGAACTGCTGCGCTGCGAGGCCGTGTTCCGTCTGCGATCCTTCACGGACGACTGGCACACGCTGCCCCTGGTCGGTGGCGAGTGGAACCTGGAAGCCCTGGACCTGCCTGAAGGGATCGCCATGCTGCGTGATGCGTCCGGCTTGAGCGTGGTGTGGGAAGGCAAGGCGTGCCATGAGATCAAGCTGCCACTATCCCTGCCCATGACCGGTGGTGCCGCAAAGGTGAAGCTGATCCCCGCACCTGCGCAGCGGTTCACGCTGACGGAAACAGATCCATCTCGCGTGCTGAAACTCAATGGCCAGCTGCCATTCCGCGCCGAGGGCAAACTCACGACTTATGTGCTGCCTGCCGCAGGTGGCGAGGTCACGCTACAACTCGAAGATGCCGCGCCTGCCGTGGTCGATGCCAAGCTGCCGCGCTTTGAGACAGCTCAGGCAACGATCACGAAGGCGACGGCCAGCACTCGGTTGGTGGCGGATGGTTCGGTGCTGCATGATTTGAGCTGCGAGTTGACACATCGCGGCACGTCCACCTGGACCGTGCCTTTGCCAGATGGGGCGACCTTGCTGGCTTGCCAAGTCAACGGCCAGGATGAGCGCCCGGTGCAACGCGCGCCCCAGCAACTGGAGTTCCCGCTCACGGGCAAAAGCGGTAGCAGCACGACCAGCAAAGTCAGCCTGACCTATCACCTCAAGCTCAAGGCATGGGAGCGGGTCAGCGGGGAAGCCGCGCTGGTGCTGCCCAAGACGAGCCTTTTCACCCAGGCACTGCACTGGCAGGTGGAACTGCCGGAAGGCTATGAGATCACGGCGACCGAGGGATCTGTTAGCAATACTGCCACAGCCAACGGTGCAAGCGTTCGCACGGCGGCCTTCAAGAAAGAGCTCTTCGCCAACGAGGCCCCTGAAGTGGCGCTCTTCTATCAGCGCATCGACCTCGCGGAATAACCGAAAGGCCAAGGGCGGAGATCACAGAGCAACACTCTTGCTTGGCCTTTCCCCTGCTGGCTCTCAATCATCAACTCCAGACACTCAACCCAACGCATTACCATGAAATTCACTCATCTCCTCGCCATCATCGGCATCTTCTTCTGCACCTGCATTGGCTGGTTCATGCTCGGCGGTGCCCTCACTCTGCGCACCAATGAAGCCAGCACTGAACTGCTTCAGGAGGTCACGCAAAACTGGGGGCCACCACTGCGACAGGCGCATCCATCATTCTACTTCCTGGCACCGAACGCAGCCCGCACACGCAAGCCGGTGCTGCCCGATCTCTGCGAGGCACGGGTGACGCTGCGCTCCAGCCCCAAGAGCAAGGGCCTCATGAACTACCGCACCTATCAGGCGGAGTTCAGTGCCACCTACACGATCAAGAATCCCACGCCCATCGCGCAGGTGATTTTTGCTGCCTTAACTCTGCCAGATGCCGCAGCGAGCTACGATGCCTTCAGTCTGAAGGTCGGCGAGCGGGTCACTGACAAGGTGCCGCAAGATGGAAGCATGACCGAATCCATCGAATTGCCGCCCGGTGGTTCCGCATCGGTGACCATTGCTTACACGGCGAATGGCATGGACACATGGCGCTATGAGTTCGATGGCGCGCAGCGAGTCCGGGGATTCACGCTGGCGATGACGACCGACTTTGCGGAGATCAATTTCCCTGGTGACACGGCCTCAGCCAATGGAGAGCGCGTGCGTAGTGGCGAAGGCTGGAAGTTGTTCTGGAACTACAATGACGTCATCGGTGCGCGTGCCATTGGCATGGACATGCCGAAGGTTTTGAATGCCGGGCCTGTGGCCACGCGCATCGCCTTCTACGCGCCTGTGTCGCTGCTGTTCTTCTTCACGGTGCTCTTGATCTTGGCGCTGACCAACGGTGTGAAGCTGCACCCCATGCATTGGTTCTTCCTGGCGGCGGGCTGCTTTGCGTTTCAGCTGTTGTTTGCCTACTCGGTCGATCTGGTGCCCGCGCTGGTGTCGTTCATTGTGTCGGCCTGCGTGTCGTTGCTGCTGGTCACGCTTTACCTGCGGCAGGTAGCGGGAGCGCGATTTGCCCGCGCAGCAGCGGTGGCGCAGTTCGCTTACATGGTGCTGTTCAGTTACAGCTTCTTTTTTGATGGCATCACAGGACTCACGATCACCCTCGGGGCGATTATCACGCTGGCGATTCTGATGATCAAAACGGCGGGCACTGATTGGAGCCGCGCCTTTGCGGCGGCGCAGTCAGCTTAGAGGGCACCTCTGGAAACCTCCTCTCGCAGAGGACTTGACTTCGCCCCGCGCTGGTAGGGCGCTATGGCCCCATAGCGCCGCCGCCGAAGCGTGGGACGTGGCGATGCGGCACTCTGACGCGAAATCCCGTCGTGTATCCGGCGCGTTGAGACAACGCGCCCTACCGATCATGGACACTGCGACGGCAGTCGAAAACGGGTTTCCAGAGGTGCCCTAGAGATGAAACAACAAAAAGCAGCGCGCAGGATTGCCAATCGTGCGCGCTGCTCGTAGTTTTGTTCACCTATGGATTCGCCTTTCCCACCTGCGCCTGAGCTGCCACCTTTCAATCCCCCGCCGGTGCCACCGCCCCAGACCGCGCCTGTTTACATCAGCCCTCCACCTGCTCGCAAAGGTGGCAATGGCTGCTTGTGGACTACAGTCGTGCTTCTCGCACTGGGCTTGATTGGCAGCCTGCTGATCAATTTCCTGCTCGCGGCTGGGCAGGGCATGGATGCAGCGATGACTGAAATCGCCACCATGGAAAGCGGCGGCATGGGCGTGAAGCACAAGCCGAAGTTCCGCGAGGCGCTGGTCCAGGAAGGCAAGGCGAAGTCGGGCGATCGCATCGTGCAAATTGATCTGGAAGGCGTGATTATGTCGGGTGCCATCGACGGTGGATTGTTCGCGACGAGCGAGCCCATGGTGCAGGGCTTTAAGCGTCAGCTTGAGCAGGCAGTAAAGGACAAGCGCGTGAAAGCCATCGTGTTGTATGTGAACTCGCCGGGTGGTGAGGTCACGGCCTCGGACATCATGCACGCAGCCGTGAAGGAAGCAGCGAAGGTGAAGCCGGTGGTGGTTTACATGGACAGTGTGGCAGCCAGCGGTGGCTACTACATTTCCTGTGGAGCGACCCAGATCGTGGCGAGTGAGACCACACTCACGGGTAGCATCGGCGTGATCATGGAGTCGATGAGCTACCATGGCTTGTTCGACAAGGTGGGCATGGGCATGAACACCTTCACCAGCGGTCCGCTCAAGGACACGCTGAGTGGCGCACGTCCGATGCGCGATGACGAGAAGGCTTACATCCAAGCGCTGGTGAACGGCATGTATGACCGCTTCCTTACCGTCGTGAGCGAAGGGCGCAATATCCAGAAGGAGACCCTGCGCAACGGCGTGGCGGATGGCCGCGTGGTCAGCGGCCGCGAGGCGATGGCAGCGAAGCTGGTGGACAAGATTGGCTACGTGGAGACTGCCTATGATTCGGCTCGTGAGCTGGCGAAGTCACCGAATGCTATGATCGTGAAGTATGGCATCGAGCCCAACTTCATGGACTTGTTTGGCATGGGCATGGAGTCGCGTGCGAACACCAAGGTGGAACTGCAACTGCCCGGCGCTTCGGCATTCCCGAAGCTCCTGCCTGGTCGTTGCTATTACCTGCCTTCCGCCTTGGTGCATTGATCATCAACTAGTGGCGGCAGGACGCCACCGTTGATTGCTACTGCTCCTGAATCCATAGCCTGCCGGCTTTGCGGCAGAGCTGAAGGTCCAGGGGCAGGTTGATGCGTGAGGGCTGTTCGTGGGTGATCAGTCGCACACCTTGCTCGATGATTTCGGCACTGAGGTCTGGCACGCCACACATCTCCAGCCATGTGTGCAGCACGCGGTGCTGTAGGGCGCTGTGCGCTTCCTTCAGAGCACGCTTCAGACCGAGGCTGCCATCCTCTTGAATCAAGGCCTCATCTTCGATCAAGCCAACAGCGACGAGACGGACGAAGTCGTCCTCACGTTTCGCAGTGGCAGAAAGGCGGAGCAGGGGAGCTGTGACCTCGCGCCCCAGGGCCGTGCTAAGCATCGGCAGCAAATCATTGCGCAGTAGGTTACGCGTGGGCGTGCTGTCGGCGTTGGAATCGTCTTCGCGAAACTTCAGTGAGTGCTCGGCAATGTAGGCGTCCACCTCAGCGCGACGAAGCGCCAGCATGGGTCGCAGCAGCACGAGCTTGGTCTTGCCAACGGTGACCTCGGTCTCGGGTTTCATGCCCGCAAGTCCTGCCAAGCCGGTGCCGCGCAGGATGCGCATGAGCACGGTCTCGGCCTGGTCTTCAGCGTGATGGGCAAGGAAGATGCGCGGGCAGCGATGTTTCCGCGCCATGGCGGCGAAGACTTCATGCCGCACGATACGCGCGCAGGTTTCGATGGATTGCTTGTCGGTCTTAGCCCGCTTGGCGACATCGACAGCGCTGTTTTCAAAAGGATAGCCAAGCCGTGTGGCGAGCTTCTTCACGAAGGCCGCGTCTTGCGTGGAGGCCTTGCCGCGCAGCTTGTGATTCACATGGCAGACGATCAGCTTCTGAAAGCCATGGGCGTGCAGGGCATGAAGCAAGGCCACGGAGTCGCGGCCGCCCGATACGCCGATGAGGTAGCGCTGGTTAGGCGGGCTAGAGTCGAGGGAGAGTTGCATGGATTACCCGATGCGCTCCGCGTGGAAGTAAGGCTGAAGCACCTCAGGAATCGCGATGCTGCCATCGGCCTGTTGATACGTTTCCACCAAGGCGACGAATAGGCGAGCGAGCGCAGTGCCACTCCCGTTCAAGGTGTGAACGAACTGCGTTTTGCCGTTCTCGTCCTTGTAGCGCAGTCTCATGCGGCGGGCTTGGAAGTCGCCGAAGCTTGAGCAGCTCGATACCTCCAGATATGAACCCTGGCCGGGGGCCCAGACCTCGATGTCATACGTCTTGGCGCTGCCGAAGCCGATGTCGCCGGTGCACAGCTCGATCACCCGGTAGTGCAGACCCAGCAGTTGCAGGACTTTCTCCGCGTTGGCGGTCAGCGATTCCAGTTCTGCCATGCTTGTCTCTGGCGTGGTGATCTTGACCAATTCCACCTTATCGAACTGATGCATGCGAATCAGGCCGCGCGTGCCGAGCCCTGCGCTGCCAGCCTCGCGGCGGAAGCAGGGCGTGTAGGCGGCGTAGTTGATCGGCAGCTTGTCGAGCGGCAGGATTTCTTCGCGATGCAGATTGGTCACCGGCACCTCGGCGGTGGGGATCAAATACAGGTCATCAATCTCACAGTGATACAGTTGATCGCCAAACTTCGGCAGCTGGCCCGTGCCTTCCAGACACTCGGCTTTTACGAGGAGCGGGGGAGCGATCTCCGTGTAGTCGTGCTGCGTGGTGTGCAGGTCGAGCAGGAAGCTGATGAGCGCGCGCTCTAGCTTGGCCCCTGGGCCGCGATACACGGCGAAGGCGGGGCCGGTGATCTTGGTGCCAGCTTCAAAGTCGATCATTCCCAGCGCTGCTCCGATGACCGTGTGGTCCTTGGGCTGGAAGGCAAACTCTGGCTTGCTGCCCCAGGTGCGCACTTCGGGATTGTCCTCGGCGCTGCTGCCCACGGGGCAGGCTTCGTGCGGCAGGTTGGGCAGTCCCAGCATCAGCTCACGCTGTTTGGCATCGGCGGCTTCGGCTTCCTTGCTGATCTCGTCGATACGGGCTCCAATGCCGCGCACCTGGGCTTCGATGGCGCTGGTGTCCTCGCCTTTTTTCTTGGCGATGCCGATGTCTTTGCTGGTGCGGTTGCGATCGTTTTGCAGCGTCTGCTTTTCGGTCTCCGCACGGCGGCGCTGCTCGTCGATGGCGAGGATGTCATCCACGACGGCAGAGTAATCGGCACCGCGCTGGTTGAGGCGTTGCTTTACAGTGTCGGCGCTGTCGCGGATGATTTTGATGTCGAGCATAAGGGTGTGCAGAATAGCGGTGGTTGCGGGTTTGCCAAAAACAAAAAAGGACGAGCGATGGCTCAATTGCCATACAAAAACGGCGCAGAGCCGAAGCTCTGCGCCGCTGGGCAGAGGACCGTGAGGTCCTGTTCAATTAGAAGTTGTAGCGAATGCCCACGCCCAGTTGCTGGTCGTCTTCGGAGAAGGAACCGCGGACGGTCAGGTCAACTGCGTCGGTCAGGCCATAGACCAAGCCAGCGCTGCCGCTGCTCACGTCGCTGTCATCCAGGTGGGTGAAGCCGTAGAACAGGCCCAGTTCCAGCTTTGAGGCCAGACGGATGCGGAAACCAGCGGAGGCGTCGAAGCCCCACTCGTCAGCACTGCCGAAGCCATCGACGTCCACTTCGCTGCGCAGAGCGGCGCCGGTGACAACGAAGTCAACGGTGCTGCAGACTGGCACATAAACGCCAGCGCCCAGTTCAAGGCTGCTCTCGTCATAGTCGGCACCGAACTCGTTGCCAAAAGCCTGGCCCCATTCAGCGAACAGGAAGACGTTGTTGGCAGGCGAGAAGCTCAGGTGGGCATAGTAGCCGTCCAGGTCATCGATCTGGTCGGGGAACACGTGAACCCAGCCGGCTTCGACGAAGTCGTAGGAGAAGGCTTCAGCGACGGGAGCAGGAGCAGCGGGGACTTTGGCGGAGGGAGCGCCAGCATTGGCAGCGAGCGCGAGCACGCTGAATGCAGCGGTGAGGAGGGTAGTCTTCATGAGGTATGGTTGTATTGTGTTGGTAAACCCGACAGGTCTTGGGTGAGGCCCGTCGAGTTAGTGAAATGCAACACAGAGCCCCCACGGTAGGCAAGTATTTTTTCTGTCGCTAAGAGTTGCGCCTTCAACCTGAAGGTCGTTGGATACCTTTGTGATTTACTTGGATGCCAACGCGACTGCGCCTGTTGATCCACTCGTGGTGGCAGCCATGCTCCCTTATTTTGAAGCTCACTTCGCCAATGCGTCGTCGAGCTATCGAGCGGGCCGCGTGGCCCATGTGGCGGGGGAGCGTGGGCGCACGCAGGTCGCTGCTTTGCTGAATGCGGAGCCCAGTGAGATCATCTTCACCAGCGGTGGCACGGAGTCGAGCAATGCGGCTATTGAGTCCGCGAAAAGGCTGTGGCCGCAACGCAATCAATTGGTTGTCGGGGCCACGGAACATCCTGCTGTGTGGGAGCCTGCACAACGCTGGCAAGCGCAGGGCGGACGAGTGAGCGTGGTGCCCGTGGGACAGGATGGAAGCATCGTCCTTGATGCCTTGCGTTCCGCCCTTGGGCCTGACACTGCACTGGTCTCGATCATGTGGGCAAACAATGAAACCGGAGTGCTCGCGCCGATGGCCGAGATTGTCGAGATCGCTCACGCTGCAGGCGCACTGGTGCACACCGACGCGGTGCAAGCGGTGGGTAAGGTGCCTGTCGATCTACGTGTGGTGCCGGTCGACTTTCTCTCGCTCAGTGCACACAAGATCCATGGTCCCAAAGGCATGGGTGCGTTGTATGCCAGCCGTCGGGTGCGCTTTGAGCCACTGCTGCTCGGTGGAGGTCAGGAAGGTGGGCGGCGCAGTGGCACAGAGAATGTGCCCGGCATTGTCGGTCTGGGCATGGCGGCCGAGCTGATGGAGCCGCTGCATCAGGCGTTTGTGCGCGAGCTGCGCGATGCCTTTGAGCGGCGCGTGATCGTGGCCACGGGTGCGATGATGAATGGTGATCCGCAGCAGCGACTCGGCAATACTTGCAGCCTTTGCTTCACAGGGCTCGACGCGGCAGGTCTTTTGATTCTGCTCGATGAGAAAGGCGTCTGCTGCTCCGCAGGCTCGGCTTGTCACACCGCGAGTTTGCATCCTTCTCAAGTGCTCGAAGCGATGGGCTTCGCTGCTGCTCACGCTGCGAGCACGCTGCGGTTTTCCTTTTCACGGTTCAATACCATCCCCGAGGTGCTGCAAGCCGCTGACTTGGTGATCGAGGCGGTGGCCAAGCTGCATGACCTGAGCGCGGGCGGACCGGTGAGGGTCAACTGACAGCCTGCGCTGCCACAGAGGGCAGCATCATGGCGTCCCGCATTCCGTGCAGGATCTTCTTGTCAGCGGGACAGACCGTTGCGAGCACGCCGCCGAGCTGAGTGTCGTCGCTGCCCCAAGGAATGAAGTAATAAGGACACAGGCGTACACGCGACTGCATCATCACGCTAAGGCCAGACTTTTCGTCCCACATCGGGTGCGGCATCACTCGCCCAGCGTGGAAGCGCTGCAGCAAGTAGGGGTTCGTGGGGAAGCTGGCCAGGGCTTCATCCAAAGCCGCAGCCCAGTCCGACTGCGGTAGATCGTGACCGATGGACACGCCACGGGAGCCCCAGCCCTTTTCGGAGAAGCCGCTGATCTTCAGCACCAGCTCACGGGCTCGATTGCCAAAGCGTTTCATCTCGTCCCAGGCATGAATGCCCAACCCTGGAAGCTCGGCGTGCGGCGGCAGTGGCGCTGGGTCCACCACCCAGCCTTGGGGGATGCAGCGCTGAAGAAGTGCTAAGTGCTCAGTGCTCAATGACGAGTGCCAGTAGTCTCGGAGTTGCGGCGACCAGAACAGGGCGAGCCAAAGCTTTTCCTCCAGGTAAGCCTTGAGCGGTGGGGTGAAGGCGACGCTGCCATCCTTCGCTAGGCGCAGCCACTCGCGCGAGTGCTCCACGTGGTCGAGGTCCCAAAGCTCGAAGAAGCGGTAGAAGGGGGATTCCTGATTATTGATTCCTGATTCCTGATTTGATGAAGCCGGGCTTGAATCAGGAATCAGGAATCGTGAATCCTGAATCTCCCAAGTGCGCAGCACGCGGCGGTTCAGGTGCTTGGCCAGCCAGTGCATCTCGGGCTCGTAGTCGGCGGACTCGCGCGAGACAAGGATGTCCTCCTTGGGGAAGGCGGCGGCGAAGCCGTCGATCATGCCGTTGGCTCCGCCTAGAACGTCCTCGCCGAGTGGGGCATAGGTTTGGTTCAACC
>Ga0247831_1008128_pt1 | contig 11281 bp, 12 predicted proteins | sample LaCruzMarch2015__9_FD_192406 | JGI IMG/M metagenome (GOLD analysis project Ga0247831, IMG submission 192406) | Freshwater microbial communities from meromictic Lake La Cruz, Castile-La Mancha, Spain - LaCruzMarch2015_1m | ecosystem: Environmental > Aquatic > Freshwater > Lake | place: Spain...
ACATGAGCGACCGCATTGGCGTGATGTACCTGGGCCGCTTGGTGGAGCTGGCCGACACTGCCCAGCTGTTTGCCCAGCCCCAGCACCCCTACACCCGCATGCTGCTGGACGCGGTGCCCAAAATCCGCCAGACCGGCCGCGCCCGCACCCCTGTGCTGGGCGAGGTGGCCAGCCCCTTGAACCCGCCCACAGGCTGCGCCTTCCACCCGCGCTGCCCCCTGGCCACCGAGCGCTGCCGCCAAGAGCGGCCCGAACTGCGCGCCGTGGCCGGCGCCCAGGTGGCCTGCCACCTGGTCTGAGCCAGCCCTTCAAGCGCGCTGTCGGGCCAGTGCTGCAGCACGGCGGGAGCGGTACGCCCAGCCCCCATCACAGGCATCGGCGATGAATTTCATCAGCAACAGCTGAGATATTCTTTTTAAAGATAAGATTGATCTTTAAAATATTATTATACAGTTTATTTGTATAAATATATTATTTTAAAATTATCAACATTTAGATATTTCAAATGGCCAAACGATTGATGCTGTGGTCCATCAGCAAAGCCGTGGTTGATTTTGACACCGTTGCCGACGATGACATCAAAGAATCTTTGCTTGCCTGTAAATTTGCAGTCCGTCTTGGCTTGATTTCAGTGGCCACCAGAGATTTACCAGCATTTCATCTTGTGTTTGACACCAGCTTCATGGATGCAGACCCCTCGGCTTATTTTTTACACGAGTCTTTCTTGATTCCCTTTGACCGCAATGATAAGGCCAACACAGTCACTGCACATTGCCAAGACCATCAATTGAAGCTTTCCATCACCTGCCAATTCGATGTCGATTTGGTGGATGGTATCGATGACGCCAAGCTGAGAAAATGGATTGATTCGAATCAGTTGTGGACCTACATCAGACCCAGCGGGTCTTGGGCCTATGCCAACGACGAAGGTGGGCAACTGGTCTTGCTTTGACGCTGCGGCGCCACTGCGCGGTCGACATGCTGAAAATAAAATATACCTTAATCGCCAAAAAACAGGCTGGTTTTTTGGATGTAACGGTCCGTCAGTCAGTTAGATTTATATAAACTTCTAAACTTACTGAACTTTACCTCACCCTTAGCAAAATCAATGCTGGGTTTGGGATATTGTCTTTGCAATGCTTTTTTTGAAAATCAATAAATTATTGAATGAGTTGTGCTGTTTCAAGCAACACTGAAATTCACCGTCGATTTCACTGTTGCCAATGCAATTTTAGGTATATGATAGCGCTGAGGTATCGCATGTCAAAATATGATAGATTTTTCCTGATCCAAAGAATACGCAAAGTTAATCAATGGGAAAAAATTAACTTGCCGATTTACGGCACAAGAGCAGGGTATGAATTATTTTTGCAACTCGCCGAGTTACCGGCCCATGCGCAAAAGCCTTTGAAGGAAATTTATTTATCCATGAATTGCGCCGAGAGCACCACCCGACTGCTGCTGAGAAATTTAGAAACCGATGGTTGGATCACCCTGCCCAGGCTGGGCATGGACGAACGCTTCAAAGGTTTTCGATTGACAGATAAATTCTTAAACCGCATCAATGAGTGGCTCAAAATACACTACATCCGCCCTGACGGGACGGATGAGGCTGAAAAATAACTCGGTCATTGCCTGATTTTTTCTGCGTGCAACTGCACGCACGACTCACCACTCACAGGCATTGGGGTGGCATGTCTTGGCCGCGCTCAGGCCCATTCACCCATCCCCCTCACATGCAGGCCAGCGTGCGGCTGGTGCACGCTCGAGCACAGGCTTGCGTGACCCTCTGCGGCCAACGGGGGCACAGCCGAGGCGGCTCGCTTGCGCTGAGGTCCCAGAGGCCATAGGTCAGGCCCACACAGCTTGACAGCACCGCCAAATCTAAAATCCCCTCTTATTTTTGTGGTCATATCGAGACACAACACCTTGATTTTCAGAGGCCAAAGCCCCCACTCTCCCAATGGAGAATGAAAAACTAGGGTTTTCACTAGTAAAACAGCTGTGTCACATCAAGTTGACTTATTGACCTGTCAACTTATGATGACATGATGGACTCCAAAATTCCACCTCATTTGCGGCCCACAGCCGCAAATACCCAGTGCGGGTTCAGCACGTCTTCTTCAAGGAGAAACCCATGTCTGATCAAGGCAAGGTAGGGCCCACGGGATTGACCGTGGGCGAGTCGGAAGAGATTCACCGCAATCTCATCCAGGGCACACAGATCTTCGGGATGATTGCCGCTTTGGCACACCTGTTGGCCTACATTTATTCACCCTGGCTCAAGTGAGGTAAACCCATGATCTACGCAAAAATGTGGACGGTCGTCAGGCCGCAAGTGGGTATTCCTCTGTTCATCGCCGGCGTGGCTGTGGCATCGTTCAGCGTGCACTTGGCGCTGACCATGAACACCACCTGGGTGAAAAACTTCCTGAATGGAAGCGCATCCAAAGTGGCGGTGGCTTCAGCCCCAGCGGCGGCGCCGGCGGCAGCGCCAACGGCGCAAAAGTAGGTCAACCCTGCACAAAGGACCGGCCACCTCGGTGGTCGGTCCACCTCGCATGAACACCACCAAGCGCCGACGGATGGCCAACTGGGCCAGCCTAGGCCCCCGATTCCTGCCGTTTGCAGACGCTGCCAGCGCCGACCTTCCGCTGTCCAGGTTGTTGCGCCTGTCCCTGTTTCAAATTTCTTTTGGCATGGCCGTGGTCATGCTGGTGGGTACGCTCAACCGCGTGATGATTGTCGAGCTCAAGGTGCCTGCCTACTTGGTGGCCCTCATGGTGGCCTTGCCTTTGCTGGCCGCCCCATTTCGAGCACTCATCGGCTTTCGCTCTGACCAGCACCGCAGCGAGCTCGGTTGGCGGCGTGTGCCCTACATCTGGATGGGCACGCTGATGCAGTTTGGCGGCTTTGCCATCATGCCCTTTGCCCTGCTGGTGCTGGCCGGCGCCGGCCAGTCGGCCCAGGCCCCCGCCTGGGTGGGCCAGTTGGGCGCGGCCATTGCCTTTTTGCTGGTGGGCGCTGGCATGCACACCACCCAAACCGTGGGCCTGGCTCTGGCCACCGACCTGGCCCCCACCCACAAACAGCCCCAAGTGGTGGGGCTGATGTACGTCATGCAGTTGTTGGGCATGATAGGCAGCGCCGTGGCCTTTTCTGACCTGCTCACCGACTACAGCCCAGGGCGACTGATCCGCGTGGTGCAGGCCGTAGCGGTCACCACGCTGGTGCTCAATGTCATTGCGCTGTGGAAGCAAGAGCCGCGCAGCAGCTTGCGCAAACCCGGTGCGACGGGCGCCCAAGGTGGCGACGAGTCTTTTGCTGCCGCTTGGCAGCGCTTTTGCAGCGGCCCACACACTCTCAGGCGCTTGGTGGGCGTCGGCCTGGGCACCATGGCTTTCACCATGCAAGACGTCTTGCTCGAGCCCTATGGCGCCGAGGTGCTGCAGCTGAGCGTGTCGCAAACCACCTTTTTGACCGCCACCCTGGCGTTTGGCGGGCTGATGGGATTCACCGCCGCCTCCTTTGTGCTTGGGCGCGGGGCCGACCCCTACCGCATGGCCTGCTGGGGCGCCCTGGTGGGTGTACCCGCTTTTGCGGCCGTGATGGGCGCGGCCGCCCTGCAATCGACCGGCTTGTTTGTGGGGGGCGTCTTTTTCATTGGCTTGGGGGGTGGCTTGTTTGCCCACGGCACGCTCACGGCCAGCATGCAAATGGCCCCGCCCGAGCAAATTGGCCTGGCCTTGGGCGCCTGGGGGGCGGTGCAAGCCAGCGCAGCGGGCCTGGCCATTGCATTGGGCGGCATCTTGCGCGAGTTTTTGGCCGCCCCGCTGGGCATCACGGGCGCCTACGTCAGCGTGTATGGCTTAGAGCAACTCATGCTGCTGGGCACCCTGGCCGCCATGTGGCCTCTGGCCCGAAAAAAGGGCCAGGCCAAGCCCATGGCCCATGCAGTGCAAAATAGAGCATCTGTTCAGCCCGTCAGTGACTCAGCGAACTAGCCCATGCTTGTGCCTGGGACCTCACCGAATCTGAGCTTGAACAACCCAGCCCACCACCCTTTTTTCAAAGAAACGCCATGGAAATTCGCCACATCCTGATCATCATGTTTGTCGTTTTTGGCCTGTTCGCTCTGGCCAATTGGTTCAACCGACCCAAAAAATAAGCACCTCACCGGCGCCCTTGGGCGCCGGAGCCTGGCCGTGCTCAGGCCTGAGCCAGGCACCAGCCAAAGGGCTGATTCAAGCCCGTCAAAGCTCACCCACGCTGCTCAGCACCGCCCGAATCACTTGCGCGCTGATTCGGAAATCCGACACATGCAAGCGCTCAAAGCTGGCTTTGGCGGATGGAATCAAACCCTGCTTCTTGGCCAAACCAATCACAGCAGCTGTTCCGGCCACCTGAATGCCGAGCTCCTGGGCCACTGCACGCCCTGCACGCTCATCCATCAATACGAGGACATGGGCAGCCCGATCATAGGGCTGGCATCGCTTATGTCGCGGCGAGCCATTGGTCAAGCGTTTGAAGGTCCTGAGTCACTTCATTCGCATCGTGGCTGACCACCGCCATCCCCAGCCGCGAGACATGCGTGATGAAAGCGGCCAAAGGCATTTTCGCCATCTGGGCAGCCCGGGCCAGCGACAAGCCGCCGTCTTTAAAGAGCGCCGTTGCCAGGGCCGCGCGCACGCCTGGCTCTGACAACAGTGGGCCGGATTGCAAGCCGATCATCACAGCCTCGGGTTGGTCACGGTTCATGACCACCACCACGTCGTCACGCGCACTGCGCAAAGCCGCACTGGGCTTGTTCTTGAATCCGGAGACCTTGACAGCACGCATATGGATTCCCTCCTGCTGTAGGAATGAGGTGAAGAATGATCAAATAGGAACCAAATAGAACCCGTGCTCAGCCCTCACAGCGCCTGTGCCCAGTGCAGTCCGAGGCACAGCAGGGCCGGCTGGCAAAGACTCTAGAATCTATCCGTTGAGCCGCCATAGTTCAACGGATAGAACGAGTGCCTCCTAAGCGCTAGATACAGGTTCGATTCCTGTTGGTGGTACCAAATCAGAATCCCGGAAGGTCTCAAAACTTCCGGGATTTTTTGTTTTCCGCTCCAAAAAATCCGCTTTCATCTTTGGGCTTGGCGCCATCCCATCAGGCAGCCACGGGCGCAGCCTTCATGCGCTGGATGCGGGGCCTGGTCTTGGCGGCTTGGCTGGCGGCCCACAGGTCCCGCTGGGTCTGCATGGCCAGCCAGTAACCCGGGGTGGTGCCCAGGGCCTCGCTCAGGCGCAGGTCCATGTCCGCACTCACGCCAGCGCGGCCATTGAGGACACGCGACAGCATGACACGGCTGACTCCCACATGGTCGGCAAAAGCCGTCACGGTGATGTCCATGTCGGACACCCAGCCCTTCAGAATGTCGCCGGGGTGGGCGGGGTTGTGCATTTTCATGGTGAGTGCCTTGTTCAGTGATAGTCCAGATAGTCCAGCAATTCCACATCTTCTCCGACAAAGCGAAAGCTCAAGCGCCAATTGGCCTGCACCGTCACGGCGTGAAAGCCAGCCCTGTCACCGCTGAGTCCATGCAAGCGCCATGACGGGCGAGCGATGTCTTGCGGGCCTGGCGCCACGTTCAGAGCCGTCAGCAGCTCGCGCAGGCGGATGGCATAGATGGGTTGCACCCCCTTGGTGCTCCCGGTGGTGTAGAGCCGCTCAAGCCCTTTGTGCTTGAAGGAAAGAATCATTTTTGTAAACCTTGAGTTTACAGGCAAGCCGGCCGACGCTGCAACCAGTCGTGGCGCACCGCCTCGTAGCTGGCAGCCACCTGCAGCAGCGCCACATCGCCCTGGGGCCGGCCTATGAGCTGAAGCCCCATGGGCCAGGCTTGGGTCGGGTGAAAGCCCGCCGGCACGCTGATGGCGGGCAGGCCGGCCAGCGTGGCGTAAATGGTGCACTCCATCCAGCGGTGGTAGGTGTCCATGGGGCGGCCCGCAATGGCCTGGGGCCAGCGCTCCTGCAGCGCAAACGGCCAGGTCTGCGCCACCGGCAAGGCCAGCACATCCACACTCTCAAACAGCTGGAGCAGGTGGTGATAAAACACCGTGCGCCTCTGGCTGGCCCGCATCAAGTCCATGGCCGTGAGCTTGAGCGACTGCTCGTACTCCCACAGTGCCTCGGGTTTGATGTGCTCGGCCGCCCCCGGCAGCGCCAGCAGGCCCGCCACCTTGGGGCCCACCAGCGCGCCGCGCCACACGCGCCAGCAGTCCCACAGCGCCTGCGGATCAAAGCCTGGCGCCAAAGCTTGCACCTCGGCGCCCGCGCCTTGCAGGGCGTGCAAGGCCTCTTGGCAGGCCTGCAAAATTCCGTCTTCCACCGCCAAGTGGCCGCCCAAGTCGCCCAACCAGCCCACGCGCAAGCCCCTGAGGGAGTCGGCGTGGTAGCCCAGGCCTGAGACATCCAGGGGCGCATGGCTGGACAAAGGCTGGCGCGCATCGTGCCCGGCCTGGGTGGCCAGCAGCCGCGCCAAATCGCAAACGCTGCGCGCCAAGGGGCCTTCGGTGCCCAACTGGTCCAGCCACACGTCGGCGCCCGAGCTCACACCTGAACCATAAGGCACCCGCCCCTGCGAAGGCCGCATGCCAAACAAGTGGTTCCAGCCTGCGGGGTTGCGCAAGCTGCCCATGAAGTCCGAGCCATCGGCCACCGGCAGCATGCGCTGGGCCAAAGCGACTGCCGCACCGCCGCTGGAGCCACCCGCGCTCACGGCCGTGTCCCACGCATTGGGCGTGGCGCCGAACAAGGTGTTGAAGGTGTGCGAGCCCAGGCCCAGCTCGGGCATGTTGGTTTTGCCCATCACGATGCAGCCCGCCGCCTTCATGCGCGCGGCCATGATGCTGTCGGCACGCGGCATGCGGGTAGCCAACAGGCGACTGCCCAAGGTGCTGGGAAAACCCAGCGCATCGCCCGTGTCTTTGATGGCCTGCGGCACACCATGCAGCCAGCCCCGCGAGCGGCCCTGTGCCAGCTCGGCATCACACTGACGGGCCTGCGCCAACAGCGCCTCGGCCGGGGCCAGGTTAACGATGGCCTTAAAACGCGGGTTCAGCCGCTCAATGCGCGCCAGGTACGCCTGCATGACTTCGACGCAGGACACGTCGCGGGCATGGATACGGGAGGACAGCTCGCTGGCGGTCCAGTCGGTGGGGGTGGTCATGGGAGAGGTTTTAACACCGGCTCGTATTCCCAACACATGCAGGCATGTGATGTCCACCCACCCATTTCAGAGCAGCAAAACCGCCACTGCAAGCCAGTGAGTGGGTGCAGACGGGGAAAAAGTCACCTCATCAAAACAACCGATTTCAAAACCTGTCTCGCTTACAGCGGCCATGCGGGTTTATCCGGGGCCTCGGCAAGCTTGCCAAAAAATAAAAGATCACCGACCCTGCAGATACTCCTTTCATGAATAGCAAATCCACCAGCGCTGAAATTGCAAAACTGCCAACCCGCCGTCGCGTCTTGATCTGCGTCACAGGCCTGTCCCCGCAAATCGTCACAGAAACCCTTTACGCCCTGTGTGTGGCCCAGACGCCCGCGTGGATTCCAGACGAAATACGGCTCGTCACCACCGAGCGGGGCGCGGCCAATGCACGCTTGATGCTGCTGTCTGACAGCCCAGGCTGGTTTCATCGCCTGTGCCAAGACTGGCGGCTCCCACCCATCGCTTTTGAAGTCTCGCACATTGAGGTGTTGAAAGACGCACAGGGCCAAGCCCTGGACGACATCCGCGACGACCAAGATAACCAACGCGCGGCCGACGGCATTGCCGACCTGGTGCGCCGCCTGACCGAAGACGAGCACACCGAGATTCACGCCTCGATTGCAGGCGGGCGCAAAACCATGGGGTTTTTCATGGGCTACGCCATGAGCTTGTGGGGGCGCCCTCAAGACAAACTCTCACATGTGCTGATCTCGGCCCCTTTCGAGTCGCGCCCCGAATTTTTTTACCCGACGCCAACACCCCATGTCATCCCGGCACGCGCCCCGGGCCAAGACCCCCTGGACGCCAGCACCGCCAAAGTCTGGCTGGGCGACATTCCCTTTGTGCGCCTGCGCAAACTGTTGCCTGCCAGCATCACCGGCCAAAACAGCGGCTTTGCCCAAGCGGTATCGGCCGCCAACCGGGCCTTGGACCAAGTCGAGCTTGAAGTCGACATCGCGCAATCGTGTGTGCGCATCAACCAGCAAAGCATTGCATTGCCACCCATGCAATTGGGCTTGCTCGGCTTGCTGGCCTGGCGCTGCCAACAACAGCTGCCACCGCTGCGCGCCCCCCTCAAAGAAGTGGACGACCCCGAGTGGCGGGCCATGGTGAGGCGCGAACTGAGCCTGGCCCTGGGCGAAATGAACATTCCGGACAGCTGGGACCGGCGACTGACCGAAAGCAAACCCATGGGCGGCACGGTGAGTGAACAGCTCTCCAAGATGGAGAAAACCCTGGGCAACAGCGGCGCATTGCCCTTGATCGGCCTGATTGCACGCACCAACGTCGGCACCCGAAGCCGACAACAAGGCTACAGCCTGAACCTGCAAGCCGAGCGCGTGCGCATCATCAAACCTTGAAAGCAACGGCAAGCTTGCCAAAACCAAAAATCAGCGCTTATTGAAGTACATTCAAATTAATTAATTTAAAAATATTAAAAATGCAAACCAGGCACTTCCAAATTCAATTTCACACCCCTGCCTTTTTGGGCGATGCCAACCAAAGCGGGCGCTGGCGCACCCCGCCCTTCAAGGCGCAACTTCGACAGTGGTGGCGGGTGGCCTATGCGGCGCAGCAGAAGTTTGCGGTCAATGTGCGCGAGATGCGTGACATTGAAGGGCGTTTGTTTGGCCATGCTTGGCTGGAGGACGACCAATTTGTCCGTGAAGGTAAGAACATCAACACCTCGGCTCGAAAGAGCGAAGTCCGTATCCGTTTAAGCCAATGGAGCGAAGGTAAAGAAACGCAGTGGTCAAGCCAAGATGCCCAGGTTCAACACCCGAACGTGCATGACCGTGATGGTCGACAAAAACCAGTGGGTGCACAGCTCTACATGGGCTTTGGACCTTTGATCTACGAAAGAGGCACCTCGCTCAAAGGCCGTGCAGCCATCCAAGCTGCAGAACAAGCCGAACTTTCCATTGCCTTCCCAGACGAGCACGCCGAACTGATCATCCACGCACTGCAGCTCATGAATCTCTACGGCACCGTAGGCGGACGCAGCCGCAACGGTTGGGGCTCATACAGCCTGGAACACACCCAAGGCGAACAGAGCCACAACAGCAAGCCAACCAGTCAAACATTGGCCAAGTGCCTGAGCGCGGACTGGCCACACGCATTGGGTGCAGACAGCCAAGGTGTACTGATCTGGCAAACCACGCCCCACAAAGATTGGGCGGGCCTCATGAAAACACTGGCTCAAATCAAAATCGCATTGCGTACCCAATTTGTGTTCAAGACGGGCAAAACAGCCAACCCAGAAGACCGCCACTGGCTTAGCTACCCCGTTACCAACCACTCGGTCACAAGCTGGGGCAACAACGCCCGCCTGCCTAACACCTTGCGCTTCAAAGTTCGCCCCACCACAGATGGGCAACTCGTCGGCGTCATCTTCCACATGCCCCACAAGCCGCCAGCCGAATTCGGCTCTACCCCCCAGACCCTCGAACGCATCTGGCGACAAGTCCATACCCATCTGGACCAAAACACCAGCTTGAAACGCATCGCCGCCTGAACACCATGACCCACCCCACCACGCCCAAAACAGTCTGGCATACCAAAATTGCCGCCCGCATTCACGACCCGGCCGAAAAAGCACTGGTGCTCATGCGCGACCCTGCAGGCCATGAGAACGGCACCTCGCTGGCGCTCAGCCGCCTCATGGGCTTGCGCAACTACAGCGAAACCGACGATGCAGATCAACGCACGCTCAGCGCTCTGCTGTTCAAAGCCAGCTTGCCCAAAGGCATGTACAAAACCGTGCAGCGTGCCGACTGGTGGGCCGCAGCCGCAGACCGCCCACAGTGGCCCATGCAAGAGCTGAACGTCACCACACAAAAAGGCCAAGAAGTCACACTCAAAGTGGCCGAGGGCTCACAGGTACGGTTCAGCAGCCAACCTGTATTGACTCACCCCCTCACGGGCGAACAAATCAATTTGGGCCAACTCAAAGACACCGAAGTCGGTGACATCAAAGACCGCAGCCTTGACCACCACCTGGGCCTACTCAAAGCGCTGGGCATCCAGGGCGACCAACCGCACGACATGCGCCGCACCCTGCTGGCCCTGTGGCGTTTCGCTCCAGAACTGAACGAGGAACAAGACAACGGCACCTTGGGCGCACTGTGGCACCAGCTGCCCGCCGACACCCGGGTGCCCGACCACAGCATCTGGGACCACCTCGACCTAACCAGCGCCTTTGCCGGTGCCTTTGCCGCCGACCCCAAGCAAGAAGTTGCCTTGCTCACCGTCTCCCTAGGCCCCGTGCAAAGCTTCATCGCGGCGGCCCGCTCCACCAGCGACTTGTGGGCCGGCTCGCACCTGCTCTCACGCCTGGCCTGGGAATGCATGCGCCCTCTGTGCGAGGCCCTGGGGCCAGACGCCGTGCTCTTTCCGCGCCTGCGCGGCATCCCGCAAGTGGACCTGTGGCTGCGCGACCAAATGATGCTGCCCGCAGAACTGTTCATCAACTGCGAATGGCAACAAGGTGCAACCGACGCCAACCCCCTGTTCAGCGCCGCCCTGCCCAACCGCTTTGTGGCCGTGGTGCCCGCGTCACAAGCGCAAGCCATCGCCCAGCAATGCGAACAAGCCGTGCGCGAGTGGTTGCAAAGCACAGGCCAAGACGTGGTGGATCGCTTGCTTGAAGTTGCCGGGCTCAAGACCGAGGCACAACAGCACTGCCACCAACAAATGCGCGATCAACTTGCAGGCTTTCCTGAGGTGCACTGGGCCGCCGTGCCGTTCTCGCTCATTCATCCGCGCAACGCCGACAAGCAAAACGACCTGGACACCACACAGCTGAGTGCGGCCATGGCCCCGTTCTTTGGCGTGGCGAATGGTCAACCCTGCGGCTTTTTGGACAGCGATGCGTGGAAAGTGCTCAAAGACGACATGGCTTGGGACGACCGCACCACTTTTTGGTCACCCAACCCCGGCACGCTCTACCCGGCCGTGTTCGACCTGGCCGAACGCGCACTGGCCGCCGCCAAAGCCTCGCGCAGCTTTGCGCAACTGCC
>Ga0247831_1008130_pt1 | contig 11279 bp, 9 predicted proteins | sample LaCruzMarch2015__9_FD_192406 | JGI IMG/M metagenome (GOLD analysis project Ga0247831, IMG submission 192406) | Freshwater microbial communities from meromictic Lake La Cruz, Castile-La Mancha, Spain - LaCruzMarch2015_1m | ecosystem: Environmental > Aquatic > Freshwater > Lake | place: Spain...
CGCTCGGCACCGGCACGATCGTCCAGTCCAGCGATCCGTTGGTCGCTGTCGAGGGGGCCGATGTGGTGCACACCGACACCTGGACGTCGATGGGCCGCGAGTCCGAGAAGGCCGAGCGTCTCGAGATCTTCTCCCGGTACCAGGTGAACGCCTCGCTCATGGCGAGGGCTGCGCCTGGCGCCTCGTTCATGCACTGCCTGCCCGCATATCGCGGCTCCGAGGTCACCGCCGATGTCATCGACGGCGACCGGTCCCTCGTCATCGCCCAGGGGCACAACCGGATGCACACTGCACGCGGCGCCCTCGCCTTCCTTCTCGGAGCCCGCCCATGACCACGAAGGTCCAACGTCAGCAGACCATTGCCCGGCTGATCGCGATGCATCCCATCACCAGCCAGCCGCAGCTCCTCGACCTCCTTGCCGGCGAGGGCCTCAGCGCCACGCAGGCAACCGTGTCGCGTGACCTCGACGATCTCGGCGCTGTCAAGGTGCGAGTGCCCGGGGGCGAGACCGTCTATGCGATCCCCGAGTACGAGCCGGCGCGCATGGCGCCGCACGACCACCTCCGGCGCGTCATGGGTGAGTGGGTCGCCGAAGTGCGATCCTCGGGCAATCTCGTCGTGCTTCGCACGCCGCCGGGTTGTGCCCACGTGGTGGGCTCGGCGCTCGACCGTTCGAACCTCGAAGGGCTGCTGGGCACGGTGGCCGGTGACGACACGTTGCTGCTCGTGGCCGACGAGGAGATCGGCGGCCCGGCCATGGTCGAACTGCTCCGCGACCTGGCAGGGCTGTCATGAGCGGTACGGCAGCACCGGGGACCGCTCCCGACAACGGGCACGACGACGGGCGCACGCTCTGGCACGGCCGGTTCGAGGGAGGGCCGGCTGCCGAGCTGATGGCGTACACCGAGAGCCTCTCGTTCGACCGTCGCCTCTGGCCCGACGACATCGAGGGCTCGCGCGCCCACGTGCGGGGACTCGCCCGGGCGTCGATCATCGCCGAGGCCGAGCGCGACGCGGTGCTGGCTGCGCTCGATCAGGTGGCCGCCGAGATGGCCGACGGCACGTTCGCGTTCCTGCCGTCAGACGAGGACATCCACACGGCCGTCGAACGCCGTGTCACCGAGCTCGCCGGCCCGGCCGGAGCGAAGCTCCACACCGGCCGCAGTCGCAACGACCAGAGCGCCACCGATGTGCGGCTCTGGCTGAAGCGAGAGCTGCTCGTCATCGCCGAGCGCGTGGTGGGTCTCCAGACGGTGCTCCTGCAGCGCGCCGAGGAGGCGGGCGAGGTCTACCTCCCCGGCTACACCCACCTGCAGCGTGCGCAGCCGGTGCTGCTCGCGCACCACCTGCTGGCGCACGGGTGGGCGTTCGGACGCGACGTCGACCGGCTGCTCGACGCGCTCGAACGGATCGATGTCTCACCACTCGGCGCAGGGGCCCTCGCCGGCTCGTCGCTGCCGCTCGACCCCGACTTCACCGCCGCCGAGCTCGGCTTCGCCCGGCGGTTCGAGAACTCGCTTGATGCGGTTGGGTCGCGCGACCACGTCGCCGAAGCGCTGTTCGTGCTCACGCTCATCGGCATCGACCTGTCGCGCCTCGGCGAGGAGTGGGTGCTGTGGACCACCGAGGAGTTCGGCTTCGCCACGCTCGATGACGGCTACGCGACCGGCTCGTCGATGTTGCCGCAGAAGAAGAATCCCGACATCGCCGAACTGGCCCGTGGCAAGGCGGGCCGCATCATCGGTGACCTCACGGGCTTCCTGGCCACCATGAAGGGCCTGCCGCTCAGCTACAACCGCGACTACCAGGAGGACAAAGAGCCGCTGTTCGACGCCGTCGACCAGATCCGCCTGGCGCTCGGAGCGATCACCGGCATGATCGCCACGGCGACGTTCCACCCCGAACGGATGCAGGCCGCGGCCGATGCCGAGTCGTCGGCAGCCACCGACCTGGCCGAGTGGCTGGTGCAGCGGGGACTGCCCTTCCGCGACGCTCACGCCGTGGTCGGCGCCCTGGTGCGCGCCGCCCTGTCGGGCACTGTGCCGCTCCGCCAACTCGTGGCCGAACACGAGCAGCTCGGGCCGGAGGCAGCCGCACTCGTGGCGCCCGGCGTGTCGGTTCGACGGCGCACGACGCCGGGTGGTGCCGGACCTGTTCCGGTCGCAGCGCAGCTCGTGCGCTTCCGTGACGCCCTTGCACGGTGGCGTGAGGCCCTCTGAGCAGTGCGACGGCTGCCGCCCGAGTTCTTCGCCCGTGACGCCACGGCGGTCGCCCCGGAGCTGCTGCACACCCTGCTGGTGATCGGTGGCCTGCGGGCATGCATCACGGAGGTCGAGGCGTACACCCAGGACGACGAGGCCAGTCACTCGTTCCGCGGCGTGACCCGCCGGAACGCGCCGATGTTCGGGCCGCCGGGGATGTTGTACGTCTACCTGATCTACGGGATGCACCACTGCATCAACGTCGTCACCGGTGAAGCGGGCGACGGGCAGGCGGTGCTCGTCAGGGGTGCCGTGGTCGACGGTGTGGACGCCCGGCTCACGAACGGTCCCGGCAAGCTCGCCCGGACGCTCGGTGTCGACCGTTCGTGGAACGGCACGCCTGCCGAGGTGTTCACGGACGGCAGCACGCCGACTGTCGTCGAGGTGACCCCCCGGATCGGCATCACCAAGGCCGCAGCGCTGCCTCGCCGCTGGATCGCGCACCGAGGTCGGCCGAGATCGGCCGAGATCGGCCGGGGCTCGGCTCAGCGCGCGTCGGCCTCCCAGTGCATCCAGTAGCCGTGGGGGTGACAGGCAGCGAGCCGCGTGACCGAGCGGACGCCAAAACGCCACCGCACGAGCGACAGGATCGTGAGGTCCTCGGGCGGATCGGTCGTCGGCACCGGCAGCCCGGCCGTCTGCGCAGGGCTCTCCGCCAGGACCCATGACAGGTCGATGTCCTTCGCCACCTCGTCGAGCGTCGACACGTAGGCGACACGTTGGTCGGGGGCAAGGTAGTTCAGCACCCAGCTGTTCATCACCACAGCGTGGCCGGCCACCGCCGCCTCGCGCACCAGGGGAGCGAGGTCCGACACCGCATCGCCTCGACGCACGTCGACACCGTGCTGTCGCACCAGGTCGACCGCGGCCAGGAGCCGATGGAACCGGTCGGCCTGGTCGGGCCACACACACGCTTCGAGCCACCGCACCCCGTCGTCATCGTGCACGTCGATCGGCTGTGCGTCGAGCCCGATGGCAGCGGCGATCACCGGCATCGTCGCCGGCACGGGGGGTGCTCCTCGGGTGCTGCACACGAGGTGGACGGTGGAGTTCGCCCCCACCCGGCCACCGGGATCGAACTCGTACGAGTAGTGGTTCAAGACGAGGTTGAGCCCCGCACTCGTCCCGACGTCCACGATCGACAGAGCTCCCACCTCGTCGGAAACCAGCCCGAGGGCGGGCAGGAACAACGCGCACCGTCCCACCTCGTTGGTCTGCGTGTGCCGAGTGCGCACGATCTCGCGGATCTGCTCGCCGTGGGCGAGCGCGAACCGCCGGAACTCGGGGTACGGGTCGCCGTCGGCAGGCACGTCGGTGAGGTTGGGGTAGAAGGCTGCAAGCGGCAACCCCGGGTCGTCGAGCACCAGGTGGTGCACGGCGGCGAAGAGCAGGACGGGAATGGCCTGCTCGTCCGGTGCGGCGTGCAGCAGCCCGGCCACCTCCGGGTCGTCGGCGATCGAGGTCGACAGGTGTCGGTACAGCGGGGCACGCGCTGTCGAGGCGCCGGCGAACTCGCGGAACCGGGCGGCGAGCTCGTCAGGAGTGACCATGACCGGCAACCTAGCGAACGGAGTGCACTCGTTCGTCTCGTCAGGCGCGTGATCGGGCGGTTCCCCTGCCAACATGGTTGCCTTATGGATCTGCTCGCCGAACTCGCCGCACGCGGCCTGGTGCACGACAGCACCGACCGCGACGCGCTGGCCGCCCGTCTCGCGCAGGGGCCGATCGGGCTCTACATCGGGTTCGACCCCACGGCCGACTCCCTCCATGTGGGGCACCTGGTCGGCCAGCTGTTCATGCGCCGTTTCCAGCTCGCCGGTCATCGGCCGTTCCCCCTCGCAGGAGGCGCCACCGGCATGGTCGGTGACCCTGGCGGCCGGAGTGAGGAGCGCAACCTCCTCGACGAGGACACCCTGCGGCACAACGTCGAACGCATCAAGGTCCAGCTCTCGAAGCTCCTCGACTTCGAGCCAGGTCCGCACCAGGCGACGCTGGTGAACAACGCCGACTGGATGGCGCCCGTGCGCATGCTCGAGTTCCTCCGCGACGTCGGCAAGCACTTCACGGTCAATCAGATGATGGCCAAGGACTCGGTCCGGTCACGCATCGAGAGCGAGCACGGCATCTCCTACACCGAGTTCAGCTACATGCTGCTGCAGGCCGACGATTTCCGGCACCTCTACGAGCACCACGGGGTCGAGATGCAGGCGGGTGCATCCGACCAGTGGGGGAACATCGTCGCCGGTGTCGACCTCATCCGGCGCCGCCTGGGTGGCGCTGCGCATGCGATGACACACCCGCTGATGACCAAGAGCGACGGTTCGAAGTTCGGCAAGTCGGTCGGCGGCGCTGTGTGGCTCGACCCGGAGCGCACCTCGCCGTACCAGTTCCGCCAGTTCTGGGTCCAGAGCGACGACGCCATGGTGGGGGTGTACCTGAAGATGCTCTCGCTGCGCCCGCTCGACGAGATAGAGGCGATGCTCGCCGAGCACATCGACGCGCCAGAACGACGCCTGGCCCAGCGGGCTCTGGCCGACGAGATGACGACGCTCGTACACGGCAGTGACGCTGCGACACACGCGGCGGAAGCGGCGGCGGTCCTGTTCGGAGCCGACCCGACCGCAGCATCGACCGCTGCGCTCGAGGTTGTTGCAGGGGAAGCACCCTCCGTGATGATCCCTGCGTCGATCGATGGCGTCCGTGTCCACGAGCTCCTGATCGACGCCAAGATCGCGAAGAGCACGAGCGAGGTCGGCCGTCTCCTGGCGCAGGGAGCCGTCCGCGCAGGAAATCGCGTCCTCGAGCCCGACGGCCTCCTGCGCGCTGCAGACCTGCTCACAGGCGGTTTCCTCCTGCTGCGCAAGGGCAAGCGGGACTTCGTCGTCGGAAAGGTGTTCGACGGAGGGTGAGGAAACACGAAACACGCCGCTAACGTTGCCCATCCCACAACGAACGGCTCACGAGCCATTCCGAGTGGGGCGCCCGGAAAATCTTCCGTGCGAGGTTGACGCTGCGGGCCAGTTCCGATAACGTCGCTCCTCGCCCCAGAAGAGCGTAAAGCCTCCGGGTGGCACCAACGGCAAGTCCTTCGGGTCCTGCTGCGTGCCATGAGCCTCGGCTCCTTGAAAACAGAAGAGAAGATAGAACGCCAGTGCGGTCAGCACGTCGGTTCGATCGCAAGGTCGTCTGATGGAGCTGTCCGTCAATTCACAAGTCCACCGATCCCATCGGTGGCACATGCCAGTGCGATGTCGGCTCATCGGCTATTCCCCGATGTGGCATCGCCGGCTCTTGTAACCAATCGTTGCCGGTTCGCCGGTACATGATTTTGTTGGAGAGTTTGATCCTGGCTCAGGACGAACGCTGGCGGCGTGCTTAACACATGCAAGTCGAACGGATCCCAATCAGTAGCAATACTGAGGAAGGATGAGTGGCGAACGGGTGAGTAACACGTGAGAAACCTATCCTGGTCTCTGGGATAACAGTTGGAAACAGCTGCTAATACTGGATGCCGTCGGAGCGTCGCATGGCGCGCTGACGAAAGGGTTACTGGATCAGGAGGGTCTCGCGGCCTATCAGCTAGATGGTGGGGTAACGGCCTACCATGGCATCGACGGGTAGCTGGTCTGAGAGGATGATCAGCCACACTGGGACTGAGACACGGCCCAGACTCCTACGGGAGGCAGCAGTGGGGAATCTTGCGCAATGGGCGAAAGCCTGACGCAGCAACGCCGCGTGCGGGATGAAGGCCTTCGGGTTGTAAACCGCTTTCAGAAGGAACGAAAATGACGGTACTTTCAGAAGAAGGTGCGGCCAACTACGTGCCAGCAGCCGCGGTGACACGTAGGCACCAAGCGTTGTCCGGATTTATTGGGCGTAAAGAGCTCGTAGGCGGTTCGGTAAGTCGGGTGTGAAAACTTTGGGCTCAACCCAAAGCGTGCATTCGATACTGCCATGACTAGAGTTCGGTAGGGGAGCGGGGAATTCCTAGTGTAGCGGTGAAATGCGCAGATATTAGGAGGAACACCGGTGGCGAAGGCGCCGCTCTGGGCCGAAACTGACGCTGAGGAGCGAAAGCGTGGGTAGCAAACAGGATTAGATACCCTGGTAGTCCACGCCGTAAACGTTGGGCACTAGGTGTGGGTTCCAACCAACGGAATCCGCGCCGTCGCTAACGCATTAAGTGCCCCGCCTGGGGAGTACGGCCGCAAGGTTAAAACTCAAAGGAATTGACGGGGGCCCGCACAAGCAGCGGAGCGTGTTGCTTAATTCGATGCAACGCGAAGAACCTTACCTGGGCTTGACATGTACGGAAAAGCCGTAGAGATACGGTGTCCTTCGGGGTCGTACACAGGTGGTGCATGGCTGTCGTCAGCTCGTGTCGTGAGATGTTGGGTTAAGTCCCGCAACGAGCGCAACCCTTATTCTATGTTGCCAGCGGGTAATGCCGGGGACTCGTAGGAGACTGCCGGGGTCAACTCGGAGGAAGGTGGGGACGACGTCAAGTCATCATGCCCCTTATGTCCAGGGCTGCAAACACGCTACAATGGCCAGTACAAAGGGCTGCAAACTCGTGAGGGTGAGCGAATCCCATAAAGCTGGTCTCAGTTCGGATTGTAGGCTGCAACTCGCCTGCATGAAGCTGGAGTTGCTAGTAATCCCGGATCAGCACGCCGGGGTGAATACGTTCCCGGGCCTTGTACACACCGCCCGTCACACCACGAAAGTCGGCAACACCCGAAGCCGGTGGCCTAACCGCAAGGAAGGAGCCGTCGAAGGTGGGGTCGGTGATTGGGGTGAAGTCGTAACAAGGTAGCCGTACCGGAAGGTGCGGCTGGATCACCTCCTTTCTAAGGAGCTCGTCTCGAGTGAAGGTGGACATTCGTTCCACCCATTCGGACGCTATCCCAGTTGGTGCACTGGCGGGTTCTGTCGAGTCGCTCTGATGTCGTAGGTTCGCCTCCATCGCAGCCTCGAGACCGAGCCTTATCTTCTCTTCTGTTTTGAGGGAGTCTTCCCTCAGCGTCCTGGTATGGACGGTCGAGCACTCCAGCTCCCGTCCCGCTACCGCAGAGCTCGTTGGCCCAGCTTCGTCTGAGCCGGCACTGCGCTGTGCGCCGCCCTTTGAGAACTGCAGAGCAAGCACGAGCATCTTTATTTCTTCCAAGCTACAAAGAGCCAACGGTGGATGCCTTGGCGCCATGAACCGATGAAGGACGTGAGTGACTGCGAAAAGCTGCGGGGAGCCGTCTACTAGGCCTTGATCCGCAGATGTCCGAATGGGGAAACCCACCACTCGTCATGGAGTGGTACCCCGGTCTGAATACATAGGGCCGGAGGAGGGAACCGGGGGAATTGAAACATCTCAGTACCCCGAGGAAAGGAAAGCAACCGCGACTCCCCGAGTAGCGGCGAGCGAAAAGGGAAGAGACCAAACCGTGTCAGTGTCAAGCCTGATGGCGTTGCTGACGCGGGGTTGTGGGACCAGGAGATCGAGCATCAGATCGATCACGAAGTTACCAAGTTGCTGTGTAGTGGAACGGCTCTGGAAAGGCCGGCCGTAGTGGGTAACAGCCCCGTACACGAAACGCACGCAACCTTCGCCTGTCATCCCAAGTAACGCCGGGACCGAGAAAACTGGCGTGAATCTGTGGGGACCACCCCATAAGTCTAAGTATTCCATGGCGACCGATAGTGAACTAGTACCGTGAGGGAAAGGTGAAAAGCACCCCGGGAGGGGAGTGAAATAGTACCTGAAACCGTTGGTTTACAAACAGTCAAAGTGTCGTCGGCGCAAGCCGGCCACGATGGCGTGCCTTTTGAAGAATGAGCCTGCGAGTGACGGTATGTGGCAAGGTTAACCAGTGATGGGGAGCCGAAGCGAAAGCGAGTCTGAATAGGGCGTTGAGTCGCATGCTGTCGACCCGAAGCCAAGTGATCTATCCATGGCCAGGTTGAAGCGGGGGTAAGACCCCGTGGAGGACCGAACACACGTCAGTTGAAAATGGCGGTGATGAGCTGTGGATAGGGGTGAAAGGCCAAACAAACTTGGTGATAGCTGGTTCTCCTCGAAATGCATTTAGGTGCAGCGTCGTGCGTTCAGTCTCGGAGGTAGAGCACTGGATGGACTAGGGGGCCTACAAGCTTACCGAATCCAGCCAAACTCCGAATGCCGAGACTCCAGAGCACGGCAGTGAGACCACGGGGGATGAGCTTCGTTGGTCGAAAGGGAAACAGCCCAGACCATCATCTAAGGCCCCTAATTCAGGACTAAGTGGAAAACGATGTGGGACTGCTCAGACAGCCAGGAGGTTGGCTTAGAAGCAGCCATCCTTTAAAGAGTGCGTAATAGCTCACTGGTCGAGTGGTCCTGCGCGGACAATTTAACGGGGCTCAAGTCCTGAGCCGAAGATATGGACTTCTACATCTGTAGGAGTGGTAGAGGAGCGTCGATGGTGCTGCGAAGCGGCGGGAGAACCCGTCGTGGAGCGCCATCGAGTGAGAATGCAGGCATGAGTAGCGAATGAGGGGTGAGAAACCCCTCCGCCGAAAGCCCAAGGGTTCCTGGGGAAGGCTAATCCTCCCAGGGTGAGTCGGGAGCTAAGGCGAGGCCGAGAGGCGTAGTCGATGCACAACTGGTTGATATTCCAGTACCACCGTGTTCGCGCCAAGCCCAAGAGTTGCGACATGGGGGCTGTCTTCGGACGATCCCATCGAGCGGCTGGCGGGTAGCTGGAGGGGGACGCAGGAGGGTAGGTGAACCGGGGCGATGGTAGTCCCCGGGTAAGCGTGTAGGAGGGCCCCGATGAGAGTTGGGGCCATGAACTCTGAGACGTGATGCCGAGTCGTTCAGACGAAGTCACTGATCCCACGCTGTCAAGAAAAGCCCAACAGTGAGTTAGCACGGTGCCCGTACCCCAAACCGACACAGGTGGGCGGGTAGAGAATACCAAGGCGATCGGGAGAACTATGGTTAAGGAACTCGGCAAATTACCTCCGTAACTTCGGAAGAAGGAGGACCCTAGTAGCGTGAAAGGATTTACTCCTCGAGCGTGATGGGGTGGCACAGACCAGGGGGTAGCGACTGTTTACCAAAAACACAGCAGCGTGCGAAGCCGCAAGGCGCTGTATACGCTGTGACGCCTGCCCAATGCTGGAAGGTCACGGGGAACGGTTAGTCGAAAGGCGAAGCTGTGAACCTAAGCCCCAGTGAATGGCGGCCGTAACTATAACGGTCCTAAGGTAGCGAAATTCCTTGTCGGGTAAGTTCCGACCTGCACGAATGGCGTAACGACTTCCCCGCTGTCTCAACCATAGACCCGGCGAAATTGAAGTACGAGTAAAGATGCTCGTTAGCTGCGGAAGGACGGAAAGACCCCATGGACCTTCACTATAACTTGGTGTTGAGTCTTGAATTGCATTGTGTAGGATAGGTGGGAGGCTGGGAAGCATTAGCGCCAGCTAGTGTGGAGCCATCGTTGAAATACCACCCTGTGTACTTCGGGACTCTAACCTCGGCCCATTATCTGGGTCAGGGACAGCGCCAGGCGGGTAGTTTGACTGGGGCGGTCGCCTCCTAAAATGTAACGGAGGCGCCCAAAGGTTCCCTCAGGCTGGTTGGCAATCAGCCGTCGAGTGCAATGACACAAGGGAGCTTGACTGCGAGACTGACAGGTCAAGCAGGTGCGAAAGCAGGGCATAGTGACCCGGCCATCACGTGTGGAAGTGTGGTCGCTCAACGGATAAAAGGTACCCTGGGGATAACAGGCTAATCTTTCCCAAGAGTCCATATCGACGGAAAGGTTTGGCACCTCGATGTCGGCTCATCGCATCCTGGGGCTGAAGCAGGTCCCAAGGGTTGGGCTGTTCGCCCATTAAAGCGGTACGCGAGCTGGGTTCAGAACGTCGTGAGACAGTTCGGTCCCTATCCTCCGCAGCCGAAGGTGTATTGACGAAGGCTGTCCCTAGTACGAGAGGACCGGGACGGACGGAGCTCTGGTGTGTCTGTTGTCCTGCCAAGGGCACGGCAGATTAGCCACCTCCGGAAGGGATAACCGCTGAAAGCATCTAAGTGGGAAACCCGTTCGAAGATGAGTACACCCATGCGGTTAACGCAGTAAGGCCCGTGGCTAGACCACCACGTTGATAGGCCGGAAGTGTAAGCGCGGTAACGCGTTGAGCTGACCGGTACTAATCGGCCGAGGGCTTGGTTGAAAATGATGCTCGTGCTTGCTCTGGAGTACTCGGAGGTGCTGCCTGATGGCGCACTCCTTGACAACAGGTTTCGGTGACCATACCGACAGGGTCACACCCGTTCCCATCCCGAACACGGAAGTTAAGACTGTCTGGGCCGATGGTACTTGGGGGTAGACCCCCTGGGAGAGTAGGTCGTCGCCGAATTCATCGCTCGAACACCCCCCGACCTCGTCGGGGGGTGTTCGTCGTTTTGGCCACTACGCTCGATTGCCCTATGCCGCCATCTGGTGATCGTCGCCCCCCTGCTCGCTCTTCGTCCCGTTCCGCCGCTGGCGGTGGTCGTCCAGCGGCAGGTACGCCGGCGCCCCGTGGGGGCTCGAACGGCGGCGGACGCCCGAGCAGTGGTGGCGCCCCGCGCCCATCGGGCCCACGTCCTGCGGCGCCGCGATCGGGCGGCGCACGCCCGGCCGGCCCGCGGCCGGCTTCGCCACGATCCTCAGGAAGTGCTGGCAACGGACCAGACGCTCGCGGACGTCGGGATGGCGGCCGCGACGACGCTCGGAGTCGTCCGCCTCGGCGCGATGGCGACGGGGCATCGTCGGGCCGCGATAGCCGTGATGGGGGAGCAAGCGGGCGACCCACCCGGTCTGGACCCCGTGGAACAGGTGCAGGGCGCTCGAGTGGGCCTGATGGCCGTGGCACGGAGGCTACCCGTCGTTCCGGCCCACGATCCGATGCCGAGACGTCCCCGTCACGAGGCGCCCGTCCTGGTTCGTCGCGCAGCGGTACCGGAGGCAATCGGGCTCCGAGTGGTGCGCCGC
>Ga0247831_1008131_pt1 | contig 11277 bp, 7 predicted proteins | sample LaCruzMarch2015__9_FD_192406 | JGI IMG/M metagenome (GOLD analysis project Ga0247831, IMG submission 192406) | Freshwater microbial communities from meromictic Lake La Cruz, Castile-La Mancha, Spain - LaCruzMarch2015_1m | ecosystem: Environmental > Aquatic > Freshwater > Lake | place: Spain...
GAAAATCAGACTGACGGGTGGTAAAAAAAGACTCGTCCAAAAGCTTTTAGTTAAAGGTGACATTGATCATGTTAGAAGTTTAGCCCAAAAGGGAACATTAATAATAGTACCCACTCATTTTTCTAATTTAGATTCGATTCTGATAGGTTATGTCCTTGATGCTGTTACTGGTTTACCCGCATTCTCTTATGGTGCAGGCTTAAATCTTTATAATACCGGCTATACAGCCTATTTCATGAATCGATTAGGAGCCTATAGAGTAGACAGAAGGAAGAAAAATAAAATATACTTGGAAACCTTAAAATCTATGTCGAGTCTATCCATTCAAAGAGGTACAAATAGTATTTTCTTTCCTGGAGGCACTCGCTCAAGATCTGGTGCTATAGAAAATAAGTTAAAAATGGGATTACTCGGAACGGTGGTTGAAGCGCAAAGAGCCATGATTCAGAGAAATGAAAACACCAAAATTTATATAGTTCCCCTTATTTTAAGTTATCATTTCGTATTGGATGGACAATCTCTAATTGATCAATATTTAAAACAACAAGGTAAATCAAGATATTTTAAAGAGGGAAAAGATTATTCCGGCCTTTCAGGAATTATTCGCTTTATTTGGAAAATACTATCTGAAGGCAATGAAATAACCCTTTCTTTCGGAAAAGCAATGGATGTTATTGGAAATCCAGTAGACCAGGAAGGAAATAGTAAAGATAAGTATGGAAATACCATAATTATGGCCGATTATTTTATTTCTGAAGGTAAGGTTAATACCGATATACAACGAGAAACTGAATACACTGGTTTATTAGCAGAAAATATTATAAAGCGATTTCATTCTGACAATATTGTTTTAAGTAGTCACCTTTTAGCTTTTGCTGCATTTGAAATGCTTTGTAATGAAAATCCAAAATTAGATCTTTTTGGTATTTTAAGATTACCAACCGATGACTATATTTTTGATTATAACGTACTATCAGCAACGGTAAATCAATTACAAAAAACACTAATTATATATGCTGAGAAGGGAAAGCTCATCTTGTCTCCTGAAATTAAATCATCAATTGATGAATTAATAGCAGATGGAATCAAACATTTAGGAACTTTTCACATCAAGAAACCATTAAAAAAGAATAAATCAGGAGAAGTCATTAGTGAAAATTTTTATCTCCTTTATTTTTATCATAACAGATTAACTGGGTATGGTTTAGAAAAGTGGATTAAACCAGGACGAATAAATATATGAATTTTATAATATATGATTTGGAGGCTACTTGCTGGAACCAGGATGCATTTAAGCTGCGACCTCAGGAAATTATAGAAATTGGTGCGCTCAGTTTAAATAATTTTGGAGAAATACAAGGAACTTTTTCCTCATTAATAAAGCCAACATTATACCCTGATCTATCTATTTTCTGCCAGGAGCTTACCAATATAACTACCCAGGAAACTAATAAAGCGCCCTTATTTCCAGTGGTTATAGAGCGATTTTTAGATTGGGTAAACATTGAAGAAGATTACATGCTTTGTTCATGGGGACATTTTGATAAAAAAATGTTTATACAAGATTGTAAACTTCATCATATTGCATCTGAATGGACAGATAACCATATAAATTTAAAACGACAATATTTAGATTTTAAGAAAATCAAGAGATCTGTAGGATTGCCCCATGCATTAGAAATAGATGGATATGAGTTTGAAGGCAATCAGCACCGGGCATTACCCGATGCTGAAAATTTAGCCGTTTTATTTGTTCACCACCTCGATAAATGGCAATACTAAACCATTTACAGTTTAAAGTGGAATATTTCCATGCTTTCTGTTAGGAGCCGACACTTTTTTATTCTTAAGCATGCTAAATGCTTTTATCAGTTTAATTCTGGTTTTATCTGGTTGAATAACTTCATCAATAAAACCCCTTTGTGCGGCTTGAAATGGATGAGCAAAGGCAATTTTATATTCTTGTTCTTTTTGGATAGTCATTACTTCAGGATTATCTGCTGAGGCAATATCTTTTTTAAAAATAATTTCTGCGGCACCTTTTGCGCCCATAACAGCAATTTCAGCCGTAGGCCAGGCAAAATTCATATCGGCGCCAATATGTTTTGAATTCATAACATCATAAGCACCACCATAAGCTTTTCTTGTTATTACAGTAATTCTGGGAACAGTAGCCTCGCTGAAGGCGTAGAGTAATTTTGCACCATGAATGATTATTCCATTCCATTCCTGATCAGTGCCCGGTAAAAAGCCAGGTACATCAACTAATACCAGTAATGGAATTTGAAAAGAATCGCAGGTTCTAACAAATCTGGCAGCTTTTCTTGATGCATCAGTATTTAGCACGCCGGCTAATACCATAGGTTGATTTCCCACAATGCCTATAGACATACCCGCAATACGAGCAAAACCAACAATAATATTTTCAGCAAATAGTTCTTGAACCTCAAAAAATGAATTTTCATCCACAATACCCTTTACAACATCTTTCATGTTGTAGGGCTGATTAGCATTTTCTGGAATTATGGTATTTAATGTTGAGGCAATTTCAGTACCGAGTGTAAAAGATAAATCAACTGGTTTTTCCCAACAATTTTGGGGCAAATAAGATAATAATTCTTTTATTTTCTTCAGACAATCGACATCATTTTCTGCTGTAAAATGCGTTACCCCCGATTTAGAAGCATGAGTTAAAGCTCCTCCTAATTCTTCAGATGTAACCGTTTCATTGGTAACCGTTTCAACCACATTTGGTCCTGTGACAAACATATAGGAACTTTCCTCTACCATAATGGTAAAATCGGTCATAGCTGGAGAGTAAACAGCCCCTCCGGCACATGGTCCCATGATAGCCGAAATTTGAGGAATTACACCGCTGGCACATACATTTTTGTAAAATATATCAGCATATCCTCCTAACGAAACTACCCCTTCCTGAATTCTTGCACCACCTGAATCATTCAAACCGATAATAGGTGCGCCATTATTCATAGCAAGTTCCATAATTTTCACTATTTTTTCTGCGTGAGTCTCTGACAACGAACCACCAAAAACAGTAAAATCCTGAGCATAGACATAAACTAAACGACCATGAATAGTGCCATACCCCGTTATGACACCGTCACCATAATATATTTGATCCTGCATACCAAAATCGGTACATCTGTGAGTAACTAATTGACCAATCTCCTCGAAACTACCACTATCAAGTAGAAAATGAATCCTTTCTCTTGCGGTTAATTTACCCTTTTTATGTTGATCATCTATCCTATTTTGCCCCCCACCTAAATGAGCTATTTGAATGCGTTCTTCTAAAGATTTACTTCCGTTCATTATTAATTAATTAGCTTCATTAAAAGTATGTCATAAAAATAAGGTTTATACTACCTAAAAACAGGGTAGTTTATATTATTTTTGAAATTATTTTAAAAAAACCCAATACAATGTCAAGTAATCTATTATCACAGCGAGTTTTAAGAATGGCCGAATCTGAAACACTTAAAATGTCGCAGATGGCAAGAGAACTTAAAGCTAAAGGACACGAAGTTATTAATTTAAGCATCGGTGAGCCTGATTTTGATACCCCTGACGCCATTAAACAAGTGGCTAAAGATGCCCTCGACGCAGGTTTCACAAAATATACCCCCGTTCCAGGTATTCCTGAATTAAGAGAAGCCATAAGTAAGAAATTAAAGGATGAGAATAATTTAGACTATAAGGCTAACCAAATTGTTGTTTCTAATGGAGCTAAGCAAACTTTAGCGAATATTTTCCTTTCTTTATTAGACCAGGATGATGAGGTAATAGTACTAGCTCCTTATTGGGTTTCTTATTCAGAAATTATTAAACTGGCAGAGGGTAAAACCGTTTTACTGAAAGCGGGTATTGAAAGTGATTTCAAAGTTAGAGCCGAAGATATTGAAAAAGCTATAACCCCAAAAACAAAAGCTTTATTATTTTCATCTCCTTGTAATCCAACTGGTTCCGTTTATCTTGAATCTGAGTTAAAAGCTATTGCACAGGTCATTGGAAAACATCCCGGAATAATTATTGTAGCAGATGAGATTTATGAATACATAAATTTTACTGGAAAACACATCAGTATTGGTTCTTTCCCAGAGGTAAAAGATCAGACAGTGACGGTAAATGGATTTTCAAAGGGATATGCCATGACAGGTTGGAGATTAGGATACATGGGAGGTCCTCAATGGTTATCTGATGCCTGCAATAAAGTTCAGGGACAAATTACCTCAGGTGCAAATTCGTTCAGCCAGAAAGCAGCTACCTTTGCTCTTCAAACAAAATTGCCTGAAACTGAAATAATGAAAACAGCTTTCTTAAAAAGAAGAGATATGGTTCTTCAATTACTTCAGGAAATTCCAGGCGTTAAAGTGAATCTACCTCTTGGTGCATTCTATATTTTTCCAGATATAAGTGCCTATTTTGGAAAAAAATCAGATACTATGGAAATCAATAATGCGAATGATTTCTGTGATTATATTCTACAGGAAGCCTTTGTTGCCGTGGTATCAGGTGCAGCATTTGGTGCCGATGAATGTTTTAGAATATCTTATGCAGCCTCTGAAGCTGAATTAAAAGAAGCTGTTGCCAGAATGGCACGTGTTTTAGCCCTATTAAAATAATACATGAAAATATCCCATTTAGTTCCTCCCGTTGCACCTGCAAAACCTTCCGTTTTAGTTGCTCACGGAGATGAAAGAATTGATTCTTACTTTTGGTTAAATGATCGAACGGATAAAGAGGTCATTGATTATCTGGAGGCAGAAAATGACTATACAAAGCAGGTCCTGGCACCTTATGATTCATTGCAAAATGAAATTTATGAGGAAATAATTGCTAGAATTCAACAAAATGATTCCTCTGTTCCATTTTACCTGAACGATTATTTCTACCAGATTCGCTTTGCAGAAAATCTGCAATATCCTTTTTTATGCAGAAGTAAATGGGAAGATTTTAGTACTGAAACTTTGTTATTAGACCAAAATAAACTGGCAGAAGGACATTCATATTATCAACTATCTTCTTTTAATCCAAGTAATTGTAATCAGTATTTGGTTTATTCAGAAGACACTGTAAGCCGACGCCTTTATGATCTTAAATTATTAGATATTGAATCGGGTAATTTAATGCCTGAAATAATAAAAAATACGAATGGTGAATGTATATGGTCAACGGATAATCTCTATTTCTTTTATGTTAAAAAAGATATTGACACGCTGAGAGATTATTGTGTATGCCGGCATAAAGTGGGTACTTCCGACAGTGAAGATGTAGAAATATACAACGAATCAGATGATACCTTTTATGTTAGCATTTCAAAATCGCGTTCTAATAAATTTTTAATCATACATTCTTCTCAGACTATATCAAATGAAGATTTGTATTTGTCCTTAGATACACCACTTGAATTACCAAAAGTTTTTTCAGGAAGACAATCTAACATTGAATATCAAATAGATCATTTTAAGGATACTTTTTATATTCTGACAAATTATAAGGCGGAAAATTTTTGCCTTATGTCCTGTGAGGAGGGAAATACAACAATGGAAAGATGGAAAATGGTCATTCCTACTGATTCTAATATTTTATTGGAACAATTCCTTCATTTTGATGATAGTCTGGTGGTAGCTCAACGGCAAAATGGATTAACACAAATTAAGATTATATCCAATTTGGAGGGTGAGTCGCATTTGCTGGAATTCCCTGAAAATGCCTACATGGCTTCTTTAGGTACGAATCCTAGCCATAGTTTACCTTTTGTCAGGATACAATACCAATCGATGAGTACTCCTTCTACAGTTTATGACTACGATTGGAAAGGAAAAAAATTAAATTTCAGAAAGCAACAAACGGTAGTTGGAGATTTCAAATCTGAAAACTATCATTCTGAAAGGATATTCGTTCCAGGTAAGGATGGAACACAAATTCCAATGTCTTTGGTGTATAGAAAAGATATTGCCGCCCCAAATAACCATCCACTTTTACTTTACGCTTATGGCTCTTATGGCATTAGCTTAGATCCATATTTTAGTTCATCCAGACTCAGCCTTTTAGATAGAGGGTTTGTGTATGTTATTGCCCATATCAGAGGAGGTGAGGAACTTGGCCGACAATGGTATAATAATGGTAAACTGTTGAATAAAAAGAATACTTTTTTCGATTTTATCTCTTGTGCTGAATGGTTAATTTCAAAAAATTATACCTCACCAGAAAAATGTTTCGCGATGGGTGGCAGTGCAGGAGGATTATTAATGGGTGCTATTTTGAATATGGCTCCTCACCTTTGGAAGGGAGTCATAGCAGCAGTACCCTTTGTCGATGTAGTAACTACTATGTTAGACGACACAATCCCGCTAACTACCTTTGAATATGATGAGTGGGGAAATCCCAATGATCCGGTTTATTATCACTATATGAAATCATATTCACCAATTGATAATGTAAGAAAAATGAATTATCCCGCTATACTAGTTACTACCGGTTTGCATGATTCTCAGGTACAATATTGGGAACCAGCCAAATGGGTGGCTAAACTACGAGCGTATAAAACAGACCAAAATGTACTCCTTTTGAGAACAAACATGGAAACGGGACACTCAGGTGCGACAGGTAGATTTGCTCAACATAAGGAAACAGCTATGGAATATATTTATCTAATATCTTTAACTACTTAATAAAAATGATTATATTTAATTGCAATAACCATTTTTGATGTTGAAAATTTCTGATAGTACTAAAAGTCAGGGAGCAATAGGCTTAAATCAAACGCTTAACAAGCAAGCGGAGTCCACTTCTATTAATAATATAGCAATTACCTCACCTTCCAATAATAATTCACAATTAAAATCAACAGATGTAAATAATACAAATTCTGAAGTAGGAATAAAAACGCTTGATAATGAATTACCATTCCAATTAAAATCAGGAATTGAACAATTGTCAGGAATTTCAATGGGAGACGTTAAGGTAAATCATAATTCCGATAAGCCATCACAATTACAAGCACATGCCTATGCACAAGGTACAGATATACATTTGGCTAAAGGGCAAGAAAAACATCTGCCACATGAAACTTGGCATGTAGTTCAGCAAAAACAAGGCCGAGTTAAACCAACAACTCAGTTAAAAGCAGGTATTCCTTTAAATGACGACATAGGTTTAGAAAAAGAAGCTGATGTAATGGGGGCAAGGGCTTTGCAAATGAAAACATTTTCTCTTTCGGATTATAAGACGGAAAATTCATTTCAAAGAAAAGAGATAATACAAAGAGAGCCTAATTTTGAATATCCTGAAAAAGAAAAACCTGAAAAAACAGTTGGAGAATTAATATCCAGTTATCCTGGTAAAGCTCCCGAATCTACTGAAAATGTTGTTCCTCAGAATGGTAATCCAATGTCATCTCAACCAGAAAAGGAAGTACCTACCAAAAAGATAAAAGATATTACTACTGAAATTATCGCATTATCAAAAAATATTAAAAAATTTAAACCGAAAGAAGAAGAAGAAGCAAAAAAAGCTGAAGCGGAAGAAGCACTCCAAAGAGCTGCAAATGCTGCCGCTATTGCTGAAGAAGCAGAAGTAGTAAGAGTAGCAGCCATAGCTGAAGAAGCAAGAGTAAAAGCCGAAGAAGATAGAAAAAAAGCTGAAGACGATAGAGTAAAAGCTGAAAACGCAGTACTTCAAGCTATAAAAGCTGCAGAAATAGCTGCAGAAGAAGCTAAAAGCAAAACTACAGGCTTTAAAATGGAAGAAAATTTTGGAGGTGATAGTTCTCTAGGGGCTGCAACTGAGATAGCAGGAGCACCTGGGCAGTACATGGATACAGTAGCAGAATATATGGAAGCTGGTTCAGAAAACCAAGAATTGTTAAAGGATAACGTAACAAAAGGAGCTTTTGTAAGCAATTTAGCAGATACCTGTGAATTGTTATCTACCGCAGGAAATTTTTTCAACAGCGAAAAAAAACCTGCTGATTTTGCTTTATTAGGAGCATCTGTTGTCAAATTCACTACTGGAGTTGTTGATACGATTAATACATATATGGGAGGTGAATTAATTGGAGAAGCACTGACTGAAACGGTTACTTTATTGCCAGGAATTAAAGCTGGATTGGGTGCATTTAAAAATGGTGTCGAAGGTTACCAAACTACTTTAAAACTGATTGGTATAAATGAATTATTAGAAAAATCTGGCCGTCTAACTCCCGAAAATATTGATGTTCTAGAAAAATATAAGACTGCCATAAAATGGAAATTAGGCGAAATTGGCGTCGATTTTATATTAAATGCTGCAGAATCAATTGCAATGATTTTTCCACCAGCTCAAGTAGGTATTGCATTATTGCATGCCTCTATAAATCTGTTCAAATTAGGGTGTAAAACATACACAAGTTATAAAGACAACCAGGAATTAAAAAGGACGAAAAGAATTGGGGACGTAGATGTAGAAAAATTAAAAGCCGATAAAATTGAAGAAAAATCTGAAAGACCTGGATTTAAAGCTGCTCTTATGTCTCTTTCCAGATTAGAAAATTATAATTTAGATAAAATAAAAAATGAAGCTTACATAAAACACGAGGAACAGACATTGGACGATGCGATTAAAGAAGTAAACAAAAAAAGTTTAGGGAAAGATCCAATTACTCCAGCTAATGTAGCCACTTTTTTAGAGTTTGAAAGATCAACCATACTTAGTATAAAAAAAGAAGTTGCTGATGAAAAAACTTATACTACACGCTTTTTAAATTTGTTCAAACTTCCTGAGAAAGAAACAATTATAGCTAATTTAATTGAGAAGGGAGCTATTAATTTTGATAACATAGCAGAAGCAGATATTAATAATTTAGATCCTGCGGCATCTAATTATTTTTTCGATAAAACAAGAGAAGCTATTAAAGAAAAATGTAATAGAAAACATATTTCAACTAGTGAAAGGCTTGATATGTTGGAGAAAATGTTATTAACAAAACATGATGATTATGTAATCAGAGGTTATATGATAGATAAATACAAAGATTCAAAAATATATGAAGTTGGTGATTCTGATAAAATTAAATTCACGCAAAGTGTAAAAAAGTTTAAAATTGATATGAAACTTTAACATATTTTATGAATAAATCAATAAATAATTTTATCTACGAAAAATTACAAGAACTAGACATTACTGATTATAATGATCAAATAATTCCTGGTGAATATGTAATTGTTTTTAAAAAAAAGATGGGTGAACAAACCTTTCCCATTAATTTACTCTATCAAACATTAGAAGATATTTTAGTTGTGCGTTTAATATGCACCTACTTAATCCCATTCAAAGAACCTGGGAAAGATTTCTATCAAATATTAGAAAAACTATCCAGTATTTGTATTTTAGGATATTTATCATTTTCTGAAGAAAATGAACAGTTTTTTATCACTTATAATTCACAATTCGTATCAAAAACTGAAATTTTTAATCAGAATGATTCCCTCGAGACACATCTAAAAGTATCCTTTGACATGATTGCTATGAATTACCGTGAAATATTCGATAAAAAATAAGCTAAACACCAAATCTTAAGCAAATTGGGCATTTTTCAATAATGTGTCCCCTGGCCGGACAGTAGGAACGGCCATAAAAGATAATCTGCAAGTGAAGTTTATTCCAAATTTTTTTAGGAAAAAGCAGTTTTAAATCCCTTTCCGTTTCCTCCACATTTTTTCCGGAGGTTAATCCCCAGCGGGTAGCTAATCTGTGGATATGTGTATCAACAGGAAATGCAGGAACGCCAAAGGCTTGACTCATTACCACCGAAGCCGTTTTATGCCCAACGCCAGGTAAACTTTCCAGATTTTCAAAAGTTTCAGGAACCTGTCCATGATATTTATCTATCAAAATATTGGATAACCCTGAAATAGCATCTGATTTCTTAGGCGATAAACCACAAGGTCTAATAATCTCCTTTATTTTAGCTACGGGAACTTTTGACATATCCAAGGGATTATCTGCCAGTGCAAATAGAAAGGGGGTAACCTTATTTACTCGTTCATCAGTGCATTGAGCTGATAAAAGAACGGAAATTAACAAGGTGTATGGATCTTTATGATCCAGTGGAATAGGCGTTTCAGGATAAAGCTGTTCTAAAAAAACCGCAATTTCCTTTGCTTTCCTTGCGGGAGACCGCCATTTTTTACCTGTAAATGAAGGTTCCATGGCTACTTTCTAATCGAACTTCGTTTTGTTCCGCATTTTCAACATAACCAGCAACGCAAGCGTCAATGTTAAATGATTTAGCTAATGTAACAATCTCATTTCCCATTCCTTTGTCCACATAAACTTCTAAACGTTGTCCCATATTAAAAACCGTGTACATTTCAGACCATTCTGTATTACTCTCCGATTGAATCAAATTGAAAATAGGCGGAATGGGTAATAAATTGCTTTTTACAATTCTTTTCTTATTAAGAAATTTTAAAACCTTCGTTTGTCCCCCACCTGTACAATGAATTAAACCTTGTAGTTGATGCCTGTAAGTTTCGAAAAGAGAACGAATGAAAGGTAAATAAGTTCTTGTAGGAGAAAGAAGTAACGACCCAATAGAGTGAGATTCGCCCTCAACCAAAAGCAAATCGGTCAGTTTTTTAGAACCTGCATAAACATAATTTTTGTCTATCGAAGGATCAAAAGATTCTGGATATTTAGACGCATAACTATGTTCTAAAACATCGTGTCTTGCTGACGTCAAACCATTACAACCTATACCAGAATTATAATTCTTTTCATAGGTTGACATGCCAGATGAAGATAAAACGACTAATTCAGCGCCCTCCTTTATATCAATATCAAAAACATCTTGTTTTCTCATTCTGGCAAAGGCAGTATATCCAATATCTGCCACCCTGACGATATCACCCACATCAGCTGTTTCGCCACCAGCCAGATGAATATTAAAATCCATATTTTTTAAAAGATCTGCAAAATTAGAGGTTCCTTGAATAATAGCAGATAGAACCTCACCAGGAATAAGCTTTTTATTCCTTCCTATGGTAGAGGAAAGAATAAAATGATCATAACAACCTGCGCAGGCCATATCGTCTATATTCATAACAATGGCATCCTGAACGATATTATTCCAAACAGAAATATCGTTAGTTTCCCTCCAGTACAAATAGGCCAGACTTGTTTTGGTTCCCGCTGTATCAGCATGCATTATATTACAAAAATCGGCATTTCCTGCAGCTACATCAGGTATAATCTTACAAAAAGCATTAGGAAATA
>Ga0247831_1008132_pt1 | contig 11277 bp, 7 predicted proteins | sample LaCruzMarch2015__9_FD_192406 | JGI IMG/M metagenome (GOLD analysis project Ga0247831, IMG submission 192406) | Freshwater microbial communities from meromictic Lake La Cruz, Castile-La Mancha, Spain - LaCruzMarch2015_1m | ecosystem: Environmental > Aquatic > Freshwater > Lake | place: Spain...
TGGTTACGGCTGAGGCCGGAGGGAGAGCGAGTAGCGTTCGCCCGCAGTCGTGTTAAAAGTGATCCGGTTGTCGGTCGCTTTGACCACGGCGACGGAGGCACCGCGAGCGTTTACTACACGGGCATCGCCGATGCCTGGATACTCAAGGCGGCACTCGCCGCCCCGGCGCGACGTGACCGCGAGCATAGTCGCACGGCCGGCATTCCACTGCGCGTCTACTACGAAATTACCGCGCGCGACCAAGCCCTTGTATTCACCTGTTTCCCACGCTGACGGCAGAGCGGGCAAGGGCCGAATCCATTCCTCGTGGCTCTGGAGCAACATCTCCGCCACCCCGGCCATCGCGCCAAGATTGGCGTCGATTTGAAAGGGTGGATGCAAGGTCCAGAGGTTGGGAGTGGTTCTTTCGCTGATCAATAAAGCGAGCAATCCGCGTGCTTTATCTCCTTCACCGAGGCGGGCGCGGCAGTTCATACGATGCACGATGGCCCAGCCGGTGGTGCGGTCTCCCCGCAAGTCCAGGGTCTTGCTCGCGGCGGCCACCCACTCGGGCCGCGCCGTCGTGATAAGCGTGCCCGGATAGAGAGCGCACAAATGGGAAATATGACGATGTTTGGGATCGCCAATATCACTGTAAGCGTTCTCCTCGCGGTATTCCTTAATCTGTCCGGAGGTGCCGATCAGGATGGGATCGAGCCTTTGTTTTTGTGCGCGGATGGTGCGGAGAAAATCGTCCTCCTTTCCGAGCTCTTTGGCGAGCAGCAGGGTATCGTTAAAATTCTCCCATACAAAGCTTTGATCGAAAGTGCAGCCAACTGTTTCATAATGACCTATCCCGATAATTTTACCGGGCTTGCCGACGACTTGGGCCGGTTTGGCCAGATTTTCGGGGGAGGCAGATGGTTCGACCAACAACAAGTCGCCATGGGGGACAAGCGTACTGGAATAAAAGCGGCTGAGTGAAACCATAGCGGGATAGGCAACTTCCTCGAGAAAGGTCTGGTCCTTCGTAAATAGATAATAATCCATCAAAAGCTTCGACGTGAAGCCGCCTGTTCCGGGGCCGGAGTGACCGCCCGGACCGCCGACCCGGTAGGCACTTGCACCCGTGCCGATTATCCAGCCGTTATCGCTTTCGTGAGTGACTTCGGAAGGGTTGCGCTGTTTGACCATGGCCCGCGCCTGTTCCTTGGCCTTGGGGAGGTAGGCTTTGAAGTAGGCGATGTAGGCCTCGAACGTCTCGGCGAGGTTGGCGTTAAATGCCCCCCAGTAATTCATCTGCACGTTGATATTATGCCAATAACCACCGGACCAAGGCGTGACTTCGTATTGACTCCACGCACCCTGTAGGTTGGCGGGAAGCGTGGTCTCGCGGGAGCTGGCGATGAGCAGATAACGCCCATATTGGAAGAGGAGCTCCTCCAGCCATGGGTTTTGTTCGCCGCCTTTGTAAGCCGAGAGCAAAGCGGAGGTTGGCAGAGGGGACGGGCGGGAATTCAGATTGACGGCGACGCGGTTGAAGAGGTTTTGATAATCCTTAAGATGATCCGCCTTCAGCTCCGCATAGTCTTTCCGGGCGGCGCGGCTGATTACATTGGAAACCTCTTCGTGAGGAAACAGGGTTGGATCCAGCTTCTTGGCGGCCTCGTTTAAGAATACTTGCGGGCCGAGCCGGTAGTTGGTCCCGGTGGATATCAGGAGGGACACGCTGTTTGCTTTCGTCACCGTGATGCCTTCTGAATCGTGGACTAAAGTGCCGCCCTCGTTCAAAACTTTCACCTGACCTTCGTAGTGGGTGCCAAAATAGGCCATCGTGCCCGAAGCCGTGATCAGGTCCTTCGCAACCAACACCTTGGCCGTGCGCCGGTCGTTTGGCTTTTGGGCTTCGGTGTAGGGAACCTGGAGGCGAACTTTGAAGGAGAGTGCTCCGGCCTGGTTGGCGGCCAAGCGGATTACGAGAACTTTGTCGGGATAGCTGGCGAAGTATTCTCGCGAATAATGGACACCGCCGGAGTCGTAGCGCACGCTCGCGATGGCGGTGTTGAGATTGAGTGAACGCCGGTAGTTCTGAAACTCGACGTGATTGAAGTCGAGATAGAGCTCGGCGAAGTTGGTCATCCCTCCTCCTTTTGGGTAAGGCCCCTCGACATGAAGCGTTTTGTCAGTGAGTTGGACACGTTCGGTATCGGTTCGTCCGAAAAGTGAGGCGCCGAGATATCCGTTGCCCACGGCATAGGAATAGTACTCCCAATCTTTATCATAGGGATAACCACGATGTTGTATCTGATTATAATCGGCTCCGCGATTTGGGGCTGGTTCCTGCTCCCAAATTTCATAAATCGCCGCTGGGTTGGGCGTCTTCTCCGCCGCCTGGTCGGGCAACTTTTCATGTCGTTTCTGGGCGACAGCGGATGCGATAGCGAAAGGAAGACAGGCGCAAAGGATAAAGAATCGTGCGGCTAAAGGATGGAGGGTGGTAGGAGTGAACACGGGGAGATACTAGGAGGAGTACTGCAGATTGAAATGACGGATTGAGGTTGGTGCGGGCAGGGTGCAACGGGCACGAGGGTAACATGCCGTGGCCGCATAAGTGTATCACTGTAACCGTTCTTGATCTGGCAAATGCGATTTTTCTAACACCTGCAGACTACTTATAGATATGCCAGGCATGGCGCTCAGCGGGCGATTTCCATGAGGACAAAGTCGTCGAAGTCCGCGACCACTTGGTCGGCGGTGAAAGAGTGTATCCAAATCCGCACGAAGGCGGATTGGCGAAGGGCATCCGCCTCCAACGAATACTGGCGAAAGTCCGCCTCCTCTGTGGGGATCACTCGTTTGATCTCGGTTTTGTTTTTCTCGGACGTGAGTTCTCGCTTCCTCGCATCGTAGAAACGCAGGTAAACCGCGATGCCGTGACCTTGGTTGATTCTTGCCCACCAGCCCATATAATAGCGGGCTTCGGGTCGCACGGGTATAAAATCGCTCAGCACGCTGGAGCCGCGCGTGGAGTCCGCGTCTTTGACCCGTAAACCAAAACCGCCGCTCTTCGCCGCGTGCGGGGAGGGTTGGCTCATCCTATTGTCGCGCTCGTAATCCCACCCGGTGAGGCCGAGTTCAAAGTCAGGATTGGTAAGGGCCAGTAAAGTGAACCCCGACCAAGGGCGCCAACCAGAGTCAATCTCGTCCGTGGGGATATTCAATACCGCAGCGGCGAGAGTTGATTCGTCGCTGATGAGCTCAATGGAAACATCATCCACCAAAAGAGTCCCTCGCATTCTCCAAACTAAAATATTAAGAGTCATTATAGACGCCAAAGGGGGAACCTCGATCACCGCGTTGATCTCAGTCCACTCAAGGGGCAGGGAAGGAATGGCCATGGGCTTGCCTACGACGGTGGACACCGAACCGAGGGGGCCGATGTGGAGCGGCGGGATGCTCGCGCCCGCTTTTGATTGCGGCTCGAAACTGGTACGAAGGACGAGACCGGGAGAGTCATGATCGAGTTGAGCGCCCGGCTCTGCGCGGTAAACCGCCTTGACACGAAACCTCATGCCTGGAGTGACCGGTATGCGGGTTTGGGAACTGAAGGAAAAACGCGCGACGGACGTGCAGGAAAGCCGGGCAACGCGCGAATCTCGGCGGGTGGCATCGTTCACAATTTCGACCTTTGCGCCGGAGTTTTCGTAGCCCGGCGGGTTGAACAGTGACCACCGATCCGGTCCGAGTTCGAAACCAGGATTTTGCACCAAGTTCTGCGCCGGGAGGCGCAGAACCGCGCACAAGGATAACACAGTGGACAGAACGGCGATACGCATGGGGATGTTGGGGGTAAAAGGACTCGGATACAGCAAGGCACCCCCTATGTACTCGGTGGGTGGAAATTGAACTTCGGCCGTCCTCGGCTGAGGACGGCCTCCGTCTTGCCCGGTTTTTGACCGGCTTAACTTGGCTCCGGACAGCAACTCTATACTTCTTACAAGGCTAATATTGGCCGGGGGACGGCCAATGTTACGCGACAGCTTAGACAGTACGGCGGCGCCGACGTAAACCCATGATAGTGAATGCGAAACCCGAAATTAACAACGCGGCTGAGGAAGGCTCCGGGATCGCGGATATAATTAAAAGATTAGTGTCGTTCTCGTAATCAATATTAAACCCACCGCTTGTCAGTGTATAGCCCGTGCCAGTGCTGCTCATCTGCACGCCGTTGTAGAAGCTGGCGCCAATCGACCCGGAAAATCCAGATCCGGCGCTAAGTCCATAGCTACCAGCCATGACATTGCTCAGGTTGAGGAATAAGGTGGCGTTGTTTTTCACCAAGCCGGAACCGGCGGCGGCCGTGAGTGCGATGCCGGAAAAGCCGTCGGAAAGATCGCCGACGACGGTGATTGAGGAGACGGGGGCAAACGAACTACCAGCTGAAGAGGTGGTCAAAGCGGCACCCTCGTGAAGGGTGAGGTTGCGATTGATCACGCCACCATTGGCATTCTCCACCGTAGCGGAACCGAATACCGAGATGGAGGCCGTGTCAGCGAGGGAGCCTCCGGACGCGATCAGCAGTTTGCCCGCCTCGACGGTAGTCGCGCCGGTGAAGGTATTCGCACCCGAGAGAGTGAGGGTGCCGAGGCCCTGTTTGGTCAAGGTGGCGGTGGTGGCACCGGTGAAATCAATCAATTGCTGGGCGATGGTGATATTGAAACCGGCGGTATCAATTTTCGCTCCGCCGTTGTTGATTTGGGCGGTGGTGCGAGCGTTGGCCACCCAGAAGGAGGAGTTGTTGGCGCGGGGGCTGAGGGTGCCGCCATTAAAGGTGAAGGTGCCGAAGGTGTCGTTGTCAGGGCCCGAGGTATGGGTGATGGCGTTGGCGGAGAGGGTGCCGCCGTTTAGATTGTATTCGCCGCGACGAGCGGCGGCGTTGCCGGCCGTGGTGCGTGCCAGATTGAGATTGCCGGTGACGGTAACGGTGCCACCGTTTTGCGTGACGCGTCCTGCGGCATTACGTCCCGCAATGGGTGTGCCGGTGAGATTAAGCGTAGCGGTGGAGAACTCGGCACCGCTGCCGACGGTAAGTGTGCTCCAGATGTTATCCCCTGAGACTTGGTTTGATAGCACGGTCACACCAGAAATGGCCATCGTGCCGCCGGTGAGATTTATGTCTCCAGCACCCTGGCCGGTGAATCCATTGTTCAGGGTCAGCGCGGTTCCATTGATTGTGCCAGCGCTCTGGTTGAGGGTGGCGTTCCCACTGCCATCGGCACCGTCGCCAACACGAATCGCACCGAAGCGACTGAGTTCGGTGCTATTGTAATTCAGAATTGGGGCGGAGCCTGTGCCAATCGCTCCGCCGACGGTTAGGGCCGCACCGGTGACGGGAGAGATGCTGCCGCCCGACGCGATGGTGAGGGTGCCCTTCTGCACGGAAGTGGTTCCGGTGTACGTGTTGTCACCTCCCAGCGTCAGAAGCCCAGTCCCGATTTTTGTTAGTGCCACGGAACTCGCACCGCCGTTGGAAACGGATCCGGAAACAACGATTCCGCTCGTCGAGCTTGAATTCACACTAAGCGTCTTTGTTCCTGCGGTGCCCGACACGGTGCCGCCGCTAATATCCCCCGCGAAGGTAAGGGCCATACTGTCCAAGCCGGTCGTGCTATTGGTGAGGGTGTAAGTGGCAGCGGTGCGATCCGGGCCCAGGACCAAGGCAGCGTTGACGAGCTGATCCTCCGCGACGGCAGATGCCATCGAGACGGACCCGGAGTTGTTCAAAGTGAGCGTCTGGGAGCCGACTGCCCCGGAGCCGATGGTGTAGGCTGCAACCGACGAGGTGTCGAAAACAAGCGAGCTGACCGTCACACCGCTGCCGAGATTAAGCACTACGTTGGCGTTGCCAGCGTTGTTGAATGTGGCGGTGTCGCCCGTGCCGGGCACCGGCGAAGTGGACCAGTTGGTCTCATCGGACCATAGGGAATCTGTCGTGCCGTTCCAGGTCGCGCTAGCGGCGCTTGCGGTGTGGGCAGAGGCGAGGGCGAGGGAGATCGCGAGGAGGCGAAGTTTAGTTTTGGGGGTGGTATTCATGTTTTTTTGGAGGGGGAAAGTGCGAGAGAAAGCGGGCTGACGGAAAGGAACGGGGGGCTTTAACGCGTTTTTGGTAAATCTAAGCCAAAGCGGTGGGGGAAATGCTGGTATGGCGGCAGAGGAGCGGGAAAAGCACCGGACCGGCGGACTGCGGGGACAAATACTCGAGGGGTGAGTTACAAGAGATAGGCAGAAGCAGATCCCGGCTCAAAACAAGACGAGCGTTGGTTACACTGTTATTCTAAACGACACTTGTATCCGAAATCGAGATACGACTGACTCCTGCACGCACAGGCCGGGGCCGGTTTGCTCACGATCAGAAATCCTGACCCCTGCCCGGTGAGGGCGGTAACATTCGGAAAGTGCCTGCGCGGGGTCTGCGCCAAGGTGAGCAGACTTCCAGCTCCAGAAGCGTTGGCCGTCCCCGGACAAGTTTTTCGCGCAAGGCCCCGCAAACCATGAATTGGCCGGGGACGGCCAACGCTAGTGTGCCCGGCATGGGCGTGAACTAAACATATGAAACGAAATGTTCGGAAACAGTGACAATAACCGTAGCCAAGACCAAGGCGGGCCTCGCGAGGGGCTCAGCACGAAAGAAGGTGGAGGCAAAGACACGGCCGTAGGAATACGAACAGGCAGCGAGGCCGAGATGCGGGCGATGAGCGTGCTAGGAAACGCGTTTCGAGCGAAGCGACAGTTTGACAATCCAACCGTCACCAAAAGACGCATCTGGTAGAGCCTGACGGAACGGGTCGAGAGTTCACGCACCTTACCCGGGGAGGCCTCCGGCGCGAGAGCGTCGGAGGAGTCAGCAGAGGCCGTAGTAGTGAAGACGCTTGGGGAAACCCAGGAAGAGCGAAGGGCCTAAGAGTAGGAGAAACGCGGATCGCCTCAAGCCCCCGGAGTCACGGGCGGGAAGGTCTCCGAAACGAACCGGGCGTGACAATCACGGTCGCCACCCGGTTTGGTGCAAACGGAACAGGCGGGTGGAATCCCGTCCGGGCTGCGCGCACGGGGACCGAGTCCGGCAACGGGCGGAAGAAAGGAGAACGATGAACGCGAGTGAAACGCCGGCGGTGACGTTGGAAGACGTCCTGCTGGCGGAAAACCTGAACGAGGCCTGGGCGCGGGTGAAAGCCAACGCCGGGGCCGCCGGGGTGGATGGACGCACGGTGGATCAAACCGCCGGGCTGCTGAAGGAGCACCAGAAAGCACTGCTGGAACGCATCCGCTCGGGCCAATACCGGCCCGAGGCGGTAAAGGCGGTGGACATCCCGAAAGCAAACGGAGGTGTGCGGCGGTTGGGCATACCGACCGTATTGGACCGCCTGATACAGCAAGCCATCCACCAAAAGCTCGGTCCCCTGTGGGAACCCGAGTTTAGCGAACACAGTTACGGCTTCCGGCCAAACCGCTCCGCGCACGACGCGGTGCGAGCGGCCCAAGCCCACGTCCGCGCAGGCAAATGCCACGTAGTGGACATTGATCTGAAGGCCTTCTTCGATCACGTGAACCATGACCGGCTGATGCAGCTGATCGGCCGCAAAGTGCGGGACAAACGCCTGCTGCGGCTGATCGGAGAGATGCTGCGCGCGCCCATGAGACAGAGTAACGGCCAAGAGGCACCACGCCGGGAAGGCACGCCGCAAGGCGGCCCCCTGTGACTCACTGCGTTCGGGCTCTTAGCCCCACTCTGCTGAGCGGCCCATCTCCGCTGCGCTCCGTCGCCATTGCTGGCCAACATCACCCTGCACCCGCTCGACCTTGAGCTGGAGAAACGCGGCCTGTCGTTTGTGCGTTATGCCGACGACATCGCGATCTTCTGTTCGAGTGCCCGCGCGGCCGAACGGGTGAAGGCCAGCGTGATCGAATGGATCGAGCGAGAGCTGAAGTTACCGGTCAACCGGGCCAAAAGTGGCAGCGGCCCCAGTGATGGGACTGCGCTGCTGGGCTTCCGGTTGGAGACCGACGGCACGATCCGACTGGCGCCGAAAAGCGTGGAACGCCTAAAGGACAAAGTAAGGGAACTGTGGGATGCGCGCCAAAGCCTGACGAGCGAGGAGCTGCGTGACCAATGGCGGAGTTATATCCAAGGATGGTGGGGCTACTTCCGGCTGACTGAAAGGCGCTGGGACGTGACTGACCTGTCCGGGTGGATACGCCGACACATGCGCAAATGCTTCTGGCTAAGATGGCACCACCCGAGAGGGCGATTAAACGCCCTCAAAAGGCTGGGCCTGCACGGGGAAATCCTCGGTATGGCCTACAGTGCGAAAGGAGCGTGGGCGATAGCCAGGCACTGGGTAATGCAAAGGGCGCTGAAGAACAAAACGCTGGAACGTTATGGGTTTACCCTGCCGTGGGAAACGGCGACGGCGTAGGCCGTCCTCCAACTCAACCGCCGGATGCGGAAAACCGCATGTCCGGTGGTGTGGAAGGCTCACGGGGCGCAATCCCCGTGAGCCCATCCGATCAACGAACGCCGTGGGCAGACGCCAAAAGACGCCGAACCCCACTCCCCGACCGGATCAGGATTTCTGAAGATAAAAGCGGCCTTGTAAACCTCGGCTTGCGCGGCTGAAGGGGGCTATCGGACAATCGCCCGAGATCGCTGCCGCACTTTCGGAGTGGACGTGGCGGAAAAATCGGCGAGCCGCACGCGGACTTTGGCAGGGTGCAGGGTGCCGTCGAGCGTGCGGGTGTTGTAGGCGAGATTGGTGCAATGAAAGTCCCGCCAGCGCAGACCGGAACGAAGCGCGCAGCAGACCCACGGAGTGAAGGAACGTTGAACCTGAATTCACCGCTTTCATGGACTTGGCGAGGGCCAGCGCAGATCCAGGAACGTCGCCAGCAGGGGCTGGGGCGCGGCGGAAAGGCTCATCGGGTTGTAACCCAGCGCCGCTTCGAGCGGCATCACGTAGGCAAGGGACGACCAACCCCAGAAGGGATTCATGCCGAGTCCTTCGCCGGTATCGCTGCGGTAGAACTCCCGCGTGACGGCATTTTTCTTCAAGACCATCCGGAAGGTGCGTTCCGCGAGCTCCTTCGCGACGTCGCGAAAGCCGTAATCAAGCAGTCCGTGCATGACCATGTAGTTCGTCGGAATCCACGCATTGCCCTGCCAGTTGCACTCGCGTCCGCGCACGCCCTGGTAGTAGTCGGGCTCGGTCGCCGCGTAGGTCGCGATCGGATAGGCCAGCCAGAACTCATTCTCGTTGAGGAGATGCTCGCGCACGAGGCGCTCGGCCTGCTTCGGCGAAGCGATGCCGGCCCAGAGCGGGAGAAAAGCGACCACGGACTTCACGGGAATGCGTTCGCCGGTCTTTTCGTTGCGGTCGAAGTAAAACCCCTCGGCCTCGTCCCAGAAGATGCGGTTCGCCGTTTCGGCGAGCCGGGCGGCACGTTCCTCGTAGGCGCGTTGATCGTCGGCTTTACCCAGTTCGGCCGCCAGCACGGCCATCGCGCGCAGTTCCCGGTGGAGGTAGCAGGCAAGATCGACGCCCTCGCCGAAGAAGCTGCCGCGGCGGCCGGAGCGGCGCAGCTGATTGTCCATCCCGTTCGCGTCCGCGCTGTCCCAAACCGGGAGGCCGTTCTTGTCGAAATCGTAGGCGAACCAGCGGTCGAGATAGCGCCCGAGCGCGGCGTAGGTGCCCTCGCGCAACCACTCATAGTCCCCGGTCTGCCGACACCCGAGGACGACCAACTGCGCCAAGAACGGCTTGAAGTGGTGGCCTTCTCCCCAGTTCTTCGTGCCGAACGAGCGCGGAATAAAACCGTCGGGCTTCTGACGCGCGAGGAAGGCCCGCAAATTGGTGAAGCAATAGGTCGAGACGCCGTAGTAGCTCAGGTAAACGTTCTCGAAGTAAAGGTCCCAGTCGTAGAACTCCAGATAGGCATAGCCGGTGAGAAGCTTGTCGCGCTCTCCTTCTAACGTGAGGACACCCCGCGTGGCGATGTCGCTGTTCAGGCTTTCGAGGCGGGTGCGAAGTTCCTGAACTTCGCCCGGTGCCATTTTTGAGAAGAAAGCCTTTCCATCGAGGGCCACGCCCTCGTCGGCGGCCGGCAGACGGGAGATGGTGGCGCTGACAAGGAAAAGAAGGAGGAGGTGCTTGTGGTTCATGGTTGGGGTTGCGAAATTGACTGATACGAAATTGGAATTCGCCGTGCACCAAGGCGTCCTCGCGAAGGGCAAATTTGCCGCTGATGGGCTGGTGGCCGGCGTTGATCGACCGCCGTCATCGCGACTTTCCGGCCATCTGAGGAGGAATTCGGCGACGTCTCGAAAAACGCGACGACATTAAGAAACGCACCGAGGAGCGCACTGAGGAAACACGACCGTATCGGGTCGAAGTTCGCAGAGCGTGGCCGATGCCGGAGAAACGGGTGAGGTCCACTAAATCCGTCCCAGGCAGTGTTGAGGATGATGTTCGTGTTGCTAGGGCCGCGGTCATCCAAGATGGTTCCGGCGAAAACAGAGTAGGTGGCGTTGAGCGCGAGGGTGTTATCGCCGCGGATTTGAGCTGGCCGGCGGGGACGAGCACCCGGAGCGATCCCGACCGCGCGGGGAAAAGGTTCTATCACGAGTTTTGATCAGGTTTCTCAGTGGCTGACCAGGATCGAGACCGGGCCGACCAAACCGGCAGGCCGGAGCGGGGCATCGGCCTTGTAGTAGTGATGGGTGATGAAGGTGTGGCGGCCTGCGGCCTGCTCCTTTCCGGCGAGAAGCCCCGAGGGCCAGCTGACTTTGCGGACGGCTTTGTGGGCGGGTTGTTGATCACCGATCAGGCGGTTGACCCACCCGTTGGCCACTTCGATCTCGAGTTCGTTGCCAGTGGCTTTGAGCGCCGCAGTGACGTCCACGCGCCAGGGAGACGTCCAGAGTATGCCGAGATCCTTGCCATTAAGGCGCACGCGGCAGATCTCGTGCACGGTGCCGAGATCGAGCAAGGTCTTGGTTTTGCCCGATGGATCGGAAGCGGGGGCATCGAAGGTTTTCCGATAGGTGGCGGTTCCTGAATAGTAACGAACGCCTTCTTCCGGGTGAGCTGTCCAGTCGATCAATGAATCGAAAGTGATGCCGGCGGGGCCGCCCCATTTGGGATCAAACGCCGCCTGCCAGGGGCCGTCGAGGTCGGCGACTTTCTTGAATTCGGGAAAGTTGGGCGCTGCCGTGGGAGCTGGTTTGCCGGCGCGGGGAAAGACGAC
>Ga0247831_1008135_pt1 | contig 11274 bp, 13 predicted proteins | sample LaCruzMarch2015__9_FD_192406 | JGI IMG/M metagenome (GOLD analysis project Ga0247831, IMG submission 192406) | Freshwater microbial communities from meromictic Lake La Cruz, Castile-La Mancha, Spain - LaCruzMarch2015_1m | ecosystem: Environmental > Aquatic > Freshwater > Lake | place: Spain...
AAACAGGTAGAATTACAGTTAGACATAAAGGTGGTAGGATTAAAAGACTTTTTAGAAGTTTAAATTTTGATAATAAAAACTTTAAAGGAATTGTTTTAACAACAATGTATGATCCTAATAGATCTTCTTTTGTCTCTTTAGTTTTTGATTTTCAAAAGAAATTCTTTTTTAAAACTCTTACTACAAACTTTTCTGTTCCAGGCTCGTTAATTTTATGCACGCATAAAAAAATAGATTTGAAATTAGGTTATCGTATTCCAATTTCGAATATACCTACGGGTTCACTATTTCATAGTCTAAATTTATCAAATACAAATAATATTCAAATAGCTAAATCGGCTGGTTCTTATTGTCAATTGCTTCAAAAAAATTTGAAAACTTGTAAAATTAAAATACCTTCAGGAAAGTGTATTGAAATTTTAAACAAATTCTCTTATGGTACTTTAGGTATTCTTTCAAATTCTTGTTACCGAAACGTTAGAGTAGGTAAAGCAGGTATTAATCGTTTAAAAGGTCGTAGACCTGGAGTAAGAGGAATAGCTATGAATCCCGTAGATCACCCCCACGGAGGTCGAACAAACGGGGGTATTCATTGGAAAACACCTTGGGGTATTCCTACAAAAGGAAAATTAACAGTAAAAAAATAAAGTTTATGAGTAGATCAAAATGGAAAGGATTATTTCTAGAAAAATCAATAATACAGTTAAACAAAAAAAAGAAAAGAAAGTTAAAAACCTATTCTCGTTCTTCTTGCATACCAAGTTTTTTAATAAATAAATTTATTTTAATTTACGATGGTAAAGAATTCAGAAAATGTTATATTAATCGCGAAAAAATAGGTTATAAATTTGGTGAATTTTCTTACTCACGAAAAAAAAATGAAGTAAAAAAAAAATTCAAGAAAAATAAAAAAAAATAAAAAGTATGATTCAAAATTATAAAACACCTAATAACTTTAAAAATTTTAGCTTGTTTAATTCTAACACAATAGCATGGTTATACGGTTTTTCTTTTTTAAAAAGTCTAAAGACTTTATTGCATAAAAAAAACATTATTTTAACAAAAAAAAATTTAAATATTGTCTCAAACAGTTTTTTTATTAATTTAGAACTTTTTTTTTTGACAAATAAAATTTCTACTTTTCGTAAAAAGTTAGGTTTTTTAAAAAGCCTAAAAGATAATAATATTTTTGATACGTTCATTTTTAAACAATTTAAAATATTAAGAATCAATTCTATTTTTTTTAATTTTAGCATTATAAATTTTAAAATTAAAAAATCTATTGTTTTTTTTTTATTTAAAAAATTAAAAAAGTCGGGTCTTTTCTTGTTTAGTCGAAGATTTAGTTTTTTTTTAGATTTTATAAAAATTCTTTCTCTTTTTTCAAACTCTCAGATTTCGGCTCAGGTTTTTTTATTCTTTTTACAAAAAATATTTAAAAACTTAACAAAAAAGAATCACAATCAATTTTTGTCTTTTTTAAAAACCTGTTTTATTTTACTAATTATTAATTCTAAAAGAAAAAATTCGATAAAAGGTCTAAAACTGGTTATTAATGGTAAATTGAAAGGAAAACCCAGATCAAGCTCAACGTTGCTTTTAGTTGGTAATATTTCTAGCCAGACTTTAGACTCTAAAATTGATTTTTCCAAAACGCATGTTTATACTATTTACGGTGTATTTGGTTTAAAACTTTGGGTTTCTTATTAAAACTAAAATAAATATATAATAAATATGTTATTTATACCTAAAAAATTTAAATTTAAAAAACAACAAAAAAAAAACAATTTTAATCAAATATGTAGTAATTTTAACGAAAAAAGAAGTAATAATCTTTCTTTAAAAGCTATGTCTTTTGGTCGAATTACGTCGAAACAATTAATTTCAATACGACAAACAATTAAAAAAAATATAAAAAAAGTAGGAAAAATAACATTTCATGTTTTCCCTCAAACACCTGTTTCTAAAAAACCTAAAGAAATTAGAATGGGAAAAGGAAAAGGTGCCGTTGATCATTGGATAAGTAAAATAAAAGTAGGTCAAACTATTTGCGAAATAAAAACAGAATCTTTTTTAAAAGGTATTAAAGCTTTAAAATTAGCAAGTTTTAGACTACCTTTAAAAACAAAAATAGTTTATATTTAATTTTTTATGTTATTATTAAATCAAACGTCTTTTATTGATAATAAAATTTTAAACAAAGAGTATTTTGGTACTTTTTATATAAGAAGTTTAAGAGTAGATAATAAAAAAATATATATATTAGACAATAATTATTTACAATTTAATAGTAGTGTTTTAGAAATTAATAAATTTCTTTTTTTAAAAAAAGAAAAATTAGGATGTTCATTAAAAGTTGGTATTTACGATTACAAAAACAATTTGAATAATGCCATTACTTTTAAATCTTATATTTTATCTTCTCAATTTTTTTTAAATAATTACACTAACGATTTTTTAAATTCATTAAAACTAATAAACAGAAAATTAAATGACTTTAAATTTCTGTTTTTAACTCACCCTACTAAAGGCGGTTTTATTTGCTATTCTTATGGATTTTTAGGTTTTATCCCAAAATCGCATTGCAATTTTTTGTTGTTGAATTTCTTTATAAAACTTAAAACTTATGTTAAAAACAAAAATTTTTTTGTTTTTTATTTTAATTTTTTAAACAAATTTAAAAAAGACTTTTCTTTTTTTAATATATATAGTAAGTCTTTTATTTTAAATGTTCAGTCGTTTTATGGATTAAATAAATTTTTAATAAAAACTAACAAAAAAAATTTTTTTTTTGATAAAAAAAAATTACCTAAAAAATTTAAGTTAAATTTTGTTTTTTTAGTAAGAACTTAGAAATACCCTTTTAATCTTTTAACTTGATAAATATATGAAAAAAACAAAAAATAAAAGCCTAAAAATTAATAGTACGAAATTTGGTGTTGGTTTAAATACTCGAAAAAAACCAAGAAAAATTAAATTAAAACAAAAAAACTTAATTAGGAAAATTTTATTTAAAAATAAAGTTGGAAAACAATTAAAAACTAAAATTCAAAGTATAATTAAATTTTACGTTGACTTAAAAAGTTATAAAGGCCTTCGTCATAAATATAAATACCCCGTGCGAGGACAAAGAACACGTACAAATGCTAAAACGACTAAAAAAAAAAATTAAAAAAAAATCGTTTAAAAAAACTCTTTTTAGAGTTCAAAAACTTTTTAACACGACCTTTTCGCACTATTCAAAAAAATTTATATTACTTAACAAAATTTTAAATTCTATAAAATTAAAAGCAATAATAAGAGTAACATCAAATAATATTTTTTGTACAATAATTCAAACGCCAGAAAATAAGATTGTTTATGTTGGTTCTGTTGGTAAATATAAATTAAAAACGTCACAACGACGAATGAAATTTACTTTAAAAACAGTTATAAAGTTGTTTTATAATAAAATTAATATATTAAGCAAAGAAATAAAATCTATTTTTATCGAAATAGTTGCGCCTTTAAAAGTTAGAAAAATACTAATTAAAGGATTATCTTTTTTTAAAAAAAAAAAAAAAAATATAATTATTAGCGTAAAACCAAAAAAGTGCTTTAATGGTTGTATTCCTCCTAAAAAAGTTAGAAAAAAAAAAAGAAAAATGAGAATTTTAAAATAATTTTCATATAGGAAAAATGGCTGAGTGGCTTAAAGCATTGGTTTGCTAAATCAAAATATAATAAATATATCATGGGTTCGAATCCCCTTTTTTCCGAATGGAAGCACACGTTTATTCTTTTAGAATTTTTAAACTAAACTTTAATTCTAATTGTTTTAGTATTCTAACAACACTAACGACTTCTAAATAAATTTTTATGTTGCTTAAACTTCTTATAATATTATTAAAAATCTTAATTATAATCGTACCACTATTAATATCTGTAGCTTATTTTACATTAGCCGAAAGAAAAATTTTAGGAACAATTCAAAGACGAAGAGGACCGAACGTCATAGGTTTATTTGGATTATTACAACCTCTTTCAGACGGTTTAAAATTGTTAGTTAAAGAAACCGTAATGCCAAGCAGCTCAAATAAGTTTATTTTTCTTTTATCACCAATTATAACTTTTGTTATAAGTTTAATCGGTTGGTCATTAATTCCGTATAGTAAGTATGCTGTTTTATCTGAAGTAAATGTTGGCATTTTATATATATTTGCTATTTCTTCTTTAGGTGTTTATGGCGTTATTATGTCGGGTTGGTCTAGTAACTCAAAATATGCATTTTTAGGTGCTTTACGTTCTGCTGCACAAATGGTTTCCTATGAAGTTTCTCTGGGTTTTATAATAATCACAATCGTAATTTGTTGTGGTTCTTTTAATATTCAAATGATTATTGAATCTCAAAAGTACATATGGTACATAATACCATTTTTCCCACTATTTTTGATCTTCTTTATTTCTGGATTAGCTGAAACAAATCGACACCCTTTTGATTTACCAGAAGCTGAAGCGGAACTTGTTTCTGGTTATAATGTGGAATATTCAGCGATGGGATTCGCTTTGTTTAGTTTAGGAGAATATTCTAATATGTTAATGATGAGTGCATTAAATGTAATTTTGTTTTTTGGTGGTTGGTTACCATTTATTGATTTACCATTTATACCTAATTCTTTTTGGTTTGGTATTAAAATTTGTTTTTTTGTAATTTTATTCGTTGTAATGAGAGCTGGATTACCGAGGTATAGATATGATCAGTTAATGAATTTAGGTTGGAAAGGTTTTTTACCTATTTCTTTAGGATACTTATTATTGACTTTTTGTGTATTAATTTCTTTTAATATACTTCCATTTTAATTTATAAATTATAAAAGATAAAAACGTTAAAAAAGTTATGATTCAAATAAATTTCGAAATTAAATCCTTAAACAAGGAAACTCTTCTTCATTATAAATTTTTTTTAGTAAAAATACTTAATATTCAAGGTATAAAAACATCTTGTTTTTTTTTGCCAAAAAAAATAAAAAGAATAACTGTATTAAAATCTACGCATGTATACAAAAAAGCACGCGATCAGTTTGAATTAAGACAATATAAACTCGTTTTAATTGCACGTTTTAGTACTTTAAAATTTAAAGTATTAAAATATATAGTATTAAATAAACCTAAATTAATAAAATTGAAATTAAAACTAAATAAATAGGAAAATAGTCTAATGGTAAAACATCGGTTTCCAAAACCGAATTTATGGGTTCGAATCCCTTTTTTCCTGTTTTTCATAAGTTTAAAGGTATATAGTTTAATAAAAACATAGAAATAAAATATAGGTTAAAAACCTATTATACCTAAAAAAGAATTAATATTATTTTTTATACTATTATGTTACTTCAAGCAGCACAAAAAATTGGAGCAGGTTTATCTACTATTGGTTTAGCAGGAGCTGGAATTGGTATTGGAGCAATTTTTGCTTCATTAGTTTTTTCTATTTCTAGAAACCCTTCTCTTAAAGATGAATTATATCAAACAGCGATATTCGGATTTGCTTTAACAGAAGCAATTGCATTATTTGCTTTAATGATTGCATTTTTAATTTTATTTCTTTAATAAAAAGATTTAAAGCTTCAAATTCTAAAGAACTATTCTAATACTTCTAATTTTCAATCTTTCAAACGATAAAATTAAATGTCGTTTGGATTAATACACATGCTATTTACAGATAAAACATAAAAGTTTATATAAAACCATAAATTCAACCTCCCCTTTGACTTATTTCTTTATTATTTTTGTCGTCTTATATTTTTTTAAGAAACACCTTATAAAGATGAATATCTATTTACTTTGTAGTTCTGTTTATTACTGCTTATAAAAACTATTTAATTATAGCTTGTTTTAATTTTACTTTTTTAGAATGTAAGCAAATTACATGACTTAAAAGTTAAATCGTAACTCGTTTTTAAAAAGATTTCTAAAAATGTTAACATTGCTTTACTTTTCGTTTTATTATTACTTTAATATGTATGTTAGCAGTATCAAAATGTTAAATTTAACAGTCTTTTTCGTCTATTTGGTTAGGACATATCCTTTTCACGGATAAAAAATGAGTTCAATTCTCATAAAAGATAAACGTTTATATATAATTATGGATGCAATAATTTTAAAATCTTTTATCCCCGAAATTTTTTTATCTTTATCGATACTTTTACAGCTAGTTTTTAATGTTCGTCTTATTAATAATTTAAGATTTAATTTTCCGATTCTAGATAGAGAAATTTTTATTCAAACCCTTTTTGTACTTACTTCTTTATTTTTCTTATTATTAAATTTAAAAATTGAAGGCTTTTTTTCTAACTTTTTATTTTTTAATGATTATGGAACTAAAACAATAAAAATTATATTTATTTTTATAAGTTTTTTTGCTTTAATTTTTGTTTTTAAAGCTTTTTATATTCAAACCTTAAATTTCTTTGAATTTTTTATTATCTTACTGTTTTCAATTCTTTCATCTTTTTTGCTGATTAGTAGTTATGATTTATTATCATCCTATTTAGCAATAGAAATGCAAGCTCTTTGTTTTTATATTTTAGCTGGTTTCAAAAGAAATTCTGCTTTTTCTACTGAAGCCGGTTTAAAGTATTTTATTTCTGGCGCTTTCATTTCATGTATTTTTTTACTTGGTGCTTCAATAATTTATGGTTCGTTAGGAACGCTAAATTTAAATTACATCAATTTATTACTTTCATTTCCTTTTGAAAATGATTTTGAAAAATTAAAGTATTTTATTATACTTGGAAGTGTACTTATTATTATTACACTTTTTTTTAAAGTATCAGCCGCTCCTTTTCATTTTTGGTCACCAGATGTTTATGAAGGTTCTCCTCTAAGTTCAACTATATTATTTTCAATTTTACCTAAGCTAGTTATTTTTAGTTTTTTAGTAAGATGGATTTTTGCTATTTCAAATATTTTTTTTCTTATAAAAGAATTATTCTTAGTTATAGGTCTTTTATCAGCTATTATTGGTACTTTTTTTTCATTAAAACAAAAAAAAATTAAAAAATTGATAATTTATAGTTCTATAGCTCAAATTGGATTTCCAATTGCAGCACTTGGTTCTGGAACTTATTCAAGTTATGTCTTTATTTTTTTTTTTTTGATAACTTATATGATAACTTCTATACTTATTTGGGGTAATTTTACTATAATGCACCATGCTCAAAAAGACTTGAATACCTTTTTTAATACAAACTCTATTTCTTTGTTTATATCTTCGTTTTCAAATTTATTTGTAGCGAATAAAGTATGGGCTTTTTCTTTTTTATTTATCTTTTTTTCTATAGCAGGAATACCACCATTACTTGGTTTTTTGTCAAAAGCTTTTATAATTTTATGTTTAATAGGAGGTGAACAACTTTTTACTGCTATTTTTTTAGTTATAATTAGTTCTATTTCTGTTTTTTATTATATTAGAATTATCAAAATAATCTTTTTTGAGATATCCTCTTTAAAAAAGAATAATAACAAATTTATACAGTTAGTTTCAATGAATATAGGTGTAGAAACATTTATTTTTTCAAGCTTCTTATTTCTTTTATTATTTTTATTTATACACCCCTCACCTTTGTTACTTTTATCTGAATGTGTAACTATATATTTAATCGAAATTTAATTTATGAAAAATTTATTAAAAATTAAATCTTTAGTAAAAAGTATTCCTTTTTTAGTGTATCAAGAGTTTAATAATGAAATATGTTTAGTTGTTTCTAAAAATACATTATTATTTGTTTTAAATTTTCTAAAATTACATATTGGTTCACAGTATAAATTACTTTCGTGTATTTCGGGCGTGGACTTTTTAACTAAAAACTATCGCTTTTCTGTAGTTTACGATTTGTTAAGTTTGACTTATAATTCAAGATTACGTTTAAAAGTTTTCACAAATGAACTACAATCTTTGCCGAGTTCTGTTAAGATTTTTATAAATGCTAATTGGTGGGAAAGAGAAATTTGGGATTTATATGGTATTTATTTTGATCAACATCCTGATTTACGACGAATTTTAACTGATTATGGATTTGAAGGTCATCCTTTACGAAAAGATTTTCCGTTATCTGGTTATATTGAAGTTCGATATGATGATAATAAAAAACGTATTGTCGTTGAACCACTTGAATTAACTCAAGAAGCAAGATCTTTTACTTTTGAAAGTCCTTGGATTTAAAAATTAACTTTATATATTTTATGATTTTTAAAAAAAAAGAATTAAATAAAGAATTAAAAAATTTTACAATCAATTTCGGACCGCAACATCCTGCGGCTCACGGAGTATTAAGACTAATTTTAGAGTTGGATGGTGAAGTTGTAGAACGTGCTGATCCTCACATTGGTTTATTACATCGTGGAACTGAAAAATTAATTGAGCATAAAACATATTTACAAGCTTTACCTTATTTTGATAGATTGGATTATGTTTCAATGATGGCTCAAGAACATACATATTCTTTAGCTGTGGAAAAATTAGCTAGTATCAAAGTTCCTCGACGCGCTCAAATCATTCGCGTATTATTTGCCGAAATAACTCGTATTTTAAATCATTTATTAGCGGTTGGATGTCATGCAATGGATGTTGGAGCTATGACTCCATTTTTATGGGCGTTTGAAGAACGTGAAAAATTAATGGAGTTTTATGAACGTGTATCTGGAGCAAGAATGCATTCAGCATATATAAGACCGGGTGGTGTTAGTTTAGATTTACCTTTAGGGTTTTTAGATGATGTCTATTTATTTATTGATCAGTTTAATTATCGTTTAGACGAAATTGAAGAAATGTTAACTAATAGTAGAATTTGGAAAGAGCGTTTAATTGATATTGGAATAGTCAGCTCAAAAAAAGCAGTTGATTGGGGGTTTAGTGGTGTAATGTTAAGAGGATCAGGAATAACATGGGATTTAAGAAAAAATCAACCATACGAAATTTATTCCGAAATTGATTTTTCCATTCCTGTTGGAAACAATGGGGATTGTTACGATCGTTATTTAATTAGAGTTGAAGAAATGAGACAATCTTTAAAAATAATTAAAGCATGTTTAAATTTGATTAATACTGGTCCAATTAAATCATACAATTATAAATTTAATTCACCATCTAGAAATGAAATTAAAAATTCAATGGAATCTATAATACATCATTTTAAGTTTTTTACCGAAGGTTATATTTTACCTTTTAATGAAACATATACGGCTACAGAAGCTCCTAAAGGTGAATTTGGAGTTTATTTGATTTCAAATAATACTGAAAAACCTTATCGTTGTAAAATAAAAGCCCCTGGTTTTGGTCATTTACAAGCGTTAAATGAAATGTCAAAAGGGCATATGATTGCCGATGTTGTTACTATTATTGGTACTCAAGATATAGTTTTTGGTGAAGTTGATCGTTAAATTTATTTTTAGAGTCTTTATATATATATATTCAATTTTTTTAAACATACTGTTTTTCTACGATTTTTATGCTTTTATTATTGATCTTTTGTATTTTATTGGTTACAATTATCTTTTTGTTTTTTAATAACGATAAAAATAAAATAAAATTCGCTTCACTTTTTTCTTCTGGTGCAGTATTCATTTTATCCTGTTTTTTATTAATAAAATTTGATTCAAACCTTCATGCCTTTCAAAACTATCTTGTACTAGATTTTGATTCTTCAATGTTATCGTTATATTTTTGTTTTGGTTTTGATGGTATTTCTATTCTATTTTTTTGGTTAAGTTCTTTATTGATCTTTCTATGTATTTTATTTATTTGGGATGATTTTTATTTAAGAGAATATTTACTAAATTTATTAATAACAGAACTTTTATTGTTGCTTGTTTTTTCTGTACTCGATTTATTTCTTTTTTATATATTTTTTGAAGCAATTTTGATACCTATGTATTTAATAATTGGTCTGTGGGGTTCACGACAAAGAAAAATCAGAGCTGTTTATTTATTATTTTTTTATACTTTATTTGGTTCATTATTAATGCTTGTAGGAATTCTATATATATACGGTGTAACAGGTTCTTCTAATTTAGAATTTTTATTAGGCTATAATCAATTTACATTTAATGAGCAGATCTGGCTATGGTTAGCATTTTTTTTTTCTTTTGCCTCTAAAATACCTATGTTTCCTTTTCATATTTGGTTACCAGAAGCTCACGTTGAAGCACCAACTGTCGGTTCTGTATTGTTAGCTGGTATACTATTAAAACTGGGTGTTTATGGTTTTTTAAGATTTAGTTTAACACTATTTCCGGAAGCTTCTTTATATTTCTCACCGATGGTTTATTTATTATCTGTTATTGGAATAATTTATGCTTCTTTAAGTGCCATTAGACAAACAGATTTAAAGCGTATTATTGCTTATTCATCAGTTGCTCATATGAATTTAGTTACTTTAGGTATTTTCAGTTTTAATCTAATAGGGTTAGAAGGTTCAATACTACAAAGTCTTAGTCACGGTTTTGTTTCAGGAGCAATGTTTTTTCTTGTAGGAATTCTTTATAGCAGATATCATTCGCGATTCTTATATTATTACGGCGGTCTAGTACATTTAATGCCAATATATTCTGTTTTTTTTTTAATATTTACAATGGCAAATATTGCTTTGCCCGGAACTAGTAGTTTTGTAGGTGAATTTTTAATTCTGTTAGGTGTTTATAAAGTTAATTTTTTTTGTTGTATTATCAGTTCAACAGGTGTAATTTTATGCGGCGCATACTCTTTATGGTTGTATAATAGAATAATATTTGGAAATTTGAAAATCTCTTATACATTAAAATTTAGTGATATTACTTTTAAAGAATTTATAATTTTACTGCCACTACTTTTTTTTGTAGTTTTTATGGGTATTTATCCGTCTTTTTTCTCGGATTTTATTCATTTATCGACTTGCAATTTATCTTTAATTATACTTTAAATAATATATGAATTCCTTTTTTAATGATTATTTAGTAAAATGTGATTTGATTTATAAATATAATTTAGAAAATATTAACCAAACACCAAAAATAGAAAAAGTTACTGTTTCTTTAAAAATAAATGAAAATTTTAAAGAGTTAGAAATAGGACCCAATTTATCTTTTAATTTGATAAGTATTCAACTCTTTTTAATTGTGTATATTTTTTATTTTTCTTACCCCTTTATTAAATATTCTAAATCCAAAATTTCTAAAGAAAACTTTTTTTTTTTAAATTCAACGATATCAGAAAAAAATTTGATATACTCTTTTTTAGATTCTTTTTTTGTAGATAATACT
>Ga0247831_1008141_pt1 | contig 11264 bp, 11 predicted proteins | sample LaCruzMarch2015__9_FD_192406 | JGI IMG/M metagenome (GOLD analysis project Ga0247831, IMG submission 192406) | Freshwater microbial communities from meromictic Lake La Cruz, Castile-La Mancha, Spain - LaCruzMarch2015_1m | ecosystem: Environmental > Aquatic > Freshwater > Lake | place: Spain...
TCAATAAAGAAAGTGCAGTAATAATTAGTAGCAGGATTTGATAATTAAATTGTCCGTTTAAGTAATTGTTATCTGAAATTGTTAAACCTAATTTTTTGCTGTAACTACCTGCTAATAAAAGTCCGCCAGTAAAAATTAATGTTAAAACTATTGGGAATATTGTCTTTGACGTTAAAGTCATATTTTATGTTTTAATGTCTGTTTTACGGTTGTCAGTCATTTCCTGAAATAGCGTTCCCATGGCAGGCGTAGTAAGCATATCAAACTAAAAAGCTACTACGAAACCATGAAGTTCAAAACTACTAAAATGTTTAATACGGACCTAAATGTGCTTTTTGCGCTTGCCATGTGTTATAGATATGTGAATTGATCAGTTTACTTTCTCAAATTTTATGACGTCTACCCAAATCGTTAGATCATTGTCTTTTGAATTTGCTGTAATTCCTATTTCAAAACTACTATACATTCCTTTTGTTCCTTGTAGAAAATACAAAATGTCTTTGGGCAATGTTCTATTGTTTTTACTGTCAATAACTAATTGTCCGTTTTGCCAGAGAAGAACTGAACCCTTGTTTTTTTTTGAGAGTTTTACTTCCCAAACTACTTGTATCCATTGGTTTCTTGGAAAATCAATTTCTTGTCCAGTTTGTTGGCTAATATCTTTCTCATTAAACTTATATTCAACTTTTAATTTATTGTCCACTAAAGCCAATCTCATACCTGGTCCAGCACCAATAGCTGTTTGTTCTTCTAAGTCCATTAAAAAACAACCACTCAAGCGAATTTGTCCCTTCAATAAAATACCAAATCCGTCTGCCAGGAAGCAGTTCTGATTTTTCCAACACTTTTCTATATTAGGTCAAACTGAATTGTTCAATGTCTGTAAAATATTCTGTTGTCATGTTTTTTATTTTACTCGGATTTATTTTATTTAAAATTACCGCTAACGGTTTGTAAATGAGCTATTAGCGGTAGTTATTTATTATCTTCTTCATTAAGGTATCTGCTTTTTTCTTCGTTGCATTTCGAGTAGAATGCTGTGCTTGTTTGATAAAATTCAATACTGCCTTGTTATTGGTGATATCGTCCAGAAATTCATTGAGAGTCACAACTACTTTGCCGATAGCGATGTTTTTACATTCATCTGTATCAAAGCTATCTTGTGAAACGGCAACCAACTCGTTAATTATTCTTGCCCGATGGTTTGATTTGTTTTTTGCAATAAGCCCGAGGGCAAAAATAGCGTGATTGGAAGTGATTAAGTGCCCACCGTGTAACAAGTCAAGAAGATATTCAATATTTTGATCTGTTTTGTTCTCCTTATCTACTGCTGATAAATATCCGATTAGGTCTATTGCTGTCCATTTAAGAATGTTATTGTCACTCTTCGCCATTTCTACCCAGTAGTCGAAATAATCATATAGCAAACTTGGGGTGTCCTTCCCAAGTTTCAGCAACTCCTTAGTAAAACCATATTTTACCTTCGGGTCTTTCGATTTTAATCTGTTAATATCAAATGTCATCTCTTTCATTCATATTGCCAAACCGATGTTAGCGGTAGTTTTTATTTCTTGGCTTTCTTCACAAGTTTTAATGCCCAATCGTAATGACTTGAGGTAGCAGAAACCAAATATGCTCCCAAAGAAGTTGTACCTGTCCATTTGTATTTTTTCTTTTCGAAAAGCTCATCATTAGAATGTTTTTCAATAATACTCTGAATATCCTTAAAAGACTTGTCAAGCAATCTCCTGATCTTTTCTAAATCTGTTGTCCTGTATGTTTCCCAAATTTTTCTGTTCAGTTCAGGAGTTGTCTTCCAAGTATATCCTTTTGCAGGCATTTCAGGTTTATCCCCTTTCATTCCAATGGTATACCACTCTAGCATCATTAAATGCCAATGATGCAAATGGGCAAGAACATCACGAAAATTGCGATTCATTGTTCCATTTGGAAATTCTTTGTTCTTATCCTCGTCAGAAAATGAATCGATAAAGTTGTTTAAGTCCTTGTAGTTCTTTTGGCTCAAAGTCAATAAGTCCTTTTTGTTTGTTGGTCTTGGCATTGTATTATTTTATTTTGTTGTTGATATCTTAGTTGTTCTAAGTTGCTCATTTCAGTTTTGTCTATTCCTAAAAATGGTTTACATGAAACCATGAAACTCAAAACTACTAAAATGTTTCATACGAACCTAAATGTGCTTTTTGCGCTTACCATATGTTAGAGGTGGTCGCTGCAAAATCTTTTAATACGTTTTAGTTTTTATGTTTACTCAATACTATTTCTACAATGTGGTAATTTCTTTCAGGAAAATAAAAATGTATTTCTCCGTCAAATTTTTGGGAAATCTGTTCTTCATTCCTCCCAATATTATCTTTCGTTTTAACTTTCCACGGAATTCTTTCCGACTCGACTCTTTGAGTTTAACTGATTCTTTGTTTCTATTGTCCGAGAATTTGAAATATACAACGTAACCACCTCTCCAAACATTTGGCCAATTGGCAACTTCTAATCTGGAAAAATTATTTGTTACTCGTCCTGATGTATCATATTTTATAATGTCTGAAAGTGAGAAGTTATTATTGTCAGTTTTGCGCATGTAGTCTCTTATTAAATAAGAAAGAGCTACAGCGTCTCGGTTGTCTTCACCAATTACTTTCATTTGAGCTGTCTTTGAAGCAGTCCTGCAACCAATACTTAAAATCATTATGAAAGCCAAACCGCTGTTATGCGTTCGTGCTTTCTTCATCAATTTCTTTAGAATTATTATTTACTTCCATAATCTCTTTCAATTTAAAGTTGTCCTCTTTTATATCTTTTTGAATTAAGTCAAACCTGTAAAACGGGTTTAACAACTTTCTGAGAAACGGGATAAGAAATTTTCGGACAAATGCTTTTTTGCTTTTTAAAAAACCAAAGGATTCAATATGTGTAAATAAGCATTTATTTTCCTTTGCCTCACAGATGAATTCTAACTTTGCAAACGGAGGTGTTACTGCTTCAATTGTCCAACCATTTTCGTTTTTGTTTATAACAGATATTGTCACTTTATTTTTAAACCATTTTCCATTTATACATTGTTCAAAATAGACTTTGTCGCCAACTTGCATGCCGCCTGTAACTTTTACAAATTTTTTATGATTTGTGTTCCATTTGGTAAAATTCTTTTCAAGATTCATAAACCAGTCAAACAACCTCTCAGGTGGGCAATTAATTGTGATTGAATGTTCAAGTTTTATCATTTAATACGCTGATTTGATTGTCAGAAAAATGGATTTCACTTATCTCGCATTTTTACATTATTATTTTTCTGAAAGTTATTCTGAAACCACCCGAGAATAATCAAAAATATCCCAACACCACCAAGAATGAAGTGAAGAGCAAAGATAGTCCTTATCAGTAGTATTTGAATAATAATCCATCCCGTAAGTATTATACCCTGTGCAATTATTAACCTTCCATAAGTTCTACTATTTTTTAAGACCTTCAATAATACAAATGCACAAAATAGTCCATTCGCACTGAGAAGAATTACACCTGGAATTAAGTAATCGTTAAAAGGGGTGTGTTTTAATAAATCTAAACTTAGCTGAATGCTGCTTCCATTTGGATTTATAATGAGGTTTATTCCGCCATAAAATGCACCGATGAGATTAAAAAGGAGAAGTATAATGGACGCAATTTTATTTATTTTGTACATGTCTAATATTAATTGGTCGAGTTTAATAACATCATAACCGTCATCGCATCAAGTAGTCCGTGGAAAAACGCAAAATATATCAACAGTGATGGTCTTTTATAAATAGAAACACCAATAATTATAGCAAAAGGCAGGTAAACAAGACCTCGGAATAAAATGAAATTCAGTTCAAAAACTAATGGTAAGGTGCAATGTTGAATCGATAAAAATAAAGCTGGAATTAAAACAATGAGTATTGGGGATTTCAAGTGGGTTTTAAGTCGGGGCATTATGTATCCAAAGTATGTTGCAAGCTCCGCAAAGGCAATACTTGCGGGAAAAGCTATCAGTAGAAAATAGGTCAATGGTTTTGAAATAGATTGAAACATAACCTCAGCATAATAATTTGAACTTCCGTAAAAAATTATATTTAAATAGTAGCTAGGAATAATAACTATCGGTATAGTAATTAATGCAAGACCTGAAAACAACAGCAAATCTTTTTTCCATTGACTACCATTCAATTGAAATAAGGATAGGTATTTTGTTCTTTCTTTTCGCAATAATATGTTTAGGAGAATGATAGAAACGATATTGGTCAAGGTTGCATTAAGTATCCAATATTTTTCCGACTCAGTCCATGAATGTAATAGCAAAGCTATGAGCCCTTGAAAAAAGGCAAAAAGCAGCAGTCGGCTAAAAAGCAATGAAATTATTCTCGTTTTTTCGGTAAATATCATTTTAACAGTGTCTATTCCTAACGTTTACAAGGCAGGCGCAGAAAGCATTTCAACCTAAAAAGTTCCTACGAAACCATGAAGTTCAAAACTACTAAAATGTTTAATACGGACTTAAATGTGCTTTTTGCGCTTGCCGACGAAAACTGTCTACCACTACTGAACTTGATACGAAGCATAAAGCTTCATTTAACCACTGAACCGCCAATTTATTGGAGGTGCTGTTAGCGGCAGTTTTTATTTCGTCCTTTTTGCTCCTATTTTATTTCCATTTTGTAATAAAAACAAATTTGAAATTTCTCCTTTTTCGTTCTTTTCAAACTGAATTTGTGCATCAACTACTTTTAGGAAAAATAACATTTCACTTTCTGCAAATATTGGGAAAGCATTTTGTCCTGTTAATTGCGTAAAAAGTTGGTCTTTATCTAATGAAATTTTGATTTCAAAATCTTTCTCAACTTCATAAGTCCCAACAAATTTTTGAAGTTGTTCCGTTGTAATAACAATTTCTTTTCTAATTTTTTGCACAGGTAATGGTTTATCATAAAGAATACTTCTAATTGATTTTGCAGGAATTGAAACGTTGTCGCGATTTTGAAGTATTATTATAGTTTTATCATTTGTAATATGTCTTTCAATAAAAGTCACATAGCCTGGCCAACCACCACTATGGCTTGCAATTTTTCCAAAATCAGCATTATCGTCTATTCCCCAACCAAAACCATATTTCGTTTTAGATTCGTCTTTCAAAGATGGTACTTCAAAAACTGCTTTCATCCCCTCTTGTGTGAGTAATTTATTGGTATATAAGGCTCTATCCCAAATTAATAAATCATTGATAGTTGAGTTAACCGTTCCGTCTCCAACAATACCATCAAGCCAAATAACCATTTTAGTTTCTTCCAATTCGTCTGGTAAAAAATATTTTTTCAAACTATCTGAATAAACATAACCAAAAGCATAATTTTCAATTTTCTTTGGTGATAACCTACGCGTGTAAACAAATGTATTTTTCATTTTCAACGGTTGAAAAATAGTTGTGTTTAGATATTCAGCGTATGTCAAACCCGATGCTTTCTCAATTATAGATGCCAATAGTGCATAACCTGTGTTGCTATATTCCCATTTAGTGTTTGGCTCAAATAATATTTTGGGTTGATGTTTACTAAATATAGTAATTATGTCTTTGTTAGTAGCAATTTTAGATTTGTCAAACAAACTATCCATTAACTCCATATAGTCAGGCAGACCTCCAGTATGATTTAATAAGTTTCTAACAGTTACATCCTTATAAAAAGAAAGTTCAGGTATGTATTTTTTAATGTCATCGTCTAAATTCAACTTCCCTTCTTCTTTAAGTATCATAATAGCCATTGCTGTGAACTGCTTTGAGCAAGATGCCAATTCAAAAATTGAATTTTCGTTCAATTTATCTTTTGTGATTTCGTTTGCAAGGCCATAACTATGGCTGAAGATGACTTTCCCTTTTTCTGCAATTAGAAAATTTCCATTGATTTTCTCTTTTGAATAAAGAGAATTGAGTAAGCTGTCAATTTTTTGAATTCTGTCTTGTCCAAATGCAAGATGTCCAATTAAAAGAAGTCCGATTGTAGTTGTTAATTTCATTTTTAATTTCTAGTTAATATTATGTGAGGTCTCCTTGCCTTTTCCTAAAACAGGTTTACATGGCAAGCGCAGAAAGCATTTCAACCTAAAAAGCTACTACGAAAACATGAAGCCCAAAACTACTAAAATCTCTCAAACGAACCTAAATGTGCTTTTTGCGCTTGCCATGTGTTTTGGGCAGGTTTATAGCCCTTTAATGATTTTATGTTGAATCCTATTATTATCTGCAGTAGTTAGAATAATTGCGTAAATACCATTATGTAATCCGCTCAATTCAATTGATTCGTTATTAAAACTACCCGACATTACTGTTTGACCTGTTAAATCAACAATCTCATAATATTTAATTTGCAATGCATTACTGAAGTATATTTTGTCAATGACTGGGTTGGGGTAAAAGCCAATTTTCAGATTTTTCAATTCAGTATTAATACCTGTTATTCCTAATGATGATAGACTTTTTTTCCAAACTTTTGCACCTTGAATAACAAATAAATCGGTTGAGCTACTATTAAGAAATTTTGCAGGACTAGCAAAATCAAATCCTGATATGTCAGTCCAATTTAAACCTTGATTTGTTGTTTGATAAACTCCGTAATCATTTCCCGCAAAAACAGTAGTGTTAATGCCAAGAAGTGACCAAACACCAACATTTGGCAACCCGTTATCTGCTAATGTCCAGTTGCTCCCGTCATCAATAGATTTCGAAACATCATTAGCATTGCTTGTAGCAGCGAAAAGTGTTACTTGTGAGTTATTATCTATATATGTTAAAGAACCAACTGTATTATTGAAAAGCCCATTACTTTGCATAATCCAGTTTTGATTTCCACTATCATATTTGTAAACCTTTTGATTTACACCTACAAATAAATCGCTTTGAACTGCCATCAAAGGTTCAGCCACCAATCCTACAATTCCAGCGTTGTGTTGTGTCCAAGTATCTCCATTATCGGAAGATATAATAACACCATTATTAGTCGTGGTTGCAAATATTTTTCCATTTGCCAAGACGAATTTTCTTACAATCGCAGTTGAGCTTATGCCAGTATTTGACAAAATCCAATTGCTTCCCTCATCTATTGATTTATATACCATTCCGCCAGTAGAACTTGCAAAAATGGTATTTCCGCAATGGTTAATTGTCCATATTTGCATACTAGTGATACCATTGTTTATTTGTGTCCAGTTATTACCACCATCGGTTGAACGATAAATTCCATTACCAACTGTCCCTAAATAAATAGTGTCATTGTGTATTTCCATAGAAAAGGGCAAAGCCCCTGATGGATTATTTAATGCAGTCCACTGAGCATTTGCATTAAAACTAAAAAGAATTATGCTTAAAAAGATGATGTTATTTATTAATTTCATTTTTTCACTTTTAAAATTTCCTACTTGATTGGCTTTTCGGTGTCGCCCCGTTTTTTATGTGGTATCTGGTCTCCACGCTTAATTTTAAAAATTCTTGGTTAACTAAAGAATTTTAATTTTGAGGTCAATTCTTACGAACTATCAAACTGCACTGTCTGTGTTTCTATTGTTCGTGTTATCATTAAGTAATGTCGTTTCTTAAACTTGCCCATAACTATTGCATTCCCGATATTTCCCCTATCATTTTTATAAATTTATTCTTCAAATGTAAAATACAAAAATGTAATTCCTAAAAAAGACTGAAACTACGCAGTTAAATTTCCTTTTCAATCTGGCCGATGTAGTTATAATAAACATTTGTGGAGAAGTGTTTCGGTTAGTTTAATGCCCACGCCCCTGATAGAGCCAAATACCGCCCGAGGAATGAAGGTAGTATCCCATGGGGACAAGTCGGCGATAGCTCCCATAGGGATAAAAGGAAAAGGCGCCCAAAGGTTTTTTGGATAGGAATTTAGATTAAAGATTGATTTACCATTTATTTTTATCATCACTTAATTTGTTCACTTTTGTACTTTCAACTTTTTGAAAAAGGGAAGCCAATTTATGACGCAAAAAAACAACCTCTTACACAGTATTACGCTGGAAAAAATGCTTACACAACTGGTGGAGCAGCATGGTTGGGAGTATTTGGCAGAACAGATAAAAATTAACTCATTTCATTTTGACCCAAGCATAAAATCGAGCTTAACGTTTTTGCGAAAAACGCCCTGGGCGCGGAAAAAGGTGGAAGATTTATACATTTATCTTCAGCGGAAAGGGAAGATAAAAGATGACTTGGAAAATACGGCTGAATAAATAAGAAGTTAATTAATCCAGGTGACCCTAACCTCCCTCCACCGGTTGTAACTTACCTAAAATATTAATCACAAACTATATCACTTTTGCTAAAGTAATTCACAAACATGATTTTTTTGCTGGTTTATAAAGTAGAATTACTGTTTCTTAATGAAAAAGAAGCTTCCGTCTTGATCCTCTAATCCTTTAATTTTTCCGAATTTGGGAGTTTGTTTTAGGTTCTGTTTTACAATTCCAGTAACTTTTGTGGCTAAAGATTCAATAGAAATGCAGTTTCCGGGATTGTTGGAAAGAATATTTGCAAATGCCTGGGTAAATAAACTGTTGTCGCTTGAAAGTTCTTTGTTAGAAGAGGTCATAACCTGCGCAGATTTAAATTTAGTTCCTTCCCAATCGCCGCACTGACGTGCAACAGCATCGTCGCGCATGGCCATGTAAAATGCAGGACCAGATTCGCAGGCATCGGAAATTACAAGCACGTGTTGAAGCTGTGTATAAGATTGAATTGCAGCTCTGAGATTATTTACACTATAGTAAGTATATTCATCATAATTATCGCCATCAACAGGAATCCAGTAGCCAGTTTCGTTTAAGAATTTTCCATGACCTGCATACCAAACAACAATTGATTTTACTCTGTTTTTCTGCACCATATCGCGTAGGTCAATGGAGAAGAATTTATCGAGTTGAGCTTTTGATTGGTCTTTTTTGTGAATCACATTATCTATTTTGTAGTTAGATAATGCTGATTTCATATCGGCAACATCTCGCGCCGGCCCTTCCAGTTTCTGCAAGTTTTTGTAATTAGAGTTTTCAATAAACACTACCCAAGTTGTTCCCATTGGGTTAGCACCAGAAGTGTCTTCACGAATTAACTTATACCTAACTACACTTTGGTTTCCAACCATATCAGTGGCTGTTACATTGAGTGTATCTGCAGTTCCAACAGCCACCATAGCTTGAAAAGGAGGATTTAGCATGTCTAAAGGAAAACTTGCTGAAGTACCATTTACAATAATTGATTTTATTTTGTTTTCATCTTTGATGTTTCCCTCGAAATAGATATTCGGTTTGTTTTCTATGAAAAGTTCCCTCACAACTCCTTGATTGTCCATAGATTCAAAAGGCCTTGTCATAGAAACCAATGGTCCGTCTACTTCAATTTTATTTAGTTTTATAGTTGTTTTAGTAGTGTTGAGATAGATGTCTGTGATGCTTATGTCAAACTGATTTTTACCTTTTACCTGTATGGTTTGGGTGAATGTAGGATTAATTTCATCTTCTTTTACCGGAATTACTTTTGTATCAACAACTATAGATTTAATAGGACTTTGGTCTGTAATTAAAGCTTCAATTGTTAATGTTTCAGCATCTTTTCTCACATCAATTTGGTTGTTTTTAGTAGTTGGTTTTGTAATTACAAATTGAGGTGCATTTTCTTCTTTATTGGCTTCATAGTTTTTATCACGTGCCAGAGCATATTGCTTAGCAAATTCTTTGTCTTCTGGTTTTAAGGCCAAAGCATTTTTGTAATCTCTTACAGCATCGGCATATTTTGCCATTGCAAAGTAGCAAGCAGCTCGTCCAGCAATGGTGTTGGCATCGCGATCGTTCAACAAAATTGCTTGATTAAAATCATTTAATGCTGCAGGAAATTGGCCCAGTTTTTTGTTAATCAATCCGCGTTGATAAAAGGCATCAGGATTTTTATCGTTTACACCAATTGATTGGTTAAAATCTAAAATAGCTTCTTGAAAATCGAGTTTTGCGACCTTAATTTTTCCTCTTTGGATATACAATTCGTAATCGTTAGGGTCAATTTTTAATGCTTCATTATAATTAGCAAGAGATAAATCATTTTTAAATAGTTTTTGTTGCACCCTTGCCAATCCGACATAATATGGTTTTTGAATTTTAGGAATATCTTTTTTTGCTTTGTTTTCCTTTACTAGGGTCAATGCTTTTAAGTAATTTGTTTCGGCGAGCTCTGAATTACCAACACTATCTAACGCAACAGCCATGTATAGATAAGAAATGTCGTCAGATTTATTAATGGCTAATGCTGTATTGCAGGTTTTAACAGCACCATCGAAATCTTTGATTGCAATTTGCGATTGCGCTTTTTTATTGTAAGTTTCAATTGCTTTTGGTTCCAAAGCAAGCACTCGGTCATAGGCAATAATTGCATCTTTGTGATTACCAGCAGCAACGTTTGCTAATGCTAAATCTTGAAAAAGCTCTTCATTTTTAGGCATTCCCACTGTGGCGGCAGTAAAATCGCGAATAGCATCAGGATAATTTTTTAGCAAATAGTTGGTTCGGCCTCTCCAATGAAAAGCATTTGCATTGTCGGCTTCTAAACTTATAGCAGCATTTAAAGATGTTAGTGCTTGTTCGTATTGCCTAGCTTCTATGAATGCTTGTGCTTCTTTTATATATTTTTTTGCTGATTGTGCGGTTAAAATCGAAGTACTTAAACTAAGCAATACTACTACTAAAACCCTATTGAATATACTTGACATAACATTTGCTTTTATTTCCTTTAATCAAAAGTAAATAGTTTTATGACAAAATCAATATATTGTTACTAAAATATGTTAAATCGTAATGTTTTGAAAGTTAGTATTTTGAAAAACAATACAGCGCCAATTTTCTTCCTTTTTTATCTTTATAGGTACTAACCCCTGTGTCTTAAAATGCGAAAGTATGATAGCTTCATCGGTTTCAAGAAAACCACTTACGGCTAAAATTCCATTTTGAGTGAGGACTTTAACATAAGCTTCACCATCATTTACAAGGATATTTCGGTTTATATTGGCCAGAATAATATCGAAAGGACCACTGGGAATATTAGCTGCGATACCAACAAATGCTGACATTGTAACATTGTTTCTCTCTGCATTTTCAATAGAATTTTCAATTGCCCAAGTTTCAATATCAATTCCTATTACCGACTTGGCGCCTAATTTTGCAGCCAGAATTCCGAGAATGCCCGT
>Ga0247831_1008144_pt1 | contig 11258 bp, 9 predicted proteins | sample LaCruzMarch2015__9_FD_192406 | JGI IMG/M metagenome (GOLD analysis project Ga0247831, IMG submission 192406) | Freshwater microbial communities from meromictic Lake La Cruz, Castile-La Mancha, Spain - LaCruzMarch2015_1m | ecosystem: Environmental > Aquatic > Freshwater > Lake | place: Spain...
CGACGTGGTTTCTGTTCGATCTGTTCTGGTCGCGCGTAGACTTACTCCCTTACTAAGATAGCTCACTCTTTTTCATATCATCTAGATCGTCCCATCTTGAGACTCTATCATTCTAAAGCAGTTCAGATTCACGCCACACAGTACAACGTATGTCACAGGCGAGACCATGAGCCCCGTCATCCTCATCGTCGTAGTCTTCGTCAACTACCTAGTAGGAGGTGCCGATAATGCTGCCGTGCCACCGAAATACCCCAACGGACGTGATAGATCACACAATTACAAAATATTAAATGACGAACGAGTGTATGATGGTCCATGGCGACGTGTAGTACGTCGCACTGTCCAACGTCGTCGTCATCTTCCTGATGATACTACCGACATACTGCAATTTGACATCGTTGACATGCCCCAAAAGAATGGGGCAGTAATAATATTTGCATGGAATACCACCTCCAAGACTGCCACGATCATACGTGAATATATGCCTGGTCCACACCGTACATTAAGTGGATTAGCCGCGGGTATCGTCGAAGATGAAACTAAACATTCATCGTCATTAATTGCTGCACAATATGAATTAGAAGAGGAATGTCATCTTACTAATGGTACATGGTATCGACTTACAAGTCATGAATCAGTATCCATACCAATGGATAAATATGTTAGTACGGAAATAACACCGTACCTTGTTATAAATCCAGAGCATGTGACAAATAGAGCTCCTCGTCCATTGGATCATGAAGAGGATATTACAATTGTACACGGTGTAACACCTGCGGAGATTGTCAAAATGATATATGAAGGTGATTTTAATATTGTGGGTGGATGGGCATCATTATTGGCATTGGAAAAGTTGAGAGAACTTGGTGAAATATAATTTCATTGTGAAATATTAATAGGAGTATGTATGAGAAGATATTATATTAAAGTTGGAGCAAAAGTTGGGTCTCCTTTCTTTTATCAATGGCTGTGTGGTGACAAAGTACACAACGTGCACACACAGAGATTTGTTTTGCCAGGAAATGAATACTCAATTCAGCAGTGATTACTGCTTGATGATCATGTCAAATCGAGATTGAAACTCATTCAGTTGCTTCTCTGACACTAATTCTTGCAATGAGTTTAGAATGCAAACCTTGCCATGAACCTGAAGAGAGTTGATTTATGGCCCAAGCCCATTGTGTAAGTGTGCATCCAGGAAATCAGCAATAGCTAAATATTAGAAGAATAGTTTACTCACCGCCATGAGGGTAACAATCAAAGATTTTACAGCATCCCTTACTCCACCATCCTTATGTTCAAAGGCCTTGTTGGTTACAACAAAGTGAATAATCCTCTTCCATGACAACCCATTACCAAATTCCGCCACAAGACTTTCAAGGAAGCTTAGTCGTGCCTTGACATTCACCCGAACCTTCTCAGTCGCTGCCTTAATAATAAAGGCATCATTATCACACGACGAACTTGTTAGTGAAATCAGTGCCAACTCGGCACTTTCTGCAATCTTTCTATTAGAATCGGCAAGCTTATCCAAGAGAATGTTGGTAATTCGTGGTAAGTGTGGAGTGAGTTTGTCCTGTAGACTGAGTGACTCGAATTGTAATATTGTTTCGTCGAGTAATACAAGTGATGCAAGATAGACCTGCATGTTAATATCACAAATCCCCGTCTGAACAATTTTGAGCATGACTTCGGCACAGTCTCCGTTAGTCCTACTGCAAATGTCAGAGCTGAGGAGAGTTATCTTTGCCAACGCCGCATCCCGTAGTGCCCAATTCTTCGAGAACAAGCACCTAACCCTATACTCGCCAAATAGATCGTCACTTTTCAATAGCAGGTCAGACGATGCATTCCCTGCCACTGCACTCATTTCCTCAGGAACTGGCAAAGCTTCGGCTTTTTCAACACCAAATAAAGGATGCTCATCGTATCCAGTGCTATCGACGTAGTTGTTTGATACCTCTTCCTCACTGCCGGCATCACTATTAGTCTTGGTAATTGATGCTCTATTGCCAGTTTCAACACTCGACTTCTTGCTTCGAGATGTGGAGATGGAGATCTCGTCTCTCATGGAGCTCATGGCGGACGATGACGGTGTGGGAGGAGCGAGGATTTCATCGGTACGCTCCAATAATTTGCTATCAACATCTCGCAAAGGCGCAGCCTTTTGCTCTATCGTACGGCCACGACTTCCAGTATTCTTCATGAGATGATATGCAGCACCAGCAGTTTCAATCATTGACCTTGCCGGAGATAGCCTCGTCAAACTTTGAGGTGTTGAGGGAATTGTTGGCCGTGTTGAGGAGGGAATCGTGTGTCGTATCAAGGTCTCATCCTTAGTGCTCGCGCCGATCAATGGCTCGTTCATGAGTCGATCGCTCCCGAAGAATTGCTTCTCAACTTCTTGTAAGGCCAACGTCGCCTGCTCTCTCTTCATATTGCGTTCGGACTTGAGCTCAGAGGCCAATAAATACTCCTCACTCGCAGCTGCTTCGCGCATATTCTTTTCACATGTCTTGAATGCTATGAGTAAGGCATATACAATGCCGAGCGACTCCTTGATTTTTCCAGCCATGCTAAAGTCTTCTAACGAGGCCCTTTCCATTTTCAGTCTCTCGAGCCGAGTGATACTACTCAAAGTTTTAGCATCCAGGTCATTCTTCACATGTGGAGGTAGACTAGAAACAGGCGTAACTACTGGGACCTCGACCGTCTTGGCAATGACAGCAGCAGACACAACAGACGGAGTCTCGATTATCGTATTGGTGGGTACAGTTGCAATAGGTGTTGCAGACGGAGTCTCAATAGTCTTAGTGACGGTGGGCATATAGGTAGTCCCAATTGCCATTACCCGAATACCAACGATACCGACTTTACTGTGAATGTTATGTACATTCTTGTGACAACCCTTCAATACAAGCTGTACCAAATCAGCCCTCTTGTTAATGGGTATGTACTTTTGCTCTCTAGAAAGATATCCAGAGCGCTCGTTTGAGTCCAATGTGATATAGCCGAGGTTGCAAATGGATGTACATTGATCAAACGAGGCAGGGGATTCACCATCGTAGATACCAAGCGAAATCTCAATCTTCTCGGGGATGAATTTCTCATGTCCAACAATTTCAAGAGCGTGTACAATATGCTCCGCATCATTGTGGTTCTGAACTTTTAGCACCAGCGTTTTGGCATCGGACTTATCATTCGCGTTCGATTGCCAACCATTACCTGTCGGAGAATAAACAGCAAAAGCAGACGCTGCTTCAAATCCATTCTCTTCGCTGCTTGCTTTCACCACAGTAAACGAAAGCGGGGCGTGTAGGCTTGGGGAAGCGGTGGACATGAATTGTTATTTTTAAATTCTCTTCGTTGTGTAAATATTTCCTCTTGCGGTAAGCATTAGCCGAGCCCATTTGCGATCTCAGCACGGCTCTACTTCACGACGATTGACGGGATCCCATGACGCTCGCGTCACCATCACGACACCTAGTCCCACTTCCGGTTAGGAACCAAGATTCATCAACATCCGTCGTCGATCCGCCCAGTTGTACTTTCTCTCATAGCCTCATTCACTGTTCTCATCGTCCCTTCCCCATCGTTGATTGCTAACAAAGTCAAAGAAGCAACAATGCCAAAGGAAGAAGCAGCCGCTGTAACGCTCGAGGAGCAGGTCAAATCTCTCAAGGAGGAGTTGGCTGTCGTCAAAGAAGCAAAGACAGTGGGTGAGGCCTGTAAGGCATTGTCAGCCTTTGCGCAGCAAAAGGATGAGCCATTTACGACAGCGCATCCTGAGCCAAATCGGTGGCACAAGAAAGTAGGAGGAGGTGGTGGATGCAACATCATGTAGTTTTCAATCGACGCAGTGCTGATTCTTTTTAGAGTAGTGTGATAATATATTCATAAATAATCGCTCGTATTACTCTCGTTTTCGTTTCATCACATTCAATATAGCCTCCTTCATGTCTGTTTCGAACCATGATGAAAATCCAAGTGTTACAATTATACAAAGAAGTCCAACTCCAATGTGTTGTGCACCGGCCATCATCCAATTCGTCCCAGCTGCAATTTGAGAATTGTATGTGTGTATTGACGAAAATCTACAAATGAGAAACGATGCAGCAAATGCCATCATTACTACAATATGTGGGAACATACGAGACAAGATGCTCATGATACGACTTCTTTTCATTGATGTTTGTCCTGATGCACTATGACTTGCAAAGTAGGATCGTATGTATAGTAATGAATATAGACAACGCATAACCATTGAAATACAATTGGCTACTATAAGACCTAGTGCACCATACCTTGTCACCAGTGTGGGTGCAAATAATGCAAACACTATTCCGACAATGGCATGTACAATCCCCATAGAGGTAACATCTTTGCCGGATCGTGCTACACCATATACAAATGCTTCCGTAATGCCATTTAAGGCAAGAAAGGCGGTATATACACAGAAAGCCGAAAGTGCAGTACATGCCTCAATGTTGGTTCCCCATCGATTACCCGCTAGTAAACGTAGTAGTATGGCAGTGTAATTCGATCCAAACGCTGCAAAGATAAGTCCAATATACATGACTAGTCGTACAAAAAAGTAGTAGGATGCCTCAAGATCATTAATTAGATTCGTATTCTTCGTCTTTGTCTTCTTCTTATTGGTAGTAGAAGTATCATCATACCCTTCTTCTTCTTCTGCTGCTGCTGCCGCTGCTACAATTCTAGCACCCTGACGACTGAATAATAATCGTGCATTCTCTTCCATCGGTTGCAGTAGTAATCTTGCCGCCAATCCACCATAGGATGAGACCAGTGCATACACACCTTGATCGTACGAATCTGAGAAGCCAGAGAGGATAAATTTGTCAGCCTCTGTGAGTGCATGTTTGAATATACCCTGGAGCGTGAATATTACTATTAGATATATTGTATGATTGTAAAAGTTATTCTGTATTATATTTGATAGTAGAGAGTAGTATTTTGACGTCTTTGTATTGGTAGTAGTAACATTATTGTCTATACGATAGGGATTACTCCTCATTGTTGTTGTTGTTGTATTAATGATATATTTAGGCCAAAGTATCCCTCCTCCACCTTTGCCATATGCTGTTGCCAATGATGATGATCGTGTTCGTGCTATCATCGAATGATACATAAGAACAGTAAACAATGTAGCATACATCAATTGAGATATACCAAATGCAGTCACTGCATAGTTATGTTCATTCAAACATACTGTACAAGTAAAGCAGCAGAGTGACTTTGCTACCAATGCCACACCCTCAGCTTTGGCTTTAGTTGTAATATCCATCCGTTGTAGACATTGTATAACTAGTGGTTCAGATAAGGCTTCGATGAAGGAGGATAGACAGTATAATATGCCTGCTAGTTTGTAATCCCATAACTCTTGATAAACATCCTTAGTCGTTGGAGTACTAGTAGTACCAAAGCCATTATTCTTAGCAGTGTCATTGCATTGTTGAAGATGAACCAACAAGGCAAAGATGGATAAGACGGTACCCACGGGGATGGAAAGCCAGGAAACATTGACAATTTGTTGTTTCTTCACTAGTCGTCGTTGTTGTTTTTGTTGCGTCGTCATCATTTCCGTATCGTCATCACCATTGTTATTGCTGGTGCTTTTAGTGCTATTAATTTGATAATTAGAATTATCATTACCATCATCATCACCATCATCATCATGACCATCCACCACCTCCTTCGTTAAACCCAATCGAAATCCCTCACGTCCAACAAACAGTGCAGTACTTAGCAGTAGCTCTAATGAAATGGATGCCTTACCATATGCACCCACGTTGGAAACATATCGTACTGTTAGCTGAGAGAGTAGGAAGGAGAGTAAACGGAGTGCAATGGATAGGAGTGTGCCTCGTGCTGCGTTTAGTGAGGAGCTACTGGACGACGACGCCATCGCGAGAGGAGGCAAGTTTTTGGTCAATCAAGCCCAAACATAATAGCTTCACGGCATAGAGTTTAGGTAAAGAATCATAGAGATAAGGATGCAGACGATGTATGCATACCACCACGTTTCCAAAAGAAATCAATTGCTGTACTTTACATCTTCTACTATTTTGTTTTACACATACTAACAAATTCATCTACTTGAGACCAACCTCAAAAACTCCAACTCCAACCACGACCTTACATCATTATCAACAACATCTCATCATCTACAAGCATAAGGTAACAGGTACAACCACGCAATACAAAGGAGACGAGCATATCTTGGCTTCAAATTGAACTACAGGGAGCGGTATTACTAGCTCGACAAGCTTGAGATAAGCTCAGACCTCATCATCCATCGGAATTGGTCGAAACAATACTTGTTGCTTGTCGAATACTCCTACGTGACTTGGGTAGTTGTTTATTTCAGTTCTTACGATAGGTCTTATCCTAGTAGGAATAGGACGAAACACTTGCTTGTTTAAGACGATACTTGTTACATCATCGTTGGAAATCGCTGGTAGGAAAGGTTGGCAAAAATTGTCGTCATAAACGACAAGCGTATACGCCGCCGCCAACGGAGGTGGTGGAGGAGACAGCAGAGTGGGTGATGGACGATTATCAAATGTTGGGGTGGGAGTTTGGCAGAGCTCCATCATTTTCATAAAGTGTGTTGACCTCTCAGGAACAAGAAAATATGAACAGAGTAAAATAATCCATCTCCCGATTTTTATGATCGGCATGACTTCCTGATTCCCGCAGTCAGACGTGCATGCATACGAGATTGTAATCAAATTGAACACATGTTCTAAGATAGACAATAAAGACAAACCTGTAATTTAGAACAAAATTGAGTCATAGCCAAGATTCACGATTCCTCTGCTACGAACGGATTCTCCGAGGCATTCATCAGACGAGAAGACAGGGTTTGCCTCCTGCAGGAGATGGACTTTTTACTTTTTCCTCTCTTCCGAATTTTTGATTTGGATTTCCTTTTTGATTTGCTCCTGCGGAGCGGAAAGATCCGTTAGCTCTGGTCGAATAGACGACTACAACCATGTCCAGCGGTATCGCCGTGGCATCGCCCAAGAGGCCATGGGAACCCATGCCCGGAGACGATGACGATGAGGAAGGTCTGCGTGCGGCCGGTCGGTCTCCTCAACGGTATGCGTTGCGAGTTCGGGATGTAAATGAAGTCATTGTTAACCATGTTGGACCAGGGAAGAAGGCCATTCCTACCACGGCGGCGACGACAGCGACGACGTCGCCGTCCTTTCCAATTCTCGAGGTTGAGTTGACGGGTGGTTCGGACGATGTTGAAGACGTCAATGACGAAGGGTCCATCAGCAAGAAGAAGAAGAAGGCGTGTATCATCCATTCGACCGTCCCTCGTGGCTTTGCCATTGTGAACAACAATAATGACTACTCCACTACTACAACTCCATGTGATAATGATGGTTCTACTACCACCGCGCCTCATGCGGCGCCGGCATCCGGGGGTAAAAAGATTATTGCCACAATGGATTACAAACGTGGTGCATTGCTTTATGTTGCCTCGTGTGCCATACTTGACTTGACTCCGTACGGTCAACGGTATGAACTAAAAATTTACTCGGAGGGCCAGCAGAAGGAAGAGGGGGATGAAAATCCAAACCCACATCGAACACGATTACTGGATGCTCGTGTGAATACTACCACCGACACTCACAACAATAACAACTTCAACAACACCAATGACGCAACATTGAGCGTGGATGACAACACACAGCATAATGACCCACGACAGGTATATGGATGGGATACATTCATGACACATTCCTGTAATCCCAATGCGTACTTCCCCCCGGTACATAAAAGTAATACCGAATGCCGGTATAAGGCAATTGCATTACGTGATATATATGCCGGAGAGGAGGTTACGTGTGATTATGCCACGTTTGATTACAGTGTTGCCGTCTCGTCGTCATCCTCCTCCTCAACGGGGTTGGAGATTGAACCATGTGTATGCGGGAGTACCAATTGTCGTGGTAAGATGGTAGGATTTCAGGACCTGGCATTGAATGAAAAGGTCGACATACTTCATCTAGTGGATTCTGACGTACGGACGAAATTCCTACAAGGTAGTACTAATTCAACCTTGAAGAAATTTCGTAGTCATTTACCTGAGGGTATTGATATTGCCATATCGGGTGATCAAAAGTTTTTAGTGGCCACACGTACCTTTGAGGTCGGGGATGTCATCTTTGAGAATACTATCACTCAGCTCATGCGGAATGATGGATTGGATGATGAGTATCTCCTCGAGGTCGTTCATGGTCAAGGTCAGCAACAACAGCATGTTACATACCATCTCCTTAGTACTGACGAACACATGATACACCGTACCGACTATGTTGAAATGATAGGCTTCGATTGCTTCATGCAGCATAGTTGTTCCCCCAACGGGCATCAGGTATATCGTAATGAGACTGAATATGTAATATATGCCACGAAGACAATTGAACAAGGTGGGACGATTACATGTGACTATATGGCATTGGACAATCAGGTGGTGGGACTAGAAAGTCGTCCAACGATTGAATTCCAATGCCTTTGTGGAGAGAAGAATTGTCGTGGCATGTTGAGGTGCTAAATTGTATTTCTTCTTTGTACACTACTTACATATTTCAAGTGAGGGTTCTGAATGCTACATCTTTCTAGAGGAGCTGTGAATGGTGCATGAAACAAGACAATGAATCATACATTCACAGTATGTAAAGGCAATTGAAAATCAAAAACCAGAATATATGAGACATAGACAGACCATACTTTAGTTGATTGCATACAAATCTCAATTTCCACTCAAAGCCAAATGATACACATGATTGTAGCTTTTCACCCCTTTCTAGTTTTAGTATTGCTGCAAAACTTCAGTCAGTCTCGATGGGTGTGTCATCAGAGCCACCCCAATCGATCCAACTACCATCATATATCGATACATCCTCTCTGTTTCGTAATCCAGACTCGACCAGCCCTACCGCAAGCGTTGCGGCTGTGACACCGCTGCCGCAACTACAAACAACTTTCATTTCCGCCTTGTTTGCTTGAGTGCTGTTCTCCTCTACCTCATGTATGCCTGCATTGATGAATATAGAACGTACCTCATGAATTGGACGGAATTTTGTCAAATCATTTGGATTTAGTAATGTAACGAACGGTACATTGATCGAACCGGGGATATGCCCGCCACGTAATCCTGGACGTGGTTCTGGTTCTGTACCGTAAAATCTTCCCGAGCTACGTGCGTCAACAATAATCGTGGCTGAAGACTTTTTGTTATTATTGTCAACGTCGATGGTTGTTGTTGAACCTTTCTTGTCCAATATCACGGCAATGACATTGTTCCTATCTGACACTGATCTATCATCATCACCATCATCCTTCCAGGGAATATACTTTGGTGATGTGGAGGTGTCTATTTCTTTCACACGGAACAACCTCTTGTCTACTATTACTGCATTGTTATCGTCGTTATCGTGACTATTGATTAATTCCTCGTGATCAAGAGGTCCATTACATTGTGTCCATTCGTCCAAACTACCCTGAATCAATTTAACTTTACTTGGATCATAATATCCAGTGTATGCAAATGTCCAATAGGCACGATGGACAAAGGCACATCCGTTCGTGGCATATATGTATATGGTATCATTGGGACATATACCCATGATATCCATGACTGATGCAAATAGTCGTGATGTTGGTTTCATATGTGGTAAATTAGTGCTAGTAGAGGAAGAGGGAGAAGAAATATCATCAATATCAAAGTACAGTGCTCCAGGTATCCTTGGTCCTTTGGTGTATTCTAATCTAGCATTTCGGGGACTTGTGGGCATGTGCCATGATCCATCAATAAATATGTTTTTGCCACCGCATGAATTGGTCCCGTGATGGTATGCCGTAAGGGCCTCGTGAATCGTAACGAGGCCACTATTATTACTGCCTCTGTTGCTTCTCCCAGCATCACCACCTCTCGTCTTCGACGATATTTTTGTTGATGTTGTTGCGGCCGCGTTGGTTGTTGATGATGAGAACGATGACATCTTGGAGCGAATTAGTGAGGATCCTCGACGAACGATGATGTTGGATGAAGAAGTTGTTCTGCGTTGTTGGAATGCACGACAACAGGTGATGAGCTTCCCCCCACTCCTCTTACCGCTGGATACGATGAGGATGGCAGTAGTGAGGGTGTAGAATGACGAATTCAGCCTAGTGTTGCCCATCCACAACATTCGGTATGGTAGGGTGAGGGTTAAGTCGTTCGTTGTTTCGACCAAAATTTACCAATAAAATACCAAATAGCATACGAAGCCCCTGTCATAGGGGTATTAGTACCTTATTCTACATAAATATAGTATAAAGTTGGTAATTTTGGATCGGTTTTGAATCACGCCACGTGGGATTTAATACCAAATTGATTGGAATGACATTGTCCTCTGGTAATGAAGACGAATTGGACCTGTCGGTGCACCTCGGAGTCGTTTTGGACACAGCGTCCGAAGGCCCGGACAGTTTGTTTGTCCGAATAGTGACAGTGTTTGTCCAAATAGTGACAAAAAATACTTAACGGTAGTGATGTTTAGATTTCTTTTACTATTTCTTGCTTATTGATGAGAAGCGCGACTCATTCTCCCTTCCGGTTCGTGGATTGTCCTCTTTTGGCTTCCCGCTGAGACGCTGAGTTTAAAACGACTCCTCGAAAAGAAAGTTTTGTGGTCCTCAGATGACGTTCGCGGCACCCGAAGGGGTTCATGCACAATGCACATGTTATTCCCTTGGCACATCAACAACATCCTGGCGTAGCATTGCACACGTCGTGAGGTTTCCTAAGACTCCAGATTATCGAGCGTTCTTGTGGCTTGTTCTTTGTTCTTGTTCTTGGAATTTGTTCCTCGGAAGGACGGAGAACAGAGAACAGGAACGTCTCCCGCTATCGAACCTCCAGCTTGTTCACGGACGGGAGGTCTCTAGGTCTCTAGAGCCCTTTGCCATCGCCGTCGTAGTCGTCACATTTGTTGTGGGGTAGTAGTCGAAGAGGAGACTGCTGGCTGCTCATCCTCCTTCACCACCTTCTTGCTCTTATTGATGATTTGAGCACTGTCATAGTTGGCCGTTGTTGATGCCGCCGCCATGTTGCAAAGTAGTGTTGTACGATATCGGGTTCAAGGCGGGATGAAGTCGTTGTGCACTCTCCTACCACTACTGATGGTTGTATCAACTGTATCGTCGACATAGCGGTACAAACATATTGTGTTTAG
>Ga0247831_1008146_pt1 | contig 11255 bp, 9 predicted proteins | sample LaCruzMarch2015__9_FD_192406 | JGI IMG/M metagenome (GOLD analysis project Ga0247831, IMG submission 192406) | Freshwater microbial communities from meromictic Lake La Cruz, Castile-La Mancha, Spain - LaCruzMarch2015_1m | ecosystem: Environmental > Aquatic > Freshwater > Lake | place: Spain...
GTCAGAATATTACCCGGTACGAAATTCCCGACGGACAGCAGCACGTCCGGCGTGTAGGTCCCGAAGCTCAAAGTGCCGGGGGCACCGGTTCCGAAATCGACCAACGACGACGCGGACACATGGAGATTGCCGAAGACCTCGCCCACACCCCCGCCACGCCAGATCGTCCCTCCCGACAATGTGACCGCCGCGGCGTCGTTCACCTGGTTGTCCCGGGACAGCAGAAGGATCGCCCCTTGCGAGACGGAGACCGAGGAGACCGAACCCGCCGCCGCACCGGAGCGCGAGGCCAGATCGAGAACGCCGGAGTCGACTCCCAGACTCCCGCCAAAGCGGTTGCTGCCCGACAAAACCAAAGTGGCCGCGCCGGCTTTGACCAAGGAACCCTTGCCGCTCACCGCCCCGGCCAGGGTGAGATTTCCTTCCATCGTGCTGATCTCTACCTTCGGGGCGTAAAGGTTCAGATCAAGACTGAACGTGTGCCCGCGGGTCGAAAGATTGGTCACCCCGCCAAGCAATCCCAGACCGTTTCCGACAAGATCGTAGCTCTGCGCGTTCGTTGCCGCTTTGGCCGCGAACACGATCGAGGCCGCGGAGAGATGGCTCCTGTCATTCTCGGGCGCAAATTCCCCTGCTGATCCGGAAAAGACGAAAGAGTTGGTCGATTTGTTGGCCGGGGCGCCCTCGTCCGACCAGTTATCCTTCTTGCTCCACTTCTGGTTGCCCTTGCCCCCGCCTCCGGTCCAAGTGTAAGTCGTCTGCCCGAGACCGTCGGCCGCACCAAAGATGACCAGCACCGACAACAATACCCATGCCCGCCGACGCAACGCTCCTCCTGTTGCGAGTTTCGATGCGGTGAATTTCTTAAGCCAATCGTAGATGTTCCTGTCCATAGAGGACGGAGACTAAGGAGACCGGCATGAGGTTGCTCTGGGGAGGAGTGCTATCCCAATAACACCCCAGGGCAACTTGCGCCCAAGCGTCGTAGAGTGAAGGTGATTGGTCGGGACTCTAGCTAGCGGTGCTGGGCCGGGGGTCGACGGCAGAAAAAAAGCCTCCCCGTGCGATTTTCATTTTTGAGGTCGGTCCCCGCGAGCGTATTGACGCAAACTCGTTCAGTTGTTGCCGGGGAATCAGCCCAATGGTAACAACACTACCGTCATGAGTTTTTTCTCCCCCGGGTTGCACCATACCGCCTTTTCCAAGTCACGTGCTTTCACCTTGGTCGAACTTCTCGTCGTCATCGCAATCATAGGCACCTTGGTTGGCCTCCTGCTTCCGGCGATTCAGAAAGCGCGGGAGGCTGCACGACGAGACACCTGTGCGACGATCAACAGCGCCGTCAGGCAATATGATCCCAACGCTGTGGCCGAAGTTTCTGGCATCGATTCCGGGGGTGTTAAGACACCCATTCCGGAATCGGACTGGTCGTCGATCTCCGACAATACCGAGGTAACGTTGCATATCCCCAATCTTGGTTTGCACACCATTGATTCGTCCGACCATCAAGGATTTTTCCGTTTGATAATCGGTGCCAACTACCAAGGACAAGTCGGACCGGCGACCTTCCATCGCGTCGGGCCAAGCCCGACCGACCCAGCAGCTACGGAATATCTTTTGTCTGTCCCCCGTCCCGGAGACGGAACCCTTCAGGACAACGTTTATGTCAGGTCGAATAGCCAGGGAGAGCTGGAGGAGGTCTACAGCGTTGAGCATAAGTCCTCACTCGATGGGGAATGGACTACCTACCCTCTCACTTCCGATACGATCGCGTTTGACTCTCCACAGCCTTAAGGCCCCCTGATCGCGGCGGAGGTTCCTGCATCGGGATCTCCGCATAATCTGCTCCCACCGCGGATCAAGGCAGCGCAAGTGAAGGAAACTTACCGAATACGCGGACTTTTTTTCGCAATTCCTTCCCGCCGACAGCAGAGGGGCCTTCAGGGATGACCACCCGCACAAACACTGCCTTGGCGGGCCTTTTAAAGCACAGAAAAGCGAGTGGGTCGGGTGGGACTCGAACCCACAACCAACGCCTTAAAAGGGCGCTGCTCTACCATTGAGCTACCAACCCTCGCATGGTGAACGCGCACTGTAGCGCGCGCGGATGCAGGCTCAAGATTTTTCCCCGGAACCAAGCGACTGCAACGCCTGCCGCACTTCCGCGGCATGGTCCCCGGTCTTCGCACTCTCCACGATCCAAGCAATCTTGCCGTCCTTGACCAAAAAGGACTGCCGCTTCGGCACTCCGAGCACGGGAATGGTCGGCACTCCGAAGGCCTTGGCCACCGACAGGTCTGTGTCGGCCAACAAAATGAACGGGATCTGCTGCGCGTCGGCGAATTTTTTCTGCGCCTCCACCGTATCCGCACTCACCCCGATAATTTGGATGCCGTCCGCCGAGAAATCGGGAAAAGCATCGCGCAACGAGCAGGCCTGCGCCGTGCAACCGGGCGTTCCCGCTTTAGGATAAAAATAAACGAGCGTCGGGCCTCGGCTATAGACGTCCGCCAACTGAACTTCCGCGCCATTCTGGTCACGCGATGAGACGCGCGGCGCCTCGTCGCCGACGGACAGGGCGCCCGCCTCGCGGGTCAGGCCGAGAAATGAAAGCATGAGAACAAAAGTGAATGAAAAAACGTGCATGGACGAGAACTTATCGCGCCCGCGGCGTGATGCAAGGCACCGAAGGCCGATCAACGCCCACCCGCTTCTCCTTGCCAAGCCCGCGCCCCGTCCGAATGATCCAGACCCGATGGCCGAGCAGGAGAACCGCAGCAACTGGCGCCGCCTTGTCGCGCTAGCCGTTTGCGCCTTGTTTGTCCTCGGCGCGCTGATCGCCCTGCGCGGCCCCGATGCGATCAGCGCCGCAGCGGCCGAAGAGTCCGGCCTCTGGCTGCTGTCCGGTCCCTCGTTCTGGAATCCGCTCACTCTCTCGGCCGCGCCAAGCACGACCGCCTTTGCCTTGGCCGGTCCGCGCGGCTGGCAAAACCTCCACGTCCTCGTCGCCTGGTTGGCCGTGCTGGCTTGGTTTTGGCCGCTGCCTCTTCGGGCGTGGCGGGGACTCGGCCCGCTGGTGCCCGCTCTGCTTGCCGTGGTCCTCTCGGGACCGGCCAGCGGCTGGAGCGGCTTCGGCCTCGCGGTGCTCCTCATGTCTGCCTGGCGCACCGCGACCTTCCACTGGTCGCCGCGCCTTGTCGCCCTCACCCTCCCCCTCGCCGTGTGGCTTGCGGTGTGGCTCTCACCCGGCGGACTGCTCTTGGCCGCGGCCTTGACCATCGATGCCTGGCCGCGACTGCCTCGGCGCTGGGCCCTGACCGCGACCGCCCTCGTTCTCGCCGCGGCGCAATTCACCCCGCGTGGACTTGGCGTCTGGTCCGAGGCCAATATTTTCGTCTTCTGGTCGCCGCAAAGCGGTCTCTCCGCCGCCGCCGCCTTCGCCTTGCTGGCCGGTCTCGGCATCCTCGCACTCGCCGCGGCCAACGCGTGGCGCCTCAACTCACGCGGCACAGTCATAGCCCCTGCTTTGTTACTGCTCTCGGCGGCTTTTGGCCAAACCGCCCTCCTCTGGCCCTTCGCCCTCTGGCTCATTCCCGCTTGGCCGGCCGCCGTCGACCAATGGCGGCACATCGGGTTCACCTTCCGCTGGTGGATGCAAGCCGCGGCGATCCTTGCTGCGGCCGGACTCGTCGTGCCCCCCGCACTGGAGGCCGCACCGCGCTGGTATGCTTTGGCCATGACCCCGGCCGCGATTCAACCAACCCTGACCCGCGATGCCTTGCCGGCCGGGGGCCTGATTTATGTCAACCCGCGTGGCTTGCCCTTGGCCAGGCTGGCCGGACCGCTCCCCCCGGCGGTTGAGGCCGGCGGCGGACGGCCGCTCGGACGCGAACCCTCGCTCTGGCGGGCCCGCGACAGGGAGTCCCGCTTCGATGCGGCTTGGCTCCTCGGCGAAAAGTCCGACTATGCAGCCCTTGCCCGCCACCTCGGTGAATCACCCGACTGGCGGTTGGCCGCCGTTGATGCGGCCGGCGTGCTTTTTCTCCGCGCAGCGCAAACCAAGGAATTCGCGACCGAACCCGCGCAACAAATGGCGCGCGACATGTGGGGCGGGGCCAACCGCTCGGCCTTCCTCGCCGATACCGCCCTCGCCGCGCTGGCCGCCAATGCGCTTCCCGAGTCGGGGGAATTGTCCGCCGCGGCCGTGCGTAACTCGGACCTCTCGGCACCGGCGGCGGCGGTGCGGGCCCGCACCTTGGTTTCGCTCGGTGATGTGCGCGCCGCATTGGAGGAAAGCTCGCGGGCCGTTGACCTCGACCCATCGCTTCCGCTCGCGTGGGAGGTCCGCACCGAGGCGTGTCTGCATGCCGGACTAACCGATCAAGCCTACGCCGCCGCGCAAAAAGCCGTCACCCTGGCGCCGGGAGAAACCGGCACACTGTGGCTCGCCGCCCGCGCCGCCAATGCGGCCCGCGCCTTCCAGACCGAGGCGGAACTGCTCGAGCGCTTGGTCGCTCTGACCGCCGCGCGCGGTGGGGACGCCGGCTTTTACCGGCTGTACCTCGGGCAATCCTACGCCAAACAAGGATTGGCCCGCCCCGCCCTGCGCGAATTGGGGCTCGCTGTGGAATCGCCAAGCCTGACCGCGAAGCAGCGGAGCGAACTCGAAGAGGAAATTGCGCTGATCCGCTCCTCGCCCGGTGCACGCTGATCCGGTTTCTGCTTAACGCGGAGCGCGGTGCGGTGTAAAACCTCCGCGTGAGCAAAAAATCCGCCCGCGCCAAAAAAGCACCCCTTCGCCGTTATTCCTCGCAGGTCCTGGACGGACCCGAGCGCGCTCCGAGCCGCGCCATGCTCTACGCGGTCGGTTTCCAGGAAAAAGATTTCGCCAAGCCGCAGGTGGGTGTCGCCTCCACTTGGAGCATGGTCACCCCCTGCAATATGCACCTCGACGTGCTCGCCCGCGAGGCCGCCGGCGGAGCCAACGCGGCGGGCGGAAAAGCGACCATCTTCAACACCATCACCATTTCGGACGGCATTTCCATGGGGACCGAAGGGATGAAATACTCGCTCGTCTCGCGCGAAGTCATCGCCGACTCGATCGAAACGGTCATCGGCTGCGAAGGCTTCGACGGCTTTGTCGCCATCGGCGGATGCGATAAAAACATGCCCGGCTGCATGCTGGCCATCTCGCGCCTCAACCGCCCCGCGGTCTTTGTCTACGGCGGCACCATTCTCCCCGGTTGCCTCAACGGCAAGAACCTCGACATCGTTTCGGTCTTCGAAGCGGTCGGCCAGCGCGCGGCCGGCACGATCGACGACAAGCAACTGCAGAAAATCGAATCCTGCGCCATCCCCGGGGCCGGATCGTGCGGCGGCATGTACACCGCCAACACCATGGCCTCGGCGATCGAGGCCATGGGGATGAGCCTGCCCAACAGCTCGGCGCAAGCCGCCGTCTCCGTCCATAAAAAGGCCGATGCGCGCGACGCCGGCGCCGCGGTGGTCAACCTGCTCAAGCGCGGCATCGTTCCCTCGGACATCTTGACCCGCGAATCCTTCGAAAACGCCATCACCCTGATCATCGCGCTGGGCGGCTCGACCAATGCCGTGCTCCATCTCCTCGCCATGGCCCACGCGGCCAACGTGAAATTGCACATCGACGACTTCACCAAGATCGGCCGCCGCGTCCCGGTGCTGGCCGACCTCAAGCCGAGCGGCAAATACCTCATGTCCGAACTTGTCGCCATCGGCGGCATCGTGCCGCTCATGAAGCAACTCCTCTCGGCCGGCCTGCTCCACGGCGACTGCCTCACCGTGACCGGCAAAACCCTCAAGCAGAACATCGCGCCTTTCAAACCCTACCCCAAAGGCCAGCAAGTCATTCGACCGCTCAAAGATCCGGTGAAGAAGGACAGCCACCTCGTCATCCTCTACGGCAACCTCGCACCCGGCGGGGCCGTGGCCAAAATTTCCGGCAAAGAAGGCGAGAAATTCCGGGGCACAGCACGGGTCTTTGACTCGGAGGAAGCCGCTCTCGAGGACATCCTCAAGGGCGCGGTGAAAAAAGGTGACGTCATTGTCATCCGCTACGAAGGACCCAAAGGCGGGCCCGGCATGCGTGAAATGCTCGGCCCCACTTCCGCCGTGATGGGCAAAGGCCTGGGCAAAGATGTGGCCTTGGTCACCGACGGACGTTTCTCCGGCGGCACCCACGGATTCGTCGTCGGCCACATCACTCCGGAAGCCTTCGATGGCGGGCCGCTCGCGCTGGTCAAAAATGGCGACACCATCGAGATCGACGCGATCAAACACCGCCTCACGCTCGACATTCCGGCCGCCGAGATGAAACGGCGCAAGGCCAAGTGGAAAAAACCCGCCCCGCGCTACCGCCGCGGTGTGCTCGCCAAATTCGCGGCCAGCGCCACCAGCGCCTCAACCGGTGCCGTGACCGACGCCGGGCTCTGATGCTCCGCGCGGTCATCTTCGACTGGGACGGGGTCGTCGTTGACTCCTCGGCCCACCACGAGCGCAGTTGGGAAATCCTCGCCAGCCGCCGCGGGCTCCCCCTGCCGCCCGACCACTTCAAACGCGGCTTCGGCAAGAAGAACAATGTGATCATCCCCGACCTCGGTTGGGCTGTGGATCCGCAGGAAGTTGCCGAACTTGCACAGGAGAAGGAAGAAGCCTACCGCGCGCTGGTGCGCGAGAAGGGCATGCAGCCACTGCCCGGAGTGCGCGAACTCCTCGCGGCCCTGCGCGGCCGGGACATCCCCTGCGCCATCGGTTCGTCGACCGAACGCGCCAACCTGGATCTTCCCCTCGACCTCATGGCCCTGCGTGATTTTTTCCGCGTGATCGTTTCCGGCGAAGAAGTCGTGCACGGCAAGCCGGACCCCTCTGTCTTTCTCCTCGCCGCGGAAAGACTCGGCTTCGCACCGGCCGAATGCGTCGTCATCGAGGATGCGCTGGTCGGCATCGAAGCCGCCCGGCAAGCCGGCATGCCGGTCGTGGCCGTGGCCACGACCAACCCGCTCGACGCTCTCGGCGCCGCCAATGCCGCCGTGCCCAGCATGGCGGAGATCACGCCCGAACTCCTCGCCTCGCTGGCCCCAGGCTAAAAAAGTTTGTCCTTCGGCTTGCGCGGTTGCGCTTTCGGTGGAACATTGCCCGATATGCCGAAGACGACGAAAGTCTCGCACCGTCTCGAACTGCACCTCCCCTACCATGGCCCCGCCTTGCGGACCATTGCGTGCTTGATCGAGGAAAACCTCTCTTGTCATCCCTCACCCAACGCCAAACTCGAAGGCCTCGAGGGCGAATGGGGACCGGACATCGCCCAATCCTGGGCTGCCTTGCACGACCTGATGGAGCAGTTGGAGGCCGCAGCCGATCACGTCGATTCCGCGCTGGAAAGAGCGGACTGTTAAGCTCCGCCGAAGTTCGTTCCGCCTGACCGCGCCGAAGCCACGGCCCGTTCCGGTATCGACGCCCCGCAGCCTCTGCGGCAGCTTGACCGGATGCCACCTGACCTGCTGAAACAACTGGCTTTGCCTCTGGCCCTCTTCGCCGTGCTCTTCGGCATGGGGCTGAGTTTGGTGCCGGCGGATTTCCGCCGCGTTATTCTCTCTCCCAAAGCGAAAATCGTCGGCCTGACCTGCCAGCTTGTCATGCTGCCGCTCATCGCCTTCGCGCTGGCCCTCGCCTTCCGTCTGCCCGGTGAGCTGGCGGTCGGGCTGATGATTCTCGCCGCCTGCCCGGGCGGTTCCACTTCAAACGTCATCACGCACCTTGCCAAGGGTGACACCGCCCTCTCCGTCACCCTGACCGCCATTTCGAGCATGGTCTGCGTCTTTACCATCCCCTGGATTGTCGCTTTTTCCATGGACTGGTTTCTCGGCAGCGGCGCCGCGGTGCAATTGCCCTTCTGGCAAACGCTCGGCCAACTCACGCTGGTCACCATCGTGCCGATTGTCTGCGGCATGGGTGTCCGCTCGGCCTTTCCTCTCCTCGCGCAGCGATTGGAACGTCCGGCCGCCATCTTTTCGCTCGTCTTCCTCGCCCTCATCATTGCCGCAGCCGTGCTGCGGGAAAAAGACCTCGCCCACCAATTCGCCACCGCCGGCCCCGCCGCCATCACCCTCAACCTTGCCGCCATGATCCTCGGCTTCGGCGCCGGCTGGGCAGCCGGACTGCCCCGCGCGCAGAAGGTCACCATCGCGGTCGAAACCGGCATCCAGAACGGCACCCTCGCCCTAGCCATCACCCTCGGCCTGCTCGAAAACGCCAGCATCGCCATGCCCTCGGTCGTCTACAGCCTCTTCATGTTCCTCAGCGGAGGCCTGATGATCTGGTGGTTCGGCCGCCGCGCCTGAACACCCGTGCATCGACCTGGGGCTCGTAGCCCCGGAACAAAAGCGGAGCCAACTTGTGAAGGGTGATGTCGTGCCTCGGCCAGCGCGGCGGATTGGCGGAAGGGGTGGGATTGGTCGCCTCCGGCGACCTGTCTCCGGCTCGAACTGCGTTCTTCATCCCACCGGGATCTTTCAAGCCGCCTGCGGCGGATTGGCGGAAGGGGTGGGATTGGCCGCCTCCGGCGACCTGTCTCCGGCTCGAACTGCGTTCTTCATCCCACCGGGATCTTTCAAGCCGCCTGCGGCGGATTGGCGGAAGGGGTGGGATTGGCCGCCTCCGGCGACCTGTCTCCGGCTCGAACTGCGTTCTTCATCCCACCGGGATCTTTCAAGCCGCCTGCGGCGGATTGGCGGAAGGGGTGGGATTCGAACCCACGGTTGGTTTAACCCAACGCTCGATTTCGAGTCGAGTGCCTTAAACCGGACTCAGCCACCCTTCCTTGCAGATGGGAACTATACCTCATCCGCCCCTCTCTGAAATCTCCAATTTCAAATCTAAAATTTTCCCCTCCCATTCCCTCTCCCCGTCCACTCAAGTTTCAAACTCAAGTCTCCGCCTTTTTTCTCTCGTCTCCGCCCTTTCCCTCTCACGTCCCACAAAACGTCCGGTAAGGCTCTCCGCCGGCCATCGGCCCCACCCGATACGCCTCATTCTCCGGCCCCTCGTCAAACGGCCGCGCAAGCACCGCGAGCAAACGGTGCATGACCGTAAAATCCCCATCCCCCGTCGCAGCCAAAGCCTCCTCGACACGATGGTTGCGCGGAATAACCACCGGGTTGGCCGACCGCATCAGGGCCATGACTTCCACCTTCTCCGCTTGCTGGCGCCCCAAACGTGCCCTCCACTTGGCCTGCCAAGGCTGCCCCGCAGACACTCCCTGCGATGAGGGACCCGTCAGTTGCCCGGTTTCCACCGAGCGCGTCAGATCGGCGAATGCACTGGTGAAATCCGCACCGGACGCCTGCATCAAATGCAAAAACTCCTGGGCCAAGACAAAGTCACCCTCCTCCTCATGGCACAAACCAAGTTTCGCCCGCAGCACGCCCGCATAAAAATAGGCAAAGCGTTCCGGAAAACGGGCCAGCGCCTCTTCGGCTATGCCGACCGACTTGGCCTGGTCCTCGTGCAGCAACGGCACCAGCGCCTCGGCCAATCGCGCGAGATTCCAGTGGGCCATACCAGGCTGATTTCCGAAAGCATAACGCCCACCGCGGTCGATCGAGCTGAACACCGTTGCCGGATCATAGGCATCCAGAAAAGCACACGGACCATAGTCGATCGTCTCTCCGCTCAACGCCATGTTGTCCGTGTTCATCACGCCATGCACGAAACCCACACCCGCCCACTGCGCGACCAGTTTGGCCTGCCGCTCGATCACACCTTCGAGCAGAGCCAATGCCCGGTTCTCCGCGCTCAGCGAGTCCGCATAATGCCGCCCCAAGGTGTAATCGACCAACGCCTCGAGCAGCGCGCGATCGCCCAAAGCGGCGGCATACTCGAACGTCCCCACGCGGATATGGCTCGAGGCAATCCGGGTCAAGACCGCCCCGGGCAGCAACTCCTCCCGCACAACCTCCTCGCCCGTGGTCGCCACGGCCAGACTGCGCGTGGTCGGAATCCCCAAGGCATGCATCGCTTCACTCATCACGTATTCGCGGAGCATCGGACCGAGCGCGGCCCGTCCGTCACCCCGCCGCGAATACGGCGTCCGCCCCGCCCCTTTCAGCTGCAGATCAAACCGCGCGCCACCCGGCGTGACCTGCTCACCGAGCAAAATAGCGCGTCCGTCACCCAAATTGGTAAAATGACCGAACTGATGGCCCGCATAAGCCTGCGCGATCGGTTCGGCTCCTTCCGGCAGCCGGTTCCCCGCAAAAATCGCCGCGCCCGACTCTCCAGCCAGCGCACCCGGATCCAAACCCAACTCCGCTGCCAACTTCTCGTTCAAGATGGCCAGGCCCGGACGCGCGACCGGCACCGGCACCGCCCGCGTATGCAGCGCCTCCGGCAGACGCGCATAGGAATGCTCCAACTGCCAGCCCGCCGCACTTTTTCTGTCAGACTTAGCCGTCATCCACTTAAACTGCTTGTTCGAAGGAATCTTTCAACTCCTCCCTGCACTATTTTTCCACGTCCGCATTTTTATCCATGACAACTTTCAGCTCCCAAGCGTGGCAACAAAACCTGCCGCTTTACCACGCCATCCTCGCCATTCCTTTCAACGCGGAATTGGCCGCCGGCACCCTCCACAAAGATCGCTTCCGCCACTACATCATCCAGGACGCCCACTATCTCGAGGGATTCGCCCGCGCGCTCGCCCTCGCCGCCGCCAAGGCGGACATCAGCGACCACATTGTCCAATTCGCCGGCGCCGCCCAAACCGCCATCCTCGTCGAGCGCGCCCTCCACACCGACTACTTCGCAAAGTTCGGCCTCAGCGCCGCCGACTTCGCCGCGGCCCGTCCCACGCCGGCCTGCGACCATTACGTCAGCTACCTCCTCCGCGTGGCCGCCCTCGAGCCCTTCCCCGTTGTTCTCGCTGCTCTCCTGCCCTGCTTCTGGATTTACCTCGAAGTGGGGAAAAGTATCCACACCCGTGCCACCCAGCCCAACCCCTACCACGCATGGATCGAAACCTACGCGGGCGAGGAATTTGCCTCTGCAGTCCAGGCCGTCATCGCCACGACTGACGAAGTGGCGTCACGCTGCTCCACGGATACGCTGGTCGCCATGCACGCCGCCTTCACCCGCGCGACCCAGCTCGAATGGATGTTCTGGGACAGTGCCTACCAACTGGCCGGGTGGCCCGTCTAATTCCCTTCCCCAACTTGTAGCGGCGG
>Ga0247831_1008154_pt1 | contig 11241 bp, 8 predicted proteins | sample LaCruzMarch2015__9_FD_192406 | JGI IMG/M metagenome (GOLD analysis project Ga0247831, IMG submission 192406) | Freshwater microbial communities from meromictic Lake La Cruz, Castile-La Mancha, Spain - LaCruzMarch2015_1m | ecosystem: Environmental > Aquatic > Freshwater > Lake | place: Spain...
TTCGTAACCCTCAAAATCGATGTCGTCTTTCTAAGAAGGTCCAGTGGTATGTAGTGTTGGCAGACGGTGGTTGGTCGTGGGTTAATTCTATTTGTCATTGGAAGTATAATTCACTCTGAAACTTACACACAACTTTTATTTCTCTTCCCTTAAGGAACGGAATAATAGATTAAAACAACAACACTCTTAAATACGTACAATCATGCCACGTGCAAAAGGTGGATCCATCCCCTCACCGCAGGTAATGGTCGAACAGGGTCATGGTGGGACAGTCACTGAACTTAACGAGCACGACGTATTATGTGGCCGAGGAGGGAAAATTAATAACCATCCTGGGAATGTAACATTCCGCACAATCGTTGAGGAATATAAGCATGAATACTTAGACCCGCGCACGCGTAAGTTAGAGAAGGCACATGTGGCCGCACGTCTTGTGGCACAAATACGTAACACCAATCCACCCGGTCGGTTCTTAAAGCCGGATGATCCAGTCAATCCAACTGGGTATGTTGAAATTGGTGATTTGAAGGCATGGAAGAAGGCTGGACAGGCACTGCGGGAGGATGCACCAGATGTACGTAAAGAAATTATTGAGGAAGTGTTAATAACGGAGGGGGTAGACTTGGCGAAGCTAGATCATCATCAACAACAGCAACTACATCAACAACAATCATCACCTGAAAATATACATCGACAGACTTGTGGTATCCCACCCACTGTTTCCTACTTGCCATTGGCGGCAATGTCGGGTGGTGGTGGTGGACCAAGACCAGATCCACCCGAAGCACCAGGAGTGACGGGATATCGTCAACCACCACTTCGGTATGGTGAAAGTGTTCCTGGAGGAGTAGGTCGAGGAGGGGTGCAGGGGGGAGGTCGAGGAGGAGGAGGAGGAGGACAAGGAATTGTTTCAGGAAGAGGTCGCGGTGCACCTCCGCCGCAAGGTTATCCTGTACAAGTCTATCCTGGTCCTCCTCCTCCAAGCTACTTTCGAGCATCACCACCAGTCTGGAATGTCGGAGGAGGACCACCGCCACACCATCAACGACAAAATTATCCACCATCACCTCACTTTCAACAGCAACCATATCACCCTGCACACCATCATGGACTGCAATTTCATCCTTGGTGGAATGGTGGACAGGCGTGGACACCCAGTCCTCAATTCGCAACTCCACAGCATTTGCATCGTAAAACATCCTCAAAAATTGATCAAAGTAAGGGCACCGTACAATCATCTGTGGCAAAACACTTTCCACATACCACGTCGATAGGGACAGAATTTACCATGTCAGACGTTACTAATCTGGATGATGTTGATCAAATTCAACGCTTGGATTCTGACTTAAGTTTTGGTGATACTACTACAGTTCGACGGGGTAGTTCGAATAATTCAGGTAATACCGGTGGTAATGATCCTCAGATAATACATCAGGGTGCCAAGCGACAGGATTCAGGTTCAGGTTCTGAAAGTATGGAACTACTACTCGGATCTAATTTATCATTACTATTAGGAGGTAGTAGTATAGCACGAACACGAAGCTTTCCCGATTTATTATTGAGTACTGGTGATAGCATCGTGGTGGATGATTTGGGAGAGACTATAGATTTGAACAATAAACATAAAACAACAGTCAAGGCGGGGAATGGTGGAAGGATGGAAAGACCGTATCATCGAAAGTCGTTATCATTGTTATCTACGTCTAGCAGTATTAGCATGGCTTCATCTAGAGGATTTGGGATGAGTGAAGTGTACGATACTCTATCAATTATGTCTGTTACTTCACGTAAGGGGGATGGCACAGACAAGTCTGAGACTTTGTCATGGACTGATGCATTCAATAGTATGCAAAGTATTCACTCATCTGATATGATCCCTAAACTTAACAAGGGAGAAAATGGAAGTGTAGGATCATTCTTATCGGATGTATCGGGTGATTTAAATGCCCTCGATCTTGATATGATGACTGACTCATTACTGCCACCATTGGCAAGGAATGATAGCTTTAATATGGGAAAAGTTAAACACGAACATAATATGAACAGGCCTGATCCATGAAGAAAATAAAACATGTATAAATACATAAATATATTAAACTTTGTAGAATGTATCTTTTTGTCTATTGTTTGTTACTTCTAACTTATATTGTATCTCCATCTACTACATGTAATGGCACACAATAGTTCTCCTCTTGAAGTAAAAGCTTCCTTTTCCACCTGTCGTAAACAGATATCTAGAGCAAAATGATTTACTTTATTGGAATATGCACAATAGAAAGTCGCTTTCGTGTATCCGTCGTTAACACCGCCCAATCGAGACGTGAAAGTATAATAGTATTCACAGTCGACCCCCAAGTTAGACCGGCAACAAGACCAAACCACAATCCCTCGACTCCATAATGAAATTTAAACCCGAGCATATAACCAAATGGTATACCAACGATGTAGTATGCAATCGAATTAAGCTTGGCCGCAAGTGCCTGTTTCCCCGTGGCACGGAATATACCCTGATTGACACTATTAATTGCATCGGGCAGTTGAAATAGTGCCACGACAAGTAACAGATCCCGTGCCTTACTAATCAAATCAACATCCGATGTAAATAATGTTGGTATTTTTGCCCTGAACGTTAATATGAATATAGTATTCCACGATGCTAGCAGTATCCCCAAAAAGAATGACAGGCGGCATGCCATCTTGGCACGATGTGCATCGCCGGCACCCAGAGCATTCCCCACGCGTACATTCCCGGCAATGCTCGTACCAAGATAAAGCATGAATAAAAAGGCACCAATATTTTGTGCCACGGCATTCGCTCCAATGGCGATAATTGCCTCGTCATTATTGGGCAATATGCCGCATTCCAATGCCAATATTTCAAATGCACACCATTCGAGCATCATTTGTATCATGCCCGGTATGCCCAAATGTAAAAAGGTTACTATCCTCGCCCTCGTAACGGCCTCGGTATATATCATGCCGTCATATACGCGCATGACGAATAGTGCATCGGTATGATACATCCCGATACATACCGTGGGCACCGTCGCCATATACCCCAGCGATCGTGCCATCGCGGCGCCCACCCACCCCAACGATGTATAATTCACCATGTAATATCCGGTACTGCACGTTACGAGGAGTCCGACGATTGATGCATAAATCATGGGCAATGTCGTATTATTCGCCATACACGGCTTGCGTGCCAATTCGTACACGTACAAGAATGGCAATCCGGGCAACATGTATAGAACGAATGATCCGGCCAGTCGTGATACCCGTATCGGTTGACCCAACGCCATCAATATAGTTCCGGCGTTGACCAATATTGCCGAAACTGGTACGAACATACAGCACGTGACGAACGCGGCCGTGAGGGTATATCGTCCCATCTTGGACGATTGATTCGCGCCGTGCGCCGAGGCGCACAATGTATCCAACGCCGTGAGCATGCCCTGTCCGGTCGATAGACCGATGATGTTGAAGAACATGACCGCCAATGCCGCAGCATCGACGTATAATTTAGTCGACGACGAATGATGACCATCATTAATATCATCATCGTGTTCGTCATTAGCAGCAGCAGCAGTAGTGTTGTCGTTGTTGGTGGTGGCACTATTATTATTGTTGCCGTTGTTGTTAGTATGGTCCATCCGTCCAACGAGGACGAGTGTGACAATCCCCGGTACCAGTTCTAAGACGTAGGTAAGTATCACGGGCACGGCCAATTGTATCATCGCCCTGATTTCCTTCCTCAGCAGGGCTGCCGTTTCCGTCGTTGTTATGCTGTAATTATCCTCATTTTCATATTTGATGGTAATTGAATCGAGAAGGTCGCTTTCGCCTTCGTCGTCGTTGTTGCCATCGGAGGAGTGGCCAGTTATTGCACCGTAGGAATTAGTAGCGGAATGAACGTAAGGAGGATCATCGCGGAAGTCGATCGGGTCGAGTAATGATAACGATTCCAACGCACTTTGGACACGTGGCCGCTGCTGCTGCTGCTGCTGCTGTATGGATGCATCGTTATCATCATCATCGGGATCGACAAAGGTCGAATATTGACGACGGAGTAGGTCCTCGTTGATACTCGATGGCCGTCTCATGCGCTATGGTGTGGGTGTGAGGAGATGAAGACGAAGTTGGGAAGAGAGATGACTACTTGGTGCATGCATTGGTGGTGGGGAAAGGAGAAAAGGGAAGAATCCGTTTACGCGGGAGCTCAAAGATTTCCGCCTTGTCAACAATCATCCGTGGATGGATGGGCGGTATTTTTAATTTGTCCGCCCATAATATACGATAACCATGAGTTATTCCTACGGCAACAATAGCGGCACCGGTAGTAGTAGTGGCGGTGGTCGTGGTGGATATCATCATCATTCCAATAATCCATACAACAGCAACGGTAGCGGTGATGGCGGTGGCTCGTACACGGAACGGTCGGCCGTGAATAACAATCGATCGCGACCGACATCGTCGGTGGCGTCACAGCCACGGCCGGGAACATCTGCGAAGAAACACATGCTGAAACTCATCATATTGGGCGACTCGGGGTGAGTAGCTTTCGGATTATATATTCCATGTGTATATTTGCACACACACACACACACACACACACACACAACTTGACAACTTTTTTCCATCTCATCAACATCGTCTTTTTTCTCTTCCCGTCTGGCGAAATGATAATATGAACAACAACGACAACAACAACAACGACAACATGCAACATATTTTGCCATTATTAAACACACAGAGTGGGCAAAACGTCGCTCATGAACAGGTATCATTCGCAAAAATTCACCGGTCAATATAAGGCGACGATCGGCGCCGATTTCTTATCCAAGCATATATCCCTACCCGACCCGAATGCAAATCCGAACAACAACAACAACAGCAACAACAACAACAACCACAACGGCGGCAATGATGGAGCGCGGAACGTGACATTGCAAATATGGGACACCGCCGGCCAAGAGCGCTTTCAAAGCCTGGGCGTGGCATTCTACCGAGGCGCGGATGCCGTGGCGCTGGTATATGACGTATGCGACAAACGCAGTTTCGATAATTTGAATAATTGGAGGGACGAATTCTTGCGTCAGGTCGGATTGGTCGATGATAATGGTAATAATAATTCGGGAGGAGGTGGTAATAATAATAAAGCAGCACCCGACTTTCCTTTCGTGCTACTCGGGAATAAAATCGATCGCATCAACGATGATGATGATTGCCGGCGGGTATCGCGACACGAGGCGGAACGATGGTGTATGGAATCGAGTTTGAACGGCAGCATGGGCGGAGGACCGATCCCGCACTTCGAAACATCCGCCAAGAACGCCACCAATGTGGATGCGGCATTTTTAGAATTGGCCACATTGGCAGTATTGCATGCCGAGCGGAAGAGGGAAATGAATGTCAATCAGCCGGTATTGTCGTATGCACCCACATTACGTGCCAATGAGAGAGTTGATTTACATCAACGGCAACACCGTAATTCGACGTACAATTATAATGGTGGGAATGATTGTTGTTGAAAATGTAGTGTGTTTGTGTGTTCGTGTGTTGTAAGAGTATTTTGTTTGGGTTTGCAGCATACTTATATAACAATAGATGTAAGGGTGTGTAACGATGTGATGTATGCGGGTGCATGTGTAGCAAAGGTAATATATACATAGTTTGTTAGTTTGTTTATTCATACGCTGCCATGAAGGCTTGGTGCGTTGAGTATTTTCTATTGCTAAAAAATACTCAAAAGTCATTGGGTCAAGCCAGTTCGTCATTATGAAACCATGAATAGAATCAAATTATTCCTTTGTGGGGAAAAGAAAGATTTTTCCCTCAGTGGAAGACTATTGTATGTTACCCCATGTTGTAGACTTTTAACTGTGCAGTTTGTTTTTAATATGGATCAAAAATATTTCATCTTTGAGAGATGGTACCCACGATGTTAGTTTCTTCCATTATTGGTAATCATTTACATTTCTTTTGTTACTTGTAACATATTCTATCCAACGTCGATCTTCATCTTCCATTACATACTTTGGTGTACGTTCATAATCGTCATTCAACCATTGAAGATGATGTTTCATGTATGATTCATACACATTTTCATTGTCATTCATGGTAACTTGTTGAACAAGAAAATGACCTGGGAAACGAAATCTACTATCTCCGCCAACATCATCATCATCATTATCATCATCATCACCATCATCATTATTGGATTGTTGGCTTTGTTGTTGTAGCTGTTGTCGTCGTCGTCGTCGTCGTTCGAAGAAAGAATTGATATACCACCGTCCGGATGAGTATGCGATACTTTCATTCCCGAGGATCCATTCTCCCGTTTGTTGTATACGGTCATATAGTTTCATCATATGTTGCGGTCGTGAATTTGCAGGTTGGAGATAGATGTGATTTGTTTGTACTCTATCTACGGGTGGTGTAATAACGGTATCTTTTCCGCTCCTTCTTCTTTTATCATTATCAAGAAATAATATTTCCATCATAGTTTCCACACCCATCCCAGCCAGTACGATAGCATCGGCCTCACCAATATGTAGTGCTTCAAGACCATTACTAATTCGAAATTCAATTGGTAGTAATTCAGTGTTATTACTATTGTTATTGTTTTCGTTATTATTACTCTTACTGTTGATATAATAATACTCAGCAATAGACGACGATGACCATGTTATGGCATTTATAATCTTTTTTAACGTTTGCAATGCTCCATCGTCCAGTGCCTTTGATGATAGATCTATGCCATATACTCGGTTAAAGAAAAAGTTGTTGTTGTTGTTGTTGTTGCTATTGTCGTTGACAGTTCCATCAATAATGCTGTCATTGTTGTGTGGTAATTGTTGCTCTTGCAGTCGTTGTTGTTGTGATGATGAGACATGTGCCATACATGCTAAACTCATGGATAGTATACCATGATCGCACCCAACATCGGCTATAGAGTACAACTTTCTATTTTCATTACTACTTGATAATGACAATGTTGTTGTTGTTGTTGTTGTTGATGTTGATGCAACGATGAGTTCAAGGAGTGGACCTAATCGTTTCCATGTACGATTGAATGATCGTCGATTTGATGATGAAATTTCCATAACATGTTTCCCTACAGTAATGAGATGATTTTTTGAATCACCCGAATTTAACTGTTGTTGTTGCTGCTGCTGCTGCTGCTGCTGCTGTTGTTGAGAAGAAGACTGTGATAATAGTTGAAGACTATAACGAAATCTTTGATATCGATTCGCATTCAACGAGGTCGGCAAAGAAGAAGAAGAAGAATAAGTAGAGTAGGAGGAGAATTGACTATTATGAAATTGATTGCGGTGTATAATTCGGCATGTTGTCGAGGAATATTGTCGTAGCTGTTGCTCCAACAACGAACAAGGGTGTGATGCGAAAAATAAAAAGAGTGGTGGTGAAGATGATGGTAGAGGTAGAAGTATTCTTCTCCTATTATCTCGTCCTACTACACTCCCAATAACAACAATGCGGCGTATAGTGTTCCAACTGATGAACAATGACGTCAATGGGGACATGGTATCTTCCGGGTACAATTGTTGATGCTCGTTGTTGAGGCCTCAGTCATAGTACTCGTATTATTTCATGAATCATTTCTTTTACCGGGAAAAAATGGAAAAAAATACAGCTTGATACAACACTCATATTATGATACATGGACAACATGTCGTCCTTCTCGTCAAGTAGTACCACTTCACGATCATCGTCGTGGTGTAGTGCCGCCATCAACACGCGCACAATCGTTTGTATTTCCGCCATTACATTTTTCATCGGACTCCAATTCCGAAATATGCACAATCTATTTCGCGATGCCGATGACGATGAATTATCATCATCCATCGTCGTCGCCGAAAGCGGCCGTGCTGGGGATGATGTCGTTCCGTCGTCATCGTCATCGGTACTCGATGTGCCATGGGGGCCGATGATTGGCAATAACAAATATGATATAGTGGCCGCGGACGAAGAAACGAAGGACGGCATTAGTCAACGAGAAGGAATCGGTAATGCTTACAATGACGATAAATATCGAACGAAAATGAAGAAAAATAAGAAGAAGCGTACTACGTCTCCTGAGGAAGAACGAATGGCAGAACCCAACGACTACGACAATGTCGACGAAGAAGAAGATCCAGCAGTCGAGGAGGAAGGAGGAGGGAGAATAATGAATAAAATACCACAGCAAAAACGAAAGAAAGCTAATTCAGCACAACAATATTATATGAATATGGATCCATTGTCGTGGACATTGCCTCAACCGGCATATCCAATACGTAATCAAACGAGTGAGGAATTCATGTTACATTATATTGCAATGAAACGTGGGTATAATATATCATTACCATGGGAGGAGAATGACGACAACGACAATGACATGTACAATAATACTATGAATCATCAAGTAGTGTCATTGCCACTACCAATTATTAGTCTCAACTTTCCGAAAAGTGCCACATTAACAATGAGTGCCTACTTTGATTGTGCTGGACTAACATCGATACATACTAGTACACAGAATGGTCGTATTGCATTGTGCATGCTTGAGAATCAATTATATAATCAACCACCGATGTATAATTGTGATACACACATGAAACGCAATAGTAGTAGTAAAAGTAGCAGTAGCAGTAGTGTACCAATCGATTTTTTTTCAGATATTGGTTTACAGGGACCACCATGTTACTATGCAAGTTTGCATGATGGCGGGTTAGAGAATATTGCACGACATTATCCAAATGCAACTATATTACTCGTTACACGAAACGCGGCAAGTTGGTATCACAGTATGATAAAATGGGGTGGGATTATGGGACGATGGAAGAAGTATTGTGGCTTTGATGGACATTTGCATACTACTACTACTAGTAATAATAGTACCAATGATATGGAATATTGGAAAAATATGTACAATGAGATTGGTCCGTCAAGAGAGAGGGAAGAAATGTATTGGATAAATTTCTATAATGCACATACGCAGAAGATACGCGAATTTGTTTTGCAACATTTATCATTGACATATATTGAAGTTGAGATTGAGAATCCAAATATTGGGTCCATATTACATCACTATACCAAGGTATCACCAGAGTGTGTATTGTACTGCCATCCAGGACCACATTGGATTAAGAAACATAACACTATTACCAAATGTCATCCCATTGGTCAAGAACCGGCATTATTGAAAGAGGGAGAAATATGGCCTGGATATAAAAAAACACGAAGTAATAGTGATGACAACAACAGAGATGATGATGAAGGAAATAATGAAACTCTACGCGAAGAGGGTGAAGAAGACGTAGAAGAAGATGATGATTGACGACAAAGGAAGACTACAAAGAGATTCCTATAAACAAATTTTGATCAAACCTTTCTGAATCCTTCACTACTTAGTAAGTGGATCCGTGTCCAACATTGTTGATGTTCTCTTTCATACAATCAATACATTGATACCGTCCACTCTAGAGATACTGTACAATACTAACTTATTCTCTCATTTTACTACTTCCACCCTACTACTCCTCACACACACTTCACACCAAAAAAGATCAAAGACGAACATTTTCAACTTTTACTAAAACACTGTATTGGCGTGACAAACTCACTTGATACCTCCCCGTCTCTACCGACTCTGTTGTACCTTGCCCTCCTCCTCCACCACCTCCTCTTGGTAGTCCACCTTCCACAAATCGAGCAACTGTACCATATTTACCATTCCACTGTGCGGCATGTTCCAACCCTTCTAATCGTACAAGTGTACCATTTGGGATACGTATATTACATAGTTGGACACTCACTTCACGACTTGATGTAGATAATAGACTAAATGTTTCAATTTTAATAACATATCGATTAATCGGACGTGAATATGCAGTAATTGTACCCACCTTACCATTATAATATGGCTGAGTACGTAAATTTACGATTTGTACCTTTATTGGTTGTAATAAATTTTCTGCCTTGATGGATACTATCGGTAAAGTGGTATTATTAACATACGTGGTAGGACTGGGAATGAATGAAGTAGTTGTATCTGTTTCCAGCTGTATTAAATAACGTAATGTTTGTGCCTGGTATTGCAATATGGTACCACGTTTCTTATTCAAATGGGATGATCGTGTAAGATTTTGTAATATAACTTGTGTCCCCGGCCTTAGTGTGTTGTATGGATTGAGATCATATTGCTGTTGTTGCTGTTGTTGACGGCCACCACTACTACTACTACGACTACTGCTACCAGCATGTTGATTATTTAGGAAGGGGTTCATTCTACGGAATGACCCTCCTCCTCCTCCCCCGCCACCACCAGTACCGGGGGATGAGCTATTCCAATTCGATTCATTCCGCATGAATGAAATGAATCCATTCGCACCTTCATTCATACCACGTATGAATTGTGTGAATCGATTACCACCGCCACCACTGCTTCCCCCCATTGTACTGCTGAAAGATGGATCATCGTCTATAGCAATATAGGGCGTTGGGTTACGTGCTGGATTACCATCCCCATCAATAAATTGTATATTAATGGTATTACATAAACAACATTTACATTTGTCATTTTCACCACCACCACCACCACGTCCTCTACTATTATTATTGTTAATTCCTTCTCTACGGTTTCTAATATCCACTCGTTGATTATATACATTCTCCCACTCCCACCAACATTGTTTATGAAATGCATGTCCACAGGGTGTACATCTTCCCCATCCCATGGTGGAGAGTGTTTCGAAACATATGACGCACTCCTCCTCGTGCTCCTGCTGCTGCTCCTGTTGTACCTGCTCGTCTTCTTCGTCTTCTTCGCCTTGCATTGATTCAGTCGCAGTCGCAGTCGCAGTATCCATCTCTTTTGTCGGAGCAGTTGTCGTCGCGTCGTTGATGCTATCATTGTTGCTATTTTCATCATTACTATCAATGTTGTCATTGTTGTTGTTATTATTGTTACTCGTGCCAGCAGAGGCAACGTAGCAGTAGTCGGTGTAAACCTCATCAATCGCATCATCCTCCATCGATGATGAAATCGCCCGTTGTTCCATCACCCCGTCATTATTGTCATCATCACTACCAACAACAATCTCATGCATCATCATAATTCGCACAACGCCACCGACGCACTTCCTCCAAAAAGTTTGCTGCAAAAGATCGTTTTTTTCTTTTGCTCGAGAGGTGACCCGATGGCGGGAAGGGAGAGGTGTTGAAGGGCTCGACTGT
>Ga0247831_1008158_pt1 | contig 11237 bp, 8 predicted proteins | sample LaCruzMarch2015__9_FD_192406 | JGI IMG/M metagenome (GOLD analysis project Ga0247831, IMG submission 192406) | Freshwater microbial communities from meromictic Lake La Cruz, Castile-La Mancha, Spain - LaCruzMarch2015_1m | ecosystem: Environmental > Aquatic > Freshwater > Lake | place: Spain...
CTCTTTGAGGAGTATGGTTGGGATTGGTGCAACCACTCGCCCTCGGGCTGGAACGGTTACAATGTCACCTACTCGCCCGACCGGGAGAACTGGCAGGCCACGGCGCCCGACGGCGGCGTGCGGGGTGCCGCCTGGCGGGTACTGCATGAAGGATTCCAACTCAATGCACGGGACGAGTACGGCATACCAAACGGATGGAAGGCCCGGCACTTCGGCGCAACAACCGCTGCGAAGGCAGGAGCCCTGGATGACTGGGATGCGGACGGAATGAATAACCTGGACGAGTATCGCGCCGGAACCATTCCCACCAACGCCGCTTCACGCTTTCGAATCGTCGACTTTCGAACCGAAGGCGACAGCAGCCATAGACTCCAATGGACCAGCGTGGCCGAAAAACGATACACCATTGAGACATCGACCAATCTGGCGGAGGGATTTGCCGATTCCGGAACCGAGCAGATCATCGCGACCCCACCACTCAATACCCACGTCATCCCAGCCGACCCCGCTCCAAGCCTTTACTATCGCGTCATAGTGGAACCGTGAGCCTATTTTTTGGGGCGGGATCAGACGCTCGAGGACTGAAGGCATTTTGTTGGCCGGAGGGGCGGCGCTGGAAAAAAACACGAAACAAGACTTGAACCCCTTTTCTGCGTGGGCCTGCATGGGACCAGACCTTCCAATCTATAAGCTTTCTGTCGGTCGCGCTCCTGGGTTGTATGTTGGAGATGAAGAGAAATCCTCGCCGTTTGATGGCCTTTGCTGCCCTGCTCGGCGCCGTTTCCTGTCTCCGCGCCCAGGAGCCACCCACCCCCACCATTGCCACCTACGCGGGCCTGACCTTCACGGAAGCAAATTCCGGTCATTGGACGATCGAAGCGACCAGCGACCTTGCGCAGGATGGTGGGTGGTCCGTCGTGGCAGACAAGGTCTTCGTCCAAGGTGGCACACCGACTCTCTGGTTGGACCCCTCGCCCATCCAAGATGCCGGGCAGCGGTTTTACCGGGTGGTCGCCCCCGCGCCGCCTTCTACTTGGGTCGGCACCAAGCAACTCGGCGTGGCAGATCAGATCACCTTCGGCAACGCTCTTGCCACCGATAGCGGCGGCAATGTCTACGTCGCAGGATCGACAAAAGGCGGACTGGACGGCAATACCTTGACCGGCACTTACGATTTCTACCTCTCCAAATACAGCAGCAGTGGCGTGAGGCTTTACACCAAGCAACTGGGGGTGGCGGGTAGAGATACGGTTGCCACCGCGGTTGCCACGGATGCCAATGACAACGTTTACGTGGCTGGATATACAACAGGTGGACTGTACGGCAATACCATGCAGCTGGACAGCACCCACGAGGTCTTCATCTCCAAGTATGACAGCAATGGGGTCAAGCAATTCACCCGCCAATTGGGTGTGGCTGGAGAAAAAAAGGTTGGCATAGCGGTTGCGATTGACACGAACGGCAATATTTTTGTCGCAGGCTATACCACCGGCGCACTGGATGGTTATGCCATGACGGGAACGGTCGATTCCTTTTTCAGCAAATATAATAGTGAGGGGGTCAAGCAGTTCACCCGTTTATTAGGTGTGGCGGGCCAAGAAACAAGAGGCTACGGGGTGGCAACCGATGCCAGCGGGAATGTCTTTGTCGCAGGTTATACCGAGGGCTCGCTTGACGATCATCGCCTGACAGGGTCGAGGGATTTCTTTGTGGCCAAATACGATAACAGTGGGGCCAAGCAATTCACGCGTCAGCTGGGCGCGGTTGGTGCGGCAACCGTTGGCACTGCAGTCACGACAGATGACAAAGGGGACGTTTTCGTTGTTGGCTATACGGAGGGCTCGCTTGATGGCAACGCGCTGACCGGTTCCAGGGATTTCTTCGTCACCAAATATGATCCCAGCGGGGTCAAGCAATTCACCCGTCAATTGGGCGCGGTTGGCGCGGTAACCGTTGGCAACGAAGTAGCGACCGATCTCGTCGGGGATGTCTTCGTCACAGGCTCCACAACAGGCGGGCTCGATGGCAATGCCCGGACAGGTATCCACGATGTCTTCGTCACCAAATACAACCCCAGTGGGGTTAAACTCTTCACCCGTCAGTCGGGTGTGGCTGGTCGAGAAACTTATGGCAACGGTGTTGCCACCGATCCCATCGGGGATGTCTTTGTCGCTGGCTCCACCAGCGGCGGGCTTGATGGTAATGTCCAGACAGGTGTTTACGATTTCTTTGTCACCAAGTTCGATCCCGACGGGGTCAAACAGTAAGCGCCCGCTTCACATCGGCCCTATGGCCCAGTTTGTCTAGGCACTGAATGAACCCTTTGACTCAATTACCATAATATCTCTCTCTTGGCCTGAAGGGCACCGTGATAAGTCTCAAGAATGTATCGATGCGTTGCTGACGTCATCGTTATCCCTTCTAAGGTCCTTCTAGGCTCCGAGGTTCGACGTCTGCGTTGAGCACCCGCTGATGCTCTTAGGCCTCTCACGAGGCCGGCGCAGGAGGCTGCAGGTGCAAGGCAACGACGGGCCCCATAGGGCGAAGGTCTCGCAGTTAGCAGGGAGGAAATGGCCAAGAAAACCGGATCACACTGGCTTGTAGTGCTACCGGCGGCCGTTATGACGCACAAACTCCTTTCGGCTGAGCCGATTCTGCGAGACAGGCCTTAGCCAACACTGAACCCTGAGCCGAGTCCGCGAACCGTAGATAGCCCTCAGTCAAACGGCCCCTAGGCAAAACTGACGACTGTCCGAATAAGAGCTCCCATGACCCTCTCCGAATTCCTAAATCTTGCCCTGGGGGACTTCCCTGTTGTCCTTCTCGAGGGACGCCGGGCAATTCCCCCGCCGGAGGCCGGCGTGGCCGAAGTCGACGCCTCGCGCCTCCAAGTCATTGCCCCCTACGCCTCACACCGCCGGAAAGTGCGTTACGCTGACGTGGTTTATTCCTCGCCCGAATCACTTTCCACCGTGGAAGAGGCAGCCATCACCGAGGCCACCGTGGCGGCAACCCCGCGCAACGCCAATGTGGTCTACAAGCGCACCGGCTCGCCCAAGCTGGCGGCCAAAGCCGCTTATCTTCTCCGTGATACGATGAAGGTGCTCGGCCACTCGGGCGAATTCGGGCCGCCCGTCTGCGGCCTGTTCTACGTCGACCTTTCCGACCCCGAAGCCGGAGGCACAGGACACACCATCCGCGTTTGTCGTCAGCACGGGATTCCGGTCGCTTTTCAGGATTCTTGGCGGCATTGGTTGGTCTGATTTCATGGGCGAATTCTCTCCGGGCCAGCGCGTGCTTTGCATCGACGGCAAGTTCCACCCGTCGGTCTGGGAATACGTCAACGAAGTGCCGGTCGAGGGGCAGGTCTACCAGGTGCGGTTCGTCCGCAGCGGCCCCGAAAAAATGACCGGAAAGATGGGGCCGGCCCTCGCCCTGGAGGAAATTTCGGGCCGCTTGCCCGGTTGCGCCGACGAGGTCTGTTGGATCGTGCGCCGCTTTGTGCCAGTCGACATTCAGGATACCACCACCGCCACGCGGGAGAAGCGGACCCGCGCCAAAAAGAAAGTCAAAGCGGCTCCGCAACGCACCCCACAGCCGGCCTTGGGCTGAAGGCACTTATGCGGCAAGCTGGGCGTCTACCGCGCGGCAACCTGACCCCGCCGTTTCGCCCACCACAAGGCGCCCGCACTGGTGAGGAGGAGTAGCGCGTAAGTGGAAGGTTCGGGAACCACGTTGAGGCCGAGTTGGTAGGTGGCCGCCGCCCCGAGCTGTTGCGAGCGTACGGTGTAGCTGCCTGGTCCGAGCAAATTACCGGCGGAGAAACCCAACAGGTTGCTTCCGATATTGGCCGTGCCGAAATGCTGCTGCGCGATCATCTGGGCAGTGTCATAGCCGATGGTCCAATCCGTCCCTGCCTTGATTCCCAACCAAGCCACCGCATCGGAGGAGACGTAGCTATCGAGGGTGAAGGCCTCGAGACTTTGGCCGGTTGGCAAAGTGAAGGAGAAGTAATCGAACTGGCCATTGAGTCCCCCGAAGGAGGAAAGGATGGTGTTCGAGCCGGGAGCGAGGTTGAGCACCGTGGGGGCGGCGCCGGAAGCGGAGAGCGGACCATCGACGCTTTCATCCCAGACCACCAAGGCGTTGGCACGGGGAGCGAGGACACCCAAGACCAAAGAGAAAAGGCAGAGCACACGCGTGATTGGGGTGGCGAATTTCATGCCAAGTTCCTACTCGCCCCCTCCAGCCTATGCAAACCGAATTCCGGTGCCTGGGTGTTCTTTCGGTCGGGCTCGATCCTCACACAACATTCCAACATTCTTAAGAATGTTGGAATGTTTGCTGGGGGATAAATCCGGACGGAGAAAGCCATGACCGCGCCGGAAAGACTGATCAGAGCGGGGAGGACGCGGGGCGGATGACGAGCCAGCCACCTCGACACGGCGGCCGGTTGCGACGCCGTTTACGAGCGGACCGCCTTCCTCGCCAGTACGCCTTCTCTCAGGGCTCCACACCATGGGCCTTGGGGCGGAGAGTGGATGGCAGGTACAGCGGGTGGACCGGAGTGCCGTCCTGGGCCAACCGAAGATGACAGAGACCCGGGTGGTGGCGCAGCAGGGCGACCACTTCTGATCCTCTCGCCCGCAGCGCCTTCGGCGGTTGGCCGTAGGCCAGCACGATAGCTTTCGCTTCCGCGGCCATCTTCAGAATCATCCGGTCATTTTCCGGACCCACCGGATCATCCACCTCGAGCAACCGTCTTTTGTCCGTGGCGCGGTAGGCGTGCACATTACCGACCAACTGCCCACCGTAACCCCAAGCGCGGGCAAAGGACCCGGTCTTGCGCAGGGTCGGGTCGCTGTACTCCACGCAGGCCACGCTGGGATTCATCAAAAGCCAAAGGACCAACGGCTCGGCAGGGTCCCACACCTCCCTGAGCTCATAGCGGTATTGCTGGCAGGCCGAAAACACCGCGTTGACCGCAGAGTCGGCCGGCCACGCAGGGCGCGACTTGCCCCCCGCATCATGTTGTTTGGCAGGGTGTGTCATGGTCGGAGGCGCATGGAGCAGTCGAGGCCCATCGCAGGCCAATCATCCAACAAAACAACCAGACAATCCGTGTCAACTTTAGATCAGGACGTGACACGTGAAGGCTGGGTAAAACGGAATCTCTCACGGATCCTCTTCCCGCTGGACGCCGGGTCAGCCACCGAGGTGGTGCGGTCAGACCGCGCGATCCGGACGCGGAGGGCGAGGAGGGCGCCTGCGCCGAGGAGCAACAAAACGACGGAAGAAGGCTCGGGAACGGCAATGGCCATGGTGTTGGGCACGGAGGGAATGGTCCACGAAAATTGGAGGACCCCGAGGGAATCGAACTTGCTGATCATGGCGATGTTGGAAATGCCGCTCGAGACATACAGGTTGCCGGAGGAATCGATGGCGAGAGCCGCGGGATTGGTCAGGTTGGCCGTCTCGCCGAGGTAACCGGAAAAGAGGCCGGCAGGATCGAATTTGGTCACGTTGCTGCCGATCGGGCTATTGAGGTTGGCCACGAAAAGATTACCGCCGGAATCCTTGGCGAGGCCCATGGGCCCGTCGATGTTGTTCGAGTCGCCGAGGGTGGTCTGAAAAGTTCCGCTCGAATCGAACTTGCTGATCTTGTTGGTGAACCAGTTTCCGACGTAGAGGTTGTCGGTGGCGTCGACCAGAACTCCGAAGGGGCGGTTGACGTTGTTGCTGATCGCTCCAACGAATACTCCGGCGGGGTCGAACTTGGCTATGGTATTGCTCACTCCGCCCGATACCCCAAAGTTCGCGGCATAGAGATTGCCCTGTGAATCGACGGCCAGACCGGCCGGATCGGCCAGCATAACCGATGATCCGATGGTCGTAAGGAAGTTGCCGGCCGAGTCGAACTTGCTGATCGCATTGGAAACACCATTCGAGACGTAGACGTGGCCAGACGGATCAAAAGCGATGCCGTTGGGCCCGATGATGTTGGAGCTGATGAAGGTTTGCTCGGAACTCTTGACCTCGACGGCATTGAGACCCGCGATGTCATAAGTAAGGACGAGACTATCCAAGACCAGTGGCACGTAGAGCAACTCGGCGGCGGGCGCGGTGTGCAAGGGCGCGAGGGCGAATACCAACCCGAGAAAGGGACGAAGAATGACGTTCATGCCGCTATAGAAATACCCTGCGGCATCAGAGTCAATGACCAGCCATGGAGGCTCCTTCTTGACTCGGCAGCCGGCGGGTCGCCAACCTCCAGCCCGCATGCCAAAAAGAAAAGCGCCGGCCGCCCAAAGCAGAGCACTCACCGTGTTCCCTTGGGATACCACGGCGGAGGTCGCGGGCAGGTTGCGCGAGGCGGGAGGATCTTTGGTCCGGCTGCAGTTCAGCGGCCGGCATTTCGAGCGCGAGCAATTCGCGGAAATATTCACCCTCCTCGGGCAGAACAAGAAACGCCTCACCAAGCTGGATTCATTCCTGTTCCCGGGGGTCATGCTGCGCGATGACCACACGTTCGACCTGATCTTCCGGTTCCTGCGCAAGTGGCCGAGGCTGCAATCGGTTCAGTTCGAGCGGGGCTCGTTCCTTTCGAAGAAGTCGATCGAGAACAGCCTGCTCCTGCCCTGCCGCGAGAGATTGTCGCTGCGCTTCGCCTCGAGCGGTTCGGTGGGTGTCAGCCGCGGCCGCGCGGTGCACGCGAAGAAAATGTGGCTGGATTTCTGCGGGATCACGCCGTTTTCGCTCAAGGCGCTCCTCCCGCGATTGTCGGGCGTGAAGGAACTCGATCTCTGCCGCAACGCACTCGGTACGGCCGGGGGCAAGGCACTGGCCTCGTGGAGAGGGCTGCACGAGTTGGAGTGCCTCGACATGCTCAGCACGTGCTTGGGTGACGCGGGGTCGGGGGCGTTGTGCGCGGCACTTTCCCCGCAGAGCAAGCTGCAGACTTTGTATCTCGGCCAGAACGGCATCACCGAGGCGGGTCTGCCGCGCATCGTGGCCGCACTGGAGGGCAGCCGGATCCGCACGTTGTCGCTCGCGGCGAATGCGCTCAAGGGGAGCCACGTGTTGCCGCTGGTGCAAAACGAACACCTCATCGGACTGAATGTCGGCAACAATCCGCTGAAGGATGCGTTTCTCCTGCGTCTGGCTGAAGCATTGCGCGAGCGCCAAGCAGGCGGCAAGCCGCCGATGGAATTGAATCTCGCCGAGATCAAGGCGACGCCGCGGGGCTGGCGGAAGTTTTTCCACACGCTGGCGGAAAACGCTACGTTGCTGGCCGCGCTGAGCATCGAGCACAATGCGCTGGATGGTGCGGCAAGGGACGTTCTCATCACGGCGCTGAACTCCGGGCTCAAAGTGCGGCAACTGAATGTTTCGCAAAACGAAATGACCGCGAGGCAGATCGGCGCGCTGCAGCGGTCATTCGGCAAAAAGAAGGACGGCTACCTCTACACCGGCTATCTCACCTCCTCGCGCGCCAAAGGCACCGGCGTCGCCCTGGAGAAAGTGATGCGGGAATTCCCGACGAGCCGCATTCCCGACTGTTTGATCATGTCGCGAACCTACGCAACCGATGTCCCCGGCGTCCCGGCCACGGTGGCCAATCTGTTTTTGTTCAGCGCGACGAGCGTCCCGACTTCGGAACTGAGACGCTGTCTCGTGCCGCCGAGCGGCAAACAGATCCTGCAACTCTACCGTTCGATGCCGGCCAACATCCGGCGGGCCTTTGCCTGCAACATCCCCGCACTGCAGTTCTTCATCGGCAAGATCCGGAACACCGAAGAGGCGACCGCCCTGTGCCATCTCCTGCTCAAGGGCAATCTGCAAAGTCTCAATATCCGGACACCGTCAATCCGGCTCGACGTCCTCAGGACGATCCTGGCCCAGGCCGCCAACCGTACTTCGCTCAAGGAACTCGTCTTCCAAAGTTCTTTCGATCCGCGCATCGTGGCCAAAGCGGCAGCCAGCATCCGCCAGACGCTGGCCCATGAGCACTCGCTGCTCAGCGTCGCGCTGGTCGGCTTGGACCGTCATCTCATCCAGACAAAGACCAGGATCGATCCCGCCTTCGGCGATCAGGGAGTGGTGTGCTTCCAAAGAAAAGACGAGAAGACAAAGGGTCTGAGGGACTAGAGCGGCGAGCTCAGCGAACCATAGCGAAGCAAAGATAGCCGCAGGGAAACGGCGTGAGGGTCGCCGCGGCGACTAAACTATCGAGGGCAAACTAAAAGACCAAGAGGTGGGGTGGGTCGCGCTTGCGCGGGATCATCCCCGAGCGCCCACGCGCTCCGGTGACCGTTCGCTTTGGTTGAAGAAACTCAATTCACGGCGAGGCGCTTCATCGCGCCGGGAATGCGGAAGAGAACACGCGAGGGAATGCGGTCACCGGGATACCAGACTTTTTGTTCCCAGCCCGCGGCATCTGATGTGCTGGCCCGCATGACAATGGGACTGAAGCCGCTGCCGTATTCGGCGGTCCAGACCCCGGATTTCGTCGTGTTGACCACCAACTCGACGGGTGTGGTGCCGATGTATTCGCCGTTGAGTTCGATCACGAGGCCCGAGGGCCAGCTGCGGATAACGATCGTCTTGACCGGATCCGCCACCCTCACCTCGGGCTCCGGGCCCGAAGCGCAGGCAGCCAAAAGGAGGGACAGAAGGAGGAGTCCACGCGGCATGAGGGGAATTGAACAGAAGGAAGCGAAGGAACAAAGGGGTTTGTGTGTCATAAGCCTAGGAAGAGTGTTGAGAGGCTGAAAGCCAACGACTTGTTGGTGCGGGCGCAGTCACCCTAAACGCGAGTCCAGCCGATGATGTCAATCGCTCGTGCGCAGTCCCTCAGCGCTCATCACTCAACTTTCAACCACGGTTTTAGAAGAAGCCCTCCGCGGCGGGCCTTGGGCAGTTTTCAGGCGAGAAAAGGAAGTTCTCCGAGAAATTGCCCCTGCCCACTACCTTGTCCCGGGGTCAGTTCCTCAAGAAGGCAGGGCTCTGATCCGCAAAGGCTCCGCTTGCACCTTCTCGGGCGCGATTCCCAAGAGCACAGCGGCCGCTTTGCGGTAAGCGTCGAACTGGTCCCGGTATCGCTCACGCAGGTCGACCGGGCTTTTGTCCGTCTTGAAATCGTAGATGGCAGCTATGACCGGTTTACCGTCTGCCCCGAGCGTGAGGTGCACGCGGTCGAAGACGCCACTGACGGGCTGTCCGTCGATTTCCACGTCGAAAGCCCTCTCCCGCCAGACGATGCAATTTCCCTCCGGCCTCCGGAGCGCCGCGGACCGGTCACTGGCGAGAAATTCGCGGACCAACTTTACCGCAGCATCGCTCGCTCCGGAGTAGTCGGGGTCGTTCCCCAGCCATTCGACCTGGGCGAGCAGTTCGTGCACCTCGGTGCCAAGATGACGTGCCGCACCACCGCCGAGGATCAAGCCTGCCGGAACGTCTTCGCCTTCGGACGACGAGGGCGAGGTGTCGGGGGCGTTGCGCTGCCGTGGCTTGAGCTTCGTTCCGAGAATCTTGGTAGGATGCAGCTCTTGGCGCCGGTAGTCCTCGAACCACTGGGGGCTTCCCAGCGTACGGTTGTCCGGATCTGACCCGTCACCCTGCGGAAAGCAGTCCTGCAGCCAGCGGCCGCTATTTTTGATATCTCTCACCGGGGCCCGCAGGCAATAGAGCGCGTGTTTCGCGCGGGTCATCGCGACGTAAAGCACGCAGAAGTTTTCGTAAGCCTGCCGGGCCCGCAGGTGCTCGCGGGCGGCCCCGAGGGTGTCGTCGGCGGCGCAGATATCTTTGGAGGGAAGCGACAAGCCCCATTGGATTTCCCCCTCGGTATTGCGGTGCAGCGAAATGCCGGCCGTGTCGCGCAACTCGGCCATGCCCTTGCCCCCGAGTTCGGGCAGGATGACCATGTCCATGCCGAGCCCCTTGGAAAAGTGCGTGGTCATGACGCGGACCACACCCGGCGTCTCGCTCTCCTGCTCGATGCGGTGGTCGACGAATTCGATGAAGGCGCGGAGATCTTCGTTCGGCTTCCGCTGCGCATCGTAGTCGGAAGCGGCTTCGATGAAGGCTTCGACCTTGGTGGCATCAATGAGGGACTGGCGCACGGCTTGGCGGACCCACCCGGACAAAGTTGCGGCCAAACCCGATTCGGCGATCAGCCCGAGGGCGTCGAGGTGGAAGGCGGCCGTGTCATTCCCGGCGATAAAGCCGAGCGGAGAAGCCAGAAATTGTTGTTCGGCGATACGGTCGAGGGGCGAAGCGAGAAACTTCACGAGGGCGTAAAGGGCCAACCCCTCGGGTGATTTGAGGCACGGGTTGACCCGTCCTTCCGCTGCCACCGGGATCGGTTCCTCTTGCCCGCGCAAGATGGCGACGTAGTGCTCCAAGGCGGCGCGGGTGCGCACGATGATGGCGCAATTGATTCCCCGGCCGACCGGATCAACGTCGCGAAGGATCTCAAGCACGGCCTCATCGAGTGCCATCTGGCTGGCGTCATCACCCTCGTCTTTGTCGACTTTTAGCGTCCGGAGTTGCGCGAAGCCTTTGCCCGCGCGTTCCTCCCGCGCCTGGTGAACGACCCAGGCCTTCTGCCAATGGGCGATGGTCTCTCGAGGCAGGCCAAAACCCGGTGCATTCTCGAGACGGTCGGGTGCGAACACCTCATTGATGACCTGCACGATATTGCTGTCGGATCGCCAGGAGTCGGGGAGTTGCTGCCTTGCGATCTCGACCCCGCGCCTCGTCTTGAAGTTGTCGTGCACTTGCTCGAACAACTCGAAGTCCCCTCCCCGCCAGCCGTAAATGGCCTGCTTGGTGTCGCCCACGTAGAAAAAGCTCCGTCCCTCGTCCTCGCAAACCACATTGTCGACGAGGGGTTGCATGATGCGCCACTGAAGGCGGCTGGTGTCTTGAAACTCGTCGAGCAGCCAGTGGCTGTAGCGCCCGTCCAGACGATACTCGATGTGCTGGTGGTCGATTCTCTCCTGGTGAAGGGCAAGCAGGGTGGCCAGATCGCTGAAGGTGAGTTGTCCGGCAAGCCGGACTGAACGCTGGTAGATCTCCTCGTAGTTCTTGAGCAACGCATGAAGCGCCATCGAGGACTCGAGCTTGCTGGACAGCTCGAGCTTGGCGATCGAACGGAAGAGGCCGTCGCGCCGTTCACGGACACCATCACGGAGGAAAAGTCTTTTGCTGTCACCGCCGCGCCCCATCGCGATGTA
>Ga0247831_1008172_pt1 | contig 11222 bp, 10 predicted proteins | sample LaCruzMarch2015__9_FD_192406 | JGI IMG/M metagenome (GOLD analysis project Ga0247831, IMG submission 192406) | Freshwater microbial communities from meromictic Lake La Cruz, Castile-La Mancha, Spain - LaCruzMarch2015_1m | ecosystem: Environmental > Aquatic > Freshwater > Lake | place: Spain...
CTTATGCCGAGCAGACGGGTGGCCTTGGGGCCTGTCTTGTCTCCACAGGGTGTGCGTCGACAAATACGCTCACCGGTGTTCTCTCTGCATGGCAAGATGCCGTGCCCTGCATTTTTATTTCTGGACAAAACACACTACGCGAGACGAGTCGCCATACGGGCATTGGCGTTCGTAGTTATGGACAGCAAGAAGCTGACATCGTTAAAATTGTCGAGTCGATTACGAAATACGCTAAAATGATCGAGCGGCCTGAAGAGATTTTTGCGGCAATGGATGAGGCTCTTGCTTTGGCTTGCTCTGGACGCAAAGGCCCTGTTTGGATCGATGTTCCTTTAGATCTTCAAAGTGCACTAATCGATCCCGCTTCGCACGTTAGGGGAGTCGCCTTCCATTCCACGCCTCGGGCATCTGCTGAGGATGTGAGTGCAGTGGTGCAAGTATTGGCTGAGGCTAAACGGCCGGCGATTTTGATTGGTAGTGAGATTAAAACGCCGATAGCTAACGTGGAACTTCGTAAGTTTGCAGAAAATTGGCATATCCCCGTAACCTTTGACGCTTCAGCCCCTGATGTCTTTGGGGCCGGCCATAATATTTCTATTGGTTCTGTTGGATCTATGGGGTGCAGTCGTGCGGGCAACTTCACCATTCAGAATTGCGATTGTCTCTTAGTCCTTGGTTCCCGCCTTACCTCGATAATAACAGGACCCGACTTTTGTAAATTTGCCCGCCAAGCAAAAATTATAGTCGTAGACACCGACGACTTGGAGCACAAGAAAGAGTCCGTCCGCGTAGATCAGTTTGTTCTATCGGATGTAGGATATTTTTTAGAGAGCCTGAATAGTCAAGGAGTGCAGGAGAAAGATGCCGAGTGGCTGAATAAGTGTATCCACTGGAAAAGGCTTTTTTCTCAAGTGGAGCCGGAGTTTCGTTGCGCGGACAGGACCGACCTTTATGAGTTGGCTGATGTTCTTTCCGAACTCCTTCCACGCCCCTCGACACTTGTAACTGATTCCGGCTTGATTGAGGTCATATTGCCAACAAATCTTAGATTTACTGATGGGGTAAACTGCATCCACCCATTTTCTCAAGGGGCCATGGGGTTTGCGCTGCCAGCTGCCATAGGGGCGTATTTTGGTAAGGCGCAGACTATTGTAGCCGTAATTGGAGATGGCTCCATCATGATGAATCTCCAAGAACTTGAAACGATCCGCTACCACAAACTCCCCATCAAGATCCTTGTCGTTAATAACAATGTCTACTCAATCATTCGCCGTCGGCAGCGCGACCTCTTTAGAAAGCGCATCATTGGGACCGATCCGGCAAATGGCGTGAGCTGCCCGGATTTCTCAAAAGTAGCTTCTTGCTATGATTTTGAATATTTTCGCATTGAAAGTCCTGCAGAATTAAAATCAGGATTGGGTGATGTTTTTAGCCGTAATGCTCCTGTGATCTGCGAGATCATGGGCCGAGTTGATCAAGAATACATCGAGGTTGGCCACGCAAGGAGTCTTGTTGATAAACGCTTCGTTCGACGCCCACTCGAAGACCAGGCTCCTTTTTTGCATAGGGAACTTTTCCTATCCGAAATGATCATTGATCCGATCGACCAATAATACCAAATCATGTCCAGCATTAGACTCAGAAATGGCCGACTAGTCGGCGACTACCTTCCTCCTTATTTTATCGCCGAGCTCAACACCAGCCACTTTGGGGATGTGGGGATCGCCCACTCCATGATCGACAAAGCCAAGGAGTGCGGATGCGACTGCGTGAAATTCCAATCCTGGAGCGAGGAAACTCTGTATTGTAAAACACACTACAAGGAGAATCCCATCGCCAAACGCATCGTTAAAAAATTCTCATTTGGACCTGACCAACTTTGCGAGTTGGCACAATACTGCGCTCAGGTTGGCATCGACTTTTCATCCACACCTTATTCCAACGAAGAGGCCGAATTTTTGGCAAAAAAATGCGACGTGCCATTCATTAAAATCGCTTCTATGGAATTAAACAATACCCCTTACTTGTCTTATCTTGGCAGTTTGGGCGTTCCGCTTGTTCTATCCACTGGGATGGGAAACATGGAGGAAATCATTCGAGCTGTAAGCACAATCGAAGAAGCCGGAAACAAGCAGATTGCCATTCTGCATTGTGTTTCCGTTTATCCCGTTGCACCAAGTGCCATAAGACTGCATAATATACTCGGTCTGCGTAGCGAGTTTCCCATTTACCCCATCGGATACTCCGACCACAGTATTGGGATCGAAATTCCCGTGGCCGCCACGGCCCTCGGCGCGTGCTTGATAGAAAAACATTTCACATTAGACAGTAGCAAAATTGGCATGGACAACCAAATGGCAAGCGAACCAAACAGCATGGCAAATATGATCGATGCTTGCAAAAGAGTCCATACTTCATTGGGGGGCACGGAAAGAATTTTGCCAGATGCGGAGCGCAACCAAATCCCCAAAATGCGACGAAGCCTCGTTGCAAAAAAATCGCTCAAATCTGGACATGTGCTCCAAGTTGACGACCTCGACGCCAAGCGCCCCGGAACCGGAATCGAACCCTGCGAAATCCATAAAATCATTGGAAAAAAGATCACAACCAACGTGGAAGCCGATGAAATCATCCCGCCAGACAGCGTGGAAAGCTTTTGTAATTCGAACATCGAGATAAAATCATGAAGCTAGGCGTTTACGGTTCGGGAGGATTGGGTAAGGAGGTTTTTGAGTTGGCCCAAAGATGCAATAGAAATTCAAGCCGGTGGGAGGAAATCGTCTTTATTGATGACTTTAGAAATGAAGGAGATTTTTTTGGGACCAAATCCATACGGTTTGAAACACTATTGGAGTTAAAAAAAACTTTTGAGTGTGTTGTGGGAATCGGGGAACCCTCATCGAGGGAGAAACTTTTCAATAAACTTACTGAAAATGGTATCTCTCTAACAACGATTATTGATCCGAGCGTGGTTTTTTCTGCAACAGCGACTATTGGCGAAGGAACAACAATTTGCGAGTTTGCATCAATCCATGCGGATGTGGGTATAGGCAGAAATTGTTTAATTCAACCTTACTGTTTGATCGGGCATGATACTAAGATTGGCGATCATTGCGTTTTATCAACGCATTGTTCTCCGGGTGGCTCATCAACCTATGGAAATCGTGTATTTGCCGGAATGCACTCCTCTATAAAGGAGAAATTAACAATTGGTGATGATGTCATAATTGCTATGGGGGCAGCTGTTTTCCAAAGCCTCCAAAGTGGAGTCACTGTAGTCGGCAATCCAGCCCGTATCACCAAGGGGCGCGATGACCACAAGGTTTTTTAGGATTCTTAAAACAACAAAATCATTATATTATGAGTGATATCTTGCATGTAGGGCGTCCTAACCTCGGGAACCGTGAATCTTTTCTTGCTCGGGTCAATGATATATTGGACCGCCGGTGGCTTTCCAACCATGGGCCTGTTGTTCAAGAATTTGAGAAACGAATTGCTGAAACCTTAGGAGTCAAGCATGCAATCGCGATGTGCAATGCCACGGCTGCTATCGAGATCGCCTGCCGTGCGCTCGGCCTCAAAGGCGAGGTGATTTTGCCCAGTTACACATTCGTGGCCACTGCCCATGCCTTGCAGTGGCAGGAGATAACGCCCGTTTTTTGCGACATGGATCCGGTGACGCACAACTTAGATCCCGCAAAGATCGAGAAGCTCATCACCCCCAAGACGACTGGAATCATCGGTGTTCATGTATGGGGCAGAGGGTGCGATACCCATGAGATCGAAGCCATTGCCGCCAAGCGAAATCTCAAGGTCATGTATGACGCCTCGCACGGCTTCGGCTGCACCAAGGGAGGGCGAATGCTCGGCACCTTCGGCGAATGCGAGGTCTTCAGCTTCCATGCGACCAAGTTCATCAACTGCCTAGAAGGTGGCGTGGTGGCGACAAACAACGACGAACTCGCCCGCCAGATGAGAATGATGACGAATTTCGGCTTCACCGGTTTCGACAAGGTCGAATACCTCGGCATCAATGGGAAGATGAATGAAATCTCTGCGGCAATGGGTCTCACAAACCTGGAGGCCATGGAGGAAATCATCGCAGTGAACCGACGAAACTATGAAGCCTACAAGACCGGCTTGGCTGATGTGCTTGGAATTTCCGTGATCGACTACGATCCCGCCGAGCGAAACAACTACCAATATGTGGTGATCGAGGTGGACACGCAGGTGTGCGCGCGCAATCGCGACGAGATCGTCGAGGCACTCCACGCGGAAAACATTATTGCCAGAAAATACTTCTGGCCTGGTTGCCACAAAATGGAGCCGTATCGTTCCCTGCAACCTAACGCCGGCCTTCTCCTGCCCGAAACCGAGCGTGTGGCCGCCCGCGTCATCGTGCTGCCGACGGGGCAGACGGTGGAGGAAGAGACGGTTGCGCGCGTGTGCGAAGTTATTCGCAAAGCGGTGGGCTGAGATCGGGGATCGGATGTCAGAGGTCGGAGGACAGACAACGGAAAGGTTATTATGAATAAGCAGATTAATCGGCCGCAGGATTTGGAGGCTTACAAGGTGGCTTACAAACTTGCCATGGAGATTTTTCGAGTTTCGAAAGCTTGGCCGGCGGAAGAGCGCTACAGTCTCACGGATCAGATTCGCCGGAGTTCGCGATCTGTTTGTGCCAATTTATCCGAATCATGGTCCAAGCGCCGTTACATCGCACATTTCACCTCGAAGTTGACTGATGCGGATGGCGAAAATCTTGAGACGCAAACTTGGCTGAATTTTGCGCATGATTGCGGATACCTCGATGACTCGGCATTCAACAACTTGCTCCAAGGGAGCGAAGAAGTCGGCAGGCTTCTCGGTGGCATTCTCGCAAAGCCCGAGACATTCTGCCTCAAGGCGTGAGTCAGAGAGGCAAGCATCGAAAATCCCATGGCTGAAAACAATAATCAGGACTCCGAACACCAGACCCCGGCTTCCGATCTTCGATCTCCGTCCTCTGACCGCAGTTCTCCGAGCGGAAGCGCGCCGCGTTTAGAAAAACCGGTTCGCATCACCGATCAAGTATGGCCTGAGGGCACAGTGCCAGTGGTGAGTGTTTTTTGCATCACCTACAATCATGCGAATTTCATCCGCGATGCGATAGAGGGGTTCCTTATGCAGGAAACCACATTTCCAGTGCAAATCTTCATACACGACGACGCCTCAACGGATGGCACGGCAGAGATAGTAAAGGAATATGCAGAAAAATATCCCAAGCTCTTTTGGACTGTCTTACAAACTGAAAACCAATGGTCCAAGGGGAATAAAAAAATACTAAATGATTACCTGCAGGAACAGCGCGGGGAGTTTGTAGCCCTTTGCGAAGGGGATGATTATTGGATCGCCAAGGAGAAGGTGCAAAAGCAGGTGGAGATTTTGGACCAAAATCCTAAATACTCGATGAGCGCTAGCATGCATATGGAGGAAAAGTTTAGTATTCATAAGGGTGTAGTCCGTATTTTACCTGCGAGTAGGCCTACTAAGAATAATATTTATACAATCAAGGATGTCATAGCGGCTTACCCCTTCCATACATCAACCGCCATGATTCGGAATCGTTTTGTGTTATTTCCAAAGTGGATGAACGACGTCTTAAACGGAGATGTGTGTATATTTATTCTTCACGCTGCTGCTGGGCCGATTGGTTTTTTAGATATAGTAACTTCGGTTTATCGACTCCACAAAGGAGGTGTTTGGACGGAAACTAACGCCAATCAGCGAGTAAGAAACCATATTAACACTTTTGAGAAAGTAAACAATCACTTCAATGGCATTTACAGTAGGGAGCTGCGACTTCGTGAGTATATTCTGCTATTGCGTGAGTGCGAGTCACTAGTGCGGATTTCAGATAAAAAATCGGCTTATTCTATTTATTTTGATAATTTTTCTCACTTAATAAAGTATGTTCCCATCCGAATGCTCGTGCTGGCGACTGAAATTCTTTTTGGGTTTAGAATTATGCACATTTCTAATAGGTTGACTGGGGTTCTGGCTCTAAGAACAAGACTAAGAAAACTGGCGTGCTACATCAGAAAAAAATGAAGGTTTTCATTTCATCTTGCCTCAAAACATCAGAATCGTTGTGGGGGGGGGAAATAAAGAGGATGGCGGAATTTTGCAAGAATCCCTCGACTGTTTTTACGGATTCACCTACCGAAGCTGATTTGATTTTAATCGTTGATATCCACCCGCGATTTGCATTCGTGAACCTCCGAGAAAATCAAATTTGGAAAAAATTTCCTGAAAAGTCTTTTGCCATATATGAAGGCGACGACCCTCCTAATTTCTTGCACGGTCTATTTGCCTCCGTCCCTCAAAAGTGGTTAAAATCGGGAAGGTTTGCTTCATGTGCTTATCCAATTCATAAGTTGGTTTATCCAAACCCGATCCCAATTTTTCATAAACCAATAGATAAAAATTTCCTTTTTTCTTTTGCAGGAAGGAACTGTAATTCAGTTCGTGATCGGCTTTTCAATACTCACTTCCCTAAGGATGTGCATTTAGAGGATACTTCCGAATATTATCACTTTGAAGCCCAAGATACTAAAGGTATACTTCGACAAAAGAGATATTGGGAAATGGCTTGCCAGTCGAAATTTGTGCTTTGTCCTCGTGGGCGCGGTTTTTCAAGCATCCGACTTTTCGAGATGATGGAACTTGGGATTGCTCCCGTTGTTATTTCCGATCAGTGGACACCTCCGCATGGACCAGACTGGGACAACTTTTGTTTGCGCATTCCTGAAAGTAAATTGAGTTCTATTTATGAAATAATAAAGAGTCACGAAAGCGAATGGGAGTTCCGAGGGAAACAAGCAAAAGAGGCCTATGAAAAGTTTTTTGCTCCAGATGCCTACTGGAATTTTATAGTTGATTCCATCAATTTCATTCAAACGCAGCAGAAGGTCTCAGAAAGAAGTTATTGCAGGCTTGTTCCGATAAAGAGTCTGGCATTAAAGCTACAGCACGCAAATGATCAAGTTATTATAAAACTTAAAAAAAGAATTAGGATAATATTTAAGATGATTTCAGGAAAAAAAACTTATAAATAAATCTTTCCATATAACAAAAACACTTTCTGGGGGTGGCGGGGTTTATACCTCACGGCTAAGTGCGGCGTTGCGGCGGAGTGGATTGGAGAGCCGGCTGCTGAGCTTGGATGATGGGAGTCTTGTCCCGCCCGACGGACTGGTTGGCCAAATATTCAACCAGCATGATTGGGCCTTGAGCGGGATGATCCATCGCCGCTCGCGAGGGACGGTGCTGTCGTTCCACCGGAGGCAAATCTGGAATCCGGAGGTGGAAATTCAAGGTGACGACATTGTGCATTTGCACAGCATCACGGGATTCATCGGGGATCGGGGGTTGCGGCATTTGCTGCGAAACCGGCCGAGGATTTTCTGGACGGCGCACAATCCCTGGCTGTTCACGGGGGGCTGTGTGGCTTATGCGGGATGCGATCGATTCGAGTCGGGCTGCAAACGGTGTCCGCTACTGAAATTCCCGCTGGAGGGATGGACGAAGTGGGAGCTGAAGGCGAAGGTGAATTTTTGGAGGGACTTCGGCGTGAAGCCGATCGCCAACAGCGAATGGATGGCGGCAATGATGCGGCGTAGCCCGCTCTTCGAGGGCATGGACATCCCTGTCATCCCGCCGATCGTGGATGATGTTTTTTTTGGAACCACCAAAGACACGAATTTACACGAAAGGGGAGAAGAGGTTTCAACCACTGATGACACTGATGAACACGGATATGGGGCAGGGTCTTGCTTGGACAAGCCAAGCGGCGCTGCGTTTTCAAATCCCTTCACAAGCGAGCTTGCACGGGATTCTGAAAACACATCGCTCATCCGCTTCGCGGATGGCCCTGCTCTGGCTGCGGAGCAGCAGGTGGCTAATATTCAGAGTCAGAGAACTGATGCGCTTCGCGCAGGGGGATTGGAAGGCGAGGGGGGGAATCAGCTTGCTGATTCGGCGGAGTTTTTGGAAGGCCAGTCGCAAGCTGGCTTGCAGATGGGCAATCAAAAAAACCGCGCCATTCGCCTTGCGAATGCCCCCGGCGCTTCTGGGGAAAATTCTTCATCCGTGTCCATCCGTGATATCCGTGGTCAAAATTCTGCTAATCTCGCCGCTTGCCGCTCGACCCTCGACTCGCCCATGCCTAGATGGGCCGGCGGTAGCCGCTTCATCGTGGGGATGTCGGCGCGGTCTTTGACGGACAAGGGGAAGGGGATCGAGGAGTTTTTTCAGCGCTTGCCGCTGGATCGCGCGTTTCTCAAGGAGACGACTTTTGTTTTGATCGGTGATGGAAAAATCCGCATCCCGGCGGGGCTGGATTGCCGATTTCCCGGCCATGTGGATTCGCCGGAACGCCTCGCGGAGTTGTATCGCTCCCTCGATCTGTTTGTCTCGGCCTCGGCGATGGAGACATTCGGCATGGCGATTTTGGAAGCGCAGGCGTGCGGCACGCCGGTGGTGGCTTTTGAAACTGGGGGCACGCCGGAGGCGGTCTGTTCCGCGGGAAGCAAATTGGTGCGCAACGGAGATTGGGCGGGGTTGTTTCGGGAAGCGGAGGCAATGTTTGATAGCGCCGTGAAGGGCAGTGGGAAGAACCACGAATTATCGGAATGGGTTGCTGCTGGCCACAGTTGGCAGGCCATTGCGGATAAACAAATCGCAACTTACTGTAGAATGTAGATCTGCCAATTCGCAAGAAATTTACAGATGTCTCTTTTGTTAGAAACTTTAAACGGGCCGCTGGGTTGGCGCGTGTTGCGTAACCGGGGCAGGGCGCGAGCTTTTGTTTCGCGCCTCTTGCAAAAAAATACTCAACGGAGGCTTCACGTTTTTTTGAGTGGGAACTGGCAACCTTCTCCGCCCGCAAGTGGCGGTAGAGGTTTCGCTGTTTCCTTAACATCCTGGACTCTGAGGTTGGAGGCTTTGCCTTTGACCTTGATTAGTTTACTCGATCAGAAACTGCGGGCGTGTGAAATCCATGTGTGGCTGACAGTCGAGGATTTGGGCCGGTTGCCGCAAGCTGTTGTTGAGGCTTTCTCCGCCCATGGCGTGATTTTTCAGACCTGTAAAAATCTGGGGCCGCACAAAAAGTGGTTGCCGATGTTGCAAATAGGCTATGAATGGCCTTTTGTGATTTGCGACGATGATATCTTTTATCCTCGCGACTGGCTTAGGAGTTTGATCAAAGAGGATCGATCGGATGCATATGTCGGCACTCGAGTTCATCGAATGGGCGCGTGCGGTTCCGACTTGGCCGGCTATGAATCTTGGAGTCGAGACATTGCTTGGGATGGAAAGCCCTCGGAATGGAATTTCATTACGGGCTGCGGCGGTGCGGTGATCCATCCCGAGAGAATCGGATCGGATTTCCGTGATTGGGACAGAATCCAGAACGAATGCCCCAAGGCCGACGATATTTGGCTGAAGGCGGCCCATTTGGCTGCAGGGGTTCCCGTGTATAAAACCCGCTATTCCTTCCCTTGTTTGGAAATTCCCGGAACCGGCGAGTCCGCTTTGCTTGCGGCGAATGTCGATTCCGGAGGGAATAATAGTCAACTCGGGATTTTAAAACAAGAATGGGCAAAATCCCAATCGCAAACATGAGCGGTCAAATTTCCATTATTTGTCCGACCTACAATCGGGCTTCTTTTTTGGAGGCTTGTGTGGATTCCATGGCTAGACTCAAGGATTTTGATATTGAGTTTTTGATTGTTGATGATTGCTCGACGGATTCCACGCCGGAAGCTGTGGAAAAACTTAATGCCAAGTATTTTGCAAAAAAAATCCGGCATTTCCGTCTGGAGATAAATTCCGGGGCGCAAGCGGCTCGAAACCAAGGCATCGCTGAGGCTCGAGGCGATTTTTTGATGTTTGTGGATTCTGATGATGTTGTGGATCCGAATGGAGTGCTTCAGATCTTGCGGTATCTCCAATCCAAGCCGGATTTAGACTACGCCTATGGCAAAGTTCAAATCACTGATAAGGCTTTGCAGCCTTTGCCTGCAAAGGTTCCGGTGGGGGCTGCTTTTGAAAATGTGCCTGTGGAGGTTGCCGGTTACCACTGGCACACGATGGGGCCGATTTATCGACGCCGCTGCATTGAAAAAGTGGGCCTTTGGAATATGGAACTCACTGGTTCGCAGGATTGGGAATATCAAGCACGCGTGAAACTTTTTGGGGGCCGAGGGGAGTTCGTCGATACGCTGGTGGGCTATTGGAGGCAGCATACGGGTGGGCGGGTGGGCACCCGAAGCTTCCGGCCGGATTATGTGCGAAGTGTGATGACGGCTTCCGAATCTATTCACACCCATGCCCAGCAAGCGGGAAAATGCGATTCCGCTCTGGAGAGGCGGTTGGCTAAAAAATTGATCGTGCATGCGATCGAATGGGGCGCGAATGGGTATCGGAAAGAGAAGTTGCTTTGCTTAAAGCAGGCGAAAAACACGGCTCCTGGCGATACCATGGTGGCCGCCGCCGCCTCGCTCTTTGCGCTTTGCCCTTCGTTTCTTGAAAGGCGAATTTTAAAAAAGCTTAACGCTTTCTGATTGTTACAAAAGACTCAAAAATGCTATAAAATGTTTCACGGTAGTGCTATACACCTAACAAAAACCATAGGCCCGGCTTCCTACGGGGTGGGGCAGGTATCTTTGAATTTGCCTAAGGCTCAAGGCGATTTGGGAATGCCAGCGGAATTGTGGTCGGTGGATTCGCAGTCTGTTGCGGAAAGAGCGGCTGATTCCGTGGGGTTGGCAAAATCCTGTCTACGACCATATCCGCAGTCGCGGCCCGGTTTTTTGCACTACAGTCGGGAAATGGAGGTGGCTGCTGCGGAAGTGAAAATTCCACCAAGCACGAAGTTGGTGGTGCATCAGCATATGATTTGGCTACTCTATTCGCGCACAGCGTTGATCCTGCGAGAGCGGGGAGCGAAAGTGGTTCTGGCTCTGCACGGGGCACTGGACGACTGGGCGCTGGCAAAATCGACATGGAAAAAGAAGCTGGCTTATCGGCTCTGGGAGGGGGCCAATTTGCATGGAGTGCATGGTCAGTCTAAGGGGTCAGGCATTAATTATTGATATTTAAGGAGAGGGCGGAGAAGCAAGTCGAGAGACCAGCGTCGAGAGTCGAGGGTAGCTGAAGAAATAGTGGCTGGGGGCGAG
>Ga0247831_1008179_pt1 | contig 11217 bp, 8 predicted proteins | sample LaCruzMarch2015__9_FD_192406 | JGI IMG/M metagenome (GOLD analysis project Ga0247831, IMG submission 192406) | Freshwater microbial communities from meromictic Lake La Cruz, Castile-La Mancha, Spain - LaCruzMarch2015_1m | ecosystem: Environmental > Aquatic > Freshwater > Lake | place: Spain...
TCCAGGGCGTGCCCGGGGCCAGGTCGGGCCAGCCGCCGACGTCAGCCTGGCTGTTGATGATGCGGCCGGTGCCAGCGACGACCCCCGCCAGCACGCGCGTGTCGACGGCGTCGCGGACGCGGGACGCCCCGGCGCGGGCGAGGACGGAGGTCCAGGCCTGTTCGGCGGTTTCGGTGGCGGGGGTGGCCCAGTCGGGCAGGGCGGTCAGACGGTAGCCGGGGGTGTCGTCCCCGGTCACGGGTTCCCATGGATCGCCGGGCACGACGCCGCCGACGCTGTTGGCGTCGAACCAGGCATGGGCGGCGGTGCTCTCTTCCTCGAAGATGATCGCGCCGGTCGAGTCCGGTCCCCGGCGATAGGCGTTGGCGACGAAGGCGTAGGTCGAGACGGTCGCGGGATCCGTGTCGGCGTTGTAGCCGGCGTGACCCTGACCCCAGTTGTAGAAGACGTTGTTGGTGAACTCGAACCGCGCCCCGACGGGATCGACGTCGGGGCCCAGATAGTTGCCGGGGCGGGGCATCCGCGCCCGGTGGCTGGCCCAAAGATTGTGGTGGAAGGTGAAGTGCGCCCCGCGATTGCCGCGCACGAGGGAGCCATAGCCGTGGCCCCCCTTGGAATGGGTCGACAGGTTCAGGCTCTCGGCGATGATCGACCACTGGACGGTCACGGCGTCGATGACCCGGGCGCGGCTGCCGATCGACAGGGTCTCGTCCACCGACCAGGAGGCGGAAACGTGATCGAGAATGATGCGGCTGCCCCGGTCGATGGTGACGGCGTCGGTCTCGACCCGGTCGGCGTCACCGAGGCGGGAGCGGATGTAGCGGACCACCACATCGTCGGCCGAGATCAGCAGCGGCTGGCCACGCAGGGTGATGCCTCCACCGGGCGCGGTCTGCCCTGCGAGGGTGATGCGCGGCTCGCGGATGCGCAGGGGTGTCAGCAGGTGAATGGTCCCGCCGATGTCGAAGACGACGGTACGCGGCCCTTCGGTCTCCACGGCGGCACGCAGGCTGCCCGGGCCGGAATCGTTCAGGTTGGTGACGCGGACGACCGCGCCGCCGCGCCCGCCCACCGAGATGCGGCCGGCCCCCTCAGCCCCGGGAAAGGCGACGACGGCTTCGGTTGCCGGTGTCGGCCGGGGACCAGCATGCGCGCAGGCCGCGATCGCCATGAGGGCCGCCACACCCATGCCCGTCGGCAGGATACGACTGGTGACGGTGTGCGTCATCGAGATAGGCTCGTGTTCTGATGCCGGTGCCAGAGCGTGTTTCGCGCGGCGATGATACCGGTGTCAATCGGCCCGGACCCCGGCGACCCCGGGGGGCTGCTCGCAGACCCGGTCCGGACACGAGCCTTCATGCGCCAGGCCCTGGCATGAGGACGGCTTCGCATTTCGACCGGATCGGCTAAAGCTGTCGATGTTTCGCGGTCCTGCCGCCAGTGGAGTGACAGACGTGGTCCAGGTTCCCGGTGCCGCCAGACGAGCCGCCGCCTTTCGACGGATGCGCGACGCCCGCTCCAGCGAGGTGGCGGAGGATTACGTCGAACTGGTCGGTGATCTGATCGCGGAACACGGCTCGGCGCGTCTGACCGATCTGGCCGACTGTCTCGGCGTGGCCCCGGCGACGGCGGCCAAGGCGCTGCAGCGGCTGCAGCGGGATGGGCTGGTGGAGACCAGGCCCTATCGCGCCATCACCCTGACCGAGGCCGGAGAGACGATGGCGGCGGCGTCGCGCGAGCGGCACCGGATCGTGCACGAATTCCTGACGGCGCTGGGCGTCAGCGGGGAGACGGCCGAGGCCGACGCCGAGGGCATCGAGCACCATGTCAGCCCCGAGACCCTGACCCTGTTCCAGAAGATGACCGAGCGGCTACGCAGCGGCAGTTGAATTCCTTGCACCCCGAAGGCCCGGCGCGCGTGCAGGGATTTCGCCCAGGCTGAATCCTTTGGTGTCGAGAATCTCCGTGCCGCCCGAGACCGGTTCAGACCGATCTATTTGACGAAGGTGCTGTCCAGGATCGCGCCCGTGTCCGGGTCGATGCGGACGCGAAGACCCTGCCAGGTGTCGGCGATCACGACGCTCCCCTCGTAACCCAGCGACACGAAGGCGTCGGGGGCCGCGTTGTCCGGCGGGCTGGCGGTCCAGAGACGACGCTGGTGATTCAGGCGGACGATCGTGCCGCGATCCGCTGCGCCGGCGGAAAAAGCATAGAGGGCAAGCCGGTCGCCACCGGGCAGGTCGATGGCAGCCGCTTCATCGGGGTGGCTCATGGCAGGGGCATGGGGTCGGAGAAGCTCTCGGGTGGAATCAGCTCCAGCAACTGCACCTGCCGACCTCCGCCGGGCTGGTCGAAGGCGGGGGCCGCCGTGCCGACCTTCATCAGGGTACCGGCGGGGACGGTGACCACGGAATAGAACTCGGCCGTGTTCTGGGGCGGCAGGGCCAGGCTTTCGCGCACCGACTGGCGGGAGGCGGGCGGGGTCGGTGACAGCCAGGCCCCCAGCCGGTTCGCGCCACCGCCATAGGCCCGGTAAAAGGTCATGACCCGGTCGGTGCGGACCTCCTCGACGGGGCCGATCCAGGCCTCGACCATGACGGCGGCAGTCGGTGGCGTGGCGGTGGTGCCGGTCGGCGTGGCGCATGCGGCGAGGCCCAGCGTCAGGGTCATCGACATCAGCATCAGGGGCGTGGTCAGCCACCGCGCCAGCCCGTTCGATCGATCCGGTTTGTCATGATCCCCTCCGTTCTCACGGCAAGGCTACACCGCTTCCCTGCCCGGACAAGGGTGCGGCAAGCTGTCCTGTTCAGGACCCGGAGGGTCGGGCTAGGGTCGGGTCAGGCGCGGTATGCGCGGGGGATCGATCATGTTCGGAACGAAGATCGCATGGGCCGTTTCGGCCTCGGTGCTGGCGCTGTCGATGGCCTGCAGCGCGGCAGCCCAGAGCTGGGGCTCGGCGGCGGCGGCGCGGGACGAGGCGACGGCCAACAGCGTGATCCTGTGGAACCCGTCGGTGGGCCAGGTCGAGTGGACTCCGGCGAACGGGATCGCCGGCATGCCGATCCTGCTGAAGGACAATATCGAGACGTTCGACATGCCCACGACCGCCGGGTCACTGGCCCTTGCCAACAATGCGCCGGGGCGGGACGCGCCGCTGGTGGCAAGGCTGCGCGAGGCCGGGGCTGTGATCCTGGGCAAGACCAATCTGTCGGAGTGGGCCAATATCCGATCCAGCGCCTCGATCTCGGGCTGGAGCGCGGTGGGGGGACAGACCCGCAATCCCTATGATTTCGAGCGGACGCCGTGCGGATCGTCGGCCGGGTCGGCGGCGGCGGTGGCCATCGGCCTGGCTCCGGCGGCGGTCGGGTCGGAAACGGATGGATCGATCACCTGTCCGGCCTCCGTCAACGGCGTGGTCGGCTTCAAGCCTACGGTCGGGATGGTCAGCCGCACCCACATCGTGCCGATCAGCCATTCGCAGGATACGGCGGGTCCCATCGCCATGGACGTGGCGACGGCCGCGACCGTGCTGACCGCCATGGCCGGGTCCGATCCCGCCGATCCGGCGACCGCCGATGCCGATACGCACAGGACCGACTTCCGTGCCGCCCTGGACGCCGGATCGCTGAGGGGCGCGCGGCTGGGGGTCCTGCGCTATCTGGTGGGCAACTATTCGACGGAGGCCCAGGCGACGTTCGAACAGGCGTTGGTGGCGCTGCGGGAACAGGGGGCCGAGCTGGTCGAGATCACCACGGCCCCGGACACCTCGGGCGTGGGCGCGGGCGAATTGGCCACCCTCATGACCGAGCTGAAGGCGGATCTGAACGCCTATCTGGCCTCTACCGATCCGCAGCAGGTCCCCAGCCGGACACTGGCCGATCTGATCGCCTTCAATGATGCCGAGCCGCGCGAGACCGTGCTGTTCGGCCAGGAACTGTTCATCGCGGCCGAGGCGACGAAGGGGCTGGACGATCCGGCCTATCTGGAGGCGCGCGCCACGGCCCTGCGTCAGGCCGGGCCGGAGGGCATCGACCGGATGATGGCCGAGCACACGGTCGTGGCCCTGATCGCGCCCAGCACATCCCGCGCCTGGACCAACGATCCCAACGATGACGACCGGGGTCAGGGGTCCGCCAGCCGCCTGCCCGCCGTCGCCGGCTATCCGCACCTGACCGTGCCGATGGGGCTCGACCGGGGCATGCCGATCGGGCTGAGCTTCATCGGCGGCAAGTGGGACGACGCCAGGATCCTGTCGCTGGGCTATGCCTATGAGCAGCACACGCCTCGGCCGCCGAAGCCGCCGATGCCGTAAGCGCGAACCTTAGCGTCGGAACCGCTCTGCCCGGATGGGCAGGGCTACGGTGCGATTGCGCTCCAGCCACCACAGGCCTGTCAGGGTCAGCAGCAGCGCGATGAACCAGGGCCAGGGCGAGCCACCCGCACGGTTCGTCGTCGGCGATGAGGTCGCGCGCAGGGCGGCGTGCATCAGGGCCAGGGTGGCGGTTCTGCGCTCGGCGGCCACGAGCGAGGGCGTCGCCTCTGCGGGCTGGACGTAGACATTGGTCTCGCGCCCGCGCCCGTCGCGAACCAGATGCCAGCCGCTGCGCTCGGGCCAGACGCCGGCACAGGCCTGATCGCCGGTGGTCGGGTCGATGCGAAGGGGGTGCCCGGACCCGTCAGGTCCGATGACACTGGCCTGTCCTGCAAGGCCACAGATGGCGAAGCGCGTTCCGGCATGCGGGATGCCGGAAACCGAGGCGCGGGTGGCATCGCCCGCACGGGCGAGGTCCGAGAACAGGGCGCTCCACAGGTCGCCGTATCGATCCGACCGCCCGGTCAGGACCAGGGCATAGCTGTCGGTCACCGTCCACAGGCCGACCCGCCCCCTGCCTCGTGCGCGCCAGCTGGCGAGGGGCACGCCTTCGGAGTTCCTGAGGATGGAGACGGCGTCGGTGCCGGTGGGGATCGTGTCCAGGCGGTCGAGTTCGGGCAGGGCCTCTTCGTCGGGTTCGGCGGATTCCGGGGCGGTCGATCCGGGCGTCGGTGGATCGAGCCGGAGCGGCAGGACCTCGCCACTGCCGGTCAGCGTCAGGCCCAGACTGGCCCAGTCGCGGCGTGTCGCGGCCGACAATGTGCCTGTGGGACGCAGCAGGAGACCCAGGCCGCGATCGACGGCTCCAGCCAGCGCGGATCGGCCACCGGCCCCCAGCGCCTCCCAGCGCCGGTCGTCGATGACGACCAGATCGACGGCGTCAAGCGACGCCGCGTTGAGGATCAGGGGTTCATCCCCCAGCCGGATGCCGGCACCCAGGTCCATGTCGATGCCCAGATCGATTCCGGCGTCCCGGGCCCAGCGCTGAAGGTATTTGGTTTCCGGGCCGGGTGCACCGGCCAGGACGCGGACGCGGGGCGGCGTCTGGGCCCGGGTCTCGACCGGAATGGCGATCCGCTCGACGACCCTTCCGGTTGCGTCGCGCAGACGCAGGTCGAACAGGGCGAGGCCGGGCGCCCGGGTGCTGGCGGTCAGGACGAAGCGCTGGTTGGCGACGACGCGGAGGCGGTCGACGACGGTGTCGGCCGGATCCACCAGCTCGACCGTGCCGGAGGGCAGGCTGCCGACCTGTCCACCGACCTGGACCGTCGCCCCCGGGGCGGTGGGCGCGGGCAGGGTCAGGTCGATCAGCCCGGCCGGGACCGGCGGCGGGTCGAAGTCGACGGGCCGGGGCAAGGGCGTCCGGTCGCGGGGGATCAGCCCACCGCCCTCGATGCGAATTCGGCTGGCCGAGGCATGGCGGCGCAGGGCGGTGGCGAGATCGGGGACACGCTCGGCCTCCGCGATCTCGCCGGCCTCGGGCAGGGCGACGCGCACATCGCCGGGCGACATGGCGATCGTCGCGGGCGATCCGGCGGTGGCGACGATCAGGGTGCCGGAGCGAAGGATGGCCGCGGGGGGAAACAGGGTGAACCAGACCAGCGCCCCGGCCGCGACCTGAAGCCCCCCCAGCGTCAGCAGACGCCAGCGTGGGGCCCTGTCCCCCTCGATCGCCGCGCGCTGCCAGAGCCACAGCCGCAGCAGGCCGGCTGCGACCCCGACCGCGAGGACCAGCGCCACCCACAGGCGGGCATCTAAGGCACAGGCCATCATCGCAGGGCATCCAGATAACGCTGGCCGCGTGTGCCGGGGGCCTCGCGACGGCGCACGGCCACGGGCGGGCGCTCCAGCGCGCTCCAGAGGAGGGCACGCAGGCGGCGGCGGCAGTCCAGGCAGCCGGGCTCGTTGCGCACCGTGTCGATGGCGGCCCCCAGCGCCAGCGGATCGGACAGCCGGCCCCGGTTCTCGCGCACCCAGCGCTCCAGAGCGCCCAGAGCCAGAGGTGGCGCGCGTCCCGGCGTCGGCCGTTCGTCCAGGGCGCGCCAGGCCTCCGCCACGACGGTGTCGGCCGGTGTGCGGACGGGGGGAGGCGGATCCTCGGCGACGATGTCGTCGCGCCTTCCGCTCAGGCGGCGGGACAGATCGACCGGCGGCAGGTCGGAGCCGGTCCGGCGCAGAAAGATGCGCGTCGCCTGTTGCGCCCGTTTCAGCAGCTCCAGCGCGATGTTGGCGAAAGGCAGGGCATCCTCGGGTCGACCCTGACGCAGGGCGCGCTCGGAGCTCCACATCGCGTCCAGCATCTGGCTGAGCGTCGAGCGGGTGCCGGGGTCGAACAGGGTGGCGGCGTCGCCCTCGTCATGGGCATGGCCGAAGGCGTGCAGGACGTCCTCCGCGTGGCCGATGCCGGAGGGGGCCGTGTCGCCGTCCTGGTGGCCTTCGTGGTCGGGGTGGTCGTCAGGGCGCTCGAACCTTGGCGGCTGAGGCGCATCGTTGGTCGGCAGCGCAGGCGCAGGCGGCGCGTCGTTGGTGGGCAGGGCGATGCCGCCGGTCGAGCCACCGAGCTCGTTCTCTCCGCCCATGAACTGGCTGTAGCGATTGCGCAGGCGGGCCTGATCGTTGCCGATGGCCTCGGAGCGGCTGACGAACCTTGCCGGATCCAGCCGGGGCCGTTCGGCGATCAGGGCTTCCATGTCGATGATGATCTGGCGCTGGCTGGCGAAATAGACGGGCAGGACGGGGGCGGCCATGCTGTCCAGGCCATCGACCAGACCCAGGTCGGTCGGCCAGCGCAGGATCACGCTGGGCCCCTCGACGACATGACGTTCGGGCGCGCGGTTGTCGCTGACGACCAGCTGGACGATCAGGTCGCTGCCAGGGGCCATCCCTTCGCGGGCCAGGTCCAGGGTCGTGGAAAAGCGGCGTCGGCGCGCCTCGCCCGTGCCGGTCAGCGCGGTCGAACGCTGTTCGAAGGTGATGGTCTCGCCGTCTCCCCTGGTCACGGTGATTTTGAGGGTGGCAGTGGCTAGCACGCCATAGTCGTCGCTGACCTCGAACACCGGGGTCCAGAGGGTCTGGCCGGGGGTGACGAGCAGAAGCTGGCGATCGGGCTCGATCAGCTGGACCACGGGGGCGACATCAGCGACCGCGTCGAGCCGATGCAGGCGCTGGCGGGGCAGGCCGTCTGCCGCGATGCGATACAGGGTCGGTCGGTCGACCGGGCGGCTGCCCGTCCATCGAGTGCCGTCGCGCAGCAGCGGCGTTGCGCGCCCATCCGGCACATCGACGCTGGCCGTCGTCGGCTGGGGCGCGAAGTCGACGATCCATTCGACGCGGGAGCCTTCGGGCATGCTGGCGTCCAGGGCGGTCTGCTCGCGGACCGGCAGGCCGGTGTAGGCGGGGGGCATGATCCTGAGGCGCACGGCGGTGATCGCGGGGGCCCCTGCAGCGCCGCGCGCGGGCGGGCCATCGGTCGTCGGGCGGGCGGTCGTGCCGGGCGCGGGCCAGGCCAGGATGAGCGTGGTCAGGACCGCCGCCGCGGCCCCGCTCGCGGCGATCAGACGACGTGACCATGCCGGGTGCAGATCGACTGCGCGGGCGTCGTCGATGCGGCCTTCGATGCGGGCGCGCTGGAGGCCTGCGAGACCGGGCAGGTCATCGGGGTCACGGAACAGCAGGGCCGAGCTGTCCTCGAAGCCTGGCAGGCGGGCGTCCAGCGCGCCGATCAGCCAGTCCCGGTCCAGCCGCCGGGCGCGGCCGATGGCGAAGACCGCCAGGACGCCCAGGCCGAAAACACCCGCCGCGATCAGCCCTGCGAGGCCGAACAGTCGCCAGCCGAGCGCGGACGCCACGCCGACGGCGGGCAGGCCGATGGCCAGGATGTCGGCGACGGTCCGCCACTGGGCCTCGCGCTGGCGGTCCAGAAGCACACGGACAGCAGTCATGGCGCGACCGCCCTTTGCCGCCGGGTGGCCATCCATCGCTCGGCGGCGAAGGCGGCAGTGATCATCAGGGCCAGCCACGGATGCAGGTCCAGCGGTGGCTGGTCGTAGGGCACCGCTCCGGTCAGGGGCGACCAGGCGGCGGCCGCGACGCGGGTCGGGGCGGGTGCCGGGCGCAGCATCGCCATCAGGGCATCGGGGAACGAGGGTTCGACCAGGGCCGGGATGGAGGCCGGCTCCAGGGGACGGGTCAGGCGGATGACGCGGCCACGCCCCAGGGCTCCGGCGAGCGCGAGCGGTGCGCCGGTCTCGTCGCGCCAGACGGGCGTGGTTTCACCCTCGACCGGCACAGCGGCGTCGACGGCCGCGAGAATGGTCCCGCCGTCGCGAACCCAGCTCACGATCCGGTCGGGAACCGGACCGGGGGCCAGCCAGACGAGGGCACGGGTGTTGCGTCCGATGGGCCGATCCGTCGTTGCGGCCTCGAACTCCGGCCGGGCGTCGGCCGTCGTCCAGGCCGTGGCGGCGGCCCGGAAATAGCGGACGGCCCCTTCGGTCCCGGGCGAATAGCGGACCGACAGGGCGAGCGGCGGGACCGGCGCAGATGTGGCGGGGGAGGTCGCCTCCGGTCCGACGCGCCAGTCGACACGGCGGGACAGTCTGGGCCGTTCGGCATCGACGCCGTCCAGGGTTGCGGGCACGACGATGGCGACCGGGGTCCGGGGCGGCAGCTCCGCGTCGAGCTGCCGGATCTGGCTGGCGATGTCCGGACCGGCACGAGGCGCGAGGCCGCCGACGGTGGGAAAGCCGGGCGCGAGCCAGATCCGTCGTTCCTCACCGTCCGTCAGCGAGGTGAGGGTGGCGGCATCGACGCCGGGCGCAATCGCGACGACCGGTCGGCTGTCTCCGGCGTTCCACAGCACCGGGCGGGCCAGCCAGACGGCAACCAGGGTCAACAGCAGCAGACGGACGGCCAGCAGCCAGCGCTCGTCGACGGTCACACTGCGCCGGGGGTTCGGACGAGACTCAAGCCAGCGCAGGGCGGCGAACGCGATCGTCCGGGTCTCGGTCTTCCGGGCGATGTGGATGACGACCGGAATCGCCAGGGCCAGCAGGGCCAGCAGGCCGAGCGGGGTCAGAAGGGCGGGGCTCATGCGCGGCCCACGCTTCGGAACAGGGAGCGGATCGGTAAGTCGGCGCTCTCGTCGGTGAAATGCTCGACGTGGCGGATGCCGCACGCCTCAAGCCGGGCGGACAGGGTGGCGCGGGCGTCGGCGAAGCGGGCGTTGAAGTCCTGACGCAGGGCGCGGCCGTCGCCCACGATCTCCCGGCCGGTCTCGGGGTCGTGGAAGCGATAGCCATGAGCGAAGGGAAAATCGCGCTCGTCGGCGGTCAGGACCTGGAACAGGGCGACGTCGCGGCCCGACATGGCGAGGCGTTCGGCGGTGGCGATGCAGGCCTCGTCGAAGCCGTCGCTGACCAGCAGGATCAGATCGTTGCGCCCTATCTGCTCGCCAAAGACCGGGACGTCCCGTTCCCACCGGGCGATGCCTCCGGGCTGGATCAGGGCCAAGGTCAGCAGCAGCCGGTCGCGGTGACGCCCGCCGCCGCCGGGCGCGATGACGAGGGGGCCATCCGCTGCCTCCACGATCAGACCGAAGCGGTCGCCCTGATGCAGGGCGATCTCGACCAGGCTGGCGACCAGACGGCGCGCGGCATCGAAGCGTGACCAGTCGGGGCGGGCCAGATCGACCTGACCCATGGAGGCGCTGGCGTCGAGGACGAACCAGACGGCGATCGGGCTTTCGCGCTCGGCGTCGCGGACGAAGAACCTGTCGGACCGGGCGTAGAGCTTCCAGTCGATGCCGCGCAGGTCGTCGCCCCGCTCATAGGCCCGGTACTGGGCGAACTCCAGGCCACCGCCGCGGTTGCGGCTGTCGTGCATCCCCGCGCTGGCCAGCGCCGCCGCGCGCCGCGGGACGATGGACAGGGCGCGAAGGCGTGTCCGCAGTTCGGGAGGCAGGTCCAGCGGCGACATGGCCGTCGTCAGTCCGGACGGAGCGGGGGCAGGGCGGCCAGCAGGGCGGCGACGACGTCGTCGGCCGTCTTTCGCTCCGCCTCGGCGGCGAAGGACAGCAGGATGCGGTGGCGAAGCACCGGAGCGGCCAGGGCGAGGACGTCTTCCCGCGTCGCCGCCAGACGGCCGTTCAGCAGGGCCCGTGCCTTGGCCGCCAGGACCAGCGCCTGACCGGCGCGGGGACCGGCCCCCCAGCGGACATAGTCCTGGATGGCCTTGGGCGCGTCGGCGGACGGGCGGGTCGCGCGGACCAGGGCGGTGATCCAGGTCAGCAGGGCCTCGCCCACATAGATCTGACGCACCCAGCCCTGCAGGGCGACGACGTCGGCCCCCGTCATCACCTGGGGCACAGTACCGCCTGCGCCGCCGGTCGTCTGGACCAGGATGGCGCGTTCCTCGTCGGCAGTCGGATAACCGACGCGGATGTTGAGCAGGAACCGGTCCAGCTGCGCTTCGGGCAGGGGATAGGTCCCGGCCTGTTCAAGCGGGTTCTGGGTCGCCAGCACGAAGAACGGTTCGTTCAGCCGGTGGGTGACCCCGGCGTAGCTGACGGTGTGTTCCTGCATGGCCTCCAGCAGGGCGGCCTGGGTCTTGGGTGGCGTGCGGTTCAGCTCGTCGGCGAGGAACAGGTTGGTGAAGACCGGGCCGGGCTGAAAACGGAACGACCGGCGGCCGGTGCCGTGGTCCTCTTCCAGCACCTCGGTGCCGAGGATGTCGGAGGGCATCAGGTCCGGGGTGAACTGGACGCGGCGAAACTCCAGCGCCAGGGCCTGGCCCAGGGTGCGGACCAGCAGGGTCTTGCCCAGCCCCGGGACGCCCTCGATCAGGCA
>Ga0247831_1008180_pt1 | contig 11216 bp, 8 predicted proteins | sample LaCruzMarch2015__9_FD_192406 | JGI IMG/M metagenome (GOLD analysis project Ga0247831, IMG submission 192406) | Freshwater microbial communities from meromictic Lake La Cruz, Castile-La Mancha, Spain - LaCruzMarch2015_1m | ecosystem: Environmental > Aquatic > Freshwater > Lake | place: Spain...
CGCTGATTTCAATTGCAGTGATTGCATTTGCGGCGGCCGCCTGCTCGCCCGGGCGGGAGGGAGCGGCACCCGCCCTCTGCCCTTTGGCCTCGCCTCCGACCACCGTATCTCCCGAAAGCGGTGCCAGCCTTGTGATCCAGATATAGCGGGGCGGTAAATGGCGGCCCAATTCGTCGAGGATGGCCGACCACGCCGAACGGTCCGCAATGGCAACCAGCAAGGGAGCGGCCTCGGCTTCGATCTGCTTTTTCTCCGCGGCCACCGCATCGATCTTCGTCGCGAACCCTTCCAGACCGGATGCCAGTGAGTTTACCTCGGCGAGCTTTGCTGCAGCGATCTCCCCTGCTTTGAGAAAATACCCGTACCAGACACCAAGAGCCGCGAGCAGGCAGGCGGCGGCCAGAACCAGATACGGCTTGCGCTTGGCAAGTTCCTGCTCCTTGACGAGGTGGGCCGGCCGCAAATTGATCTCGATCGGGCATCCACCCACCGAACGCAAAGCCCCTCCCACAAGATCTCCCAGAAGGTGCGCCTTGCCTGCAACTTCCGCAGCGACCTCCGACGAACCCGCGGTCACGTTGCGCAACGCATTAAAGTGCTCGATGGGAACCTGCAGCTTCTCGCCAAAGAATTCCAACATGTAGGACATTCCGACCGAGCCTCCGCTCAAGTACGCCCGCACGGGAGCCCCGCCCCCCTGGGACTGGCGGTAAAAGCTGATCGATCGGGCGATCTCAGCGTGCAGGCGGGTCATTGTGCTCCGCACAACCTTGGAAATTTTGGCGACCGTGGCGTCCTCGGGCTCCTCATAGGCTCCGCCGAGCCCGACGAAGCCCTTTTCGATTTTCAGCCGCTCGGCGAGGGTGATGTCCTGCTTGAATTCCTTGGCGACTGCGGCACTGATCGAGTTTCCACCGACGGGAATCGTGCGGCTGAACAACCTCTGACCTTCCACAAAAATCAGGTTGGTCGTACGGGCTCCGACGTCGACGATGAGTGAGCACCCGGTGACCTCGGAATAATTGTACCGGAACGCATTATAGATGGCCACGGGCGAGGCATCCACAGTGTGCGGCTTGACCCCTCCCCGGACAACAGCGGAAACCATCTCGCCAAGTTGATCCGCCTTGATTGCAACGAGGGCCACATCCCAACTGCCTCCACGGACCTCCCCCATGATCTGATAGTCCCAAACAACCTCATCGATGGGAAATGGCACGTTCTGCTGAGCTTCGAAGGCGATGATTTCCGTGACGTCGTGGGCGCTTGCTCCAGGCAGTTTGACGAACCGCGAAAACACCGATTGGGAGGGAAGGGTGACCGAGGCGGATTCCTTGGCTGAAAGCCCGAGAGCCGAGCGCAACTCGATGACGGCGGATTCGATTTGGGCTGCGCGGGTCGCGTCGGCTGCCGGATCAACGATCAGCTCGAGAGACTTCCAGGCATGGAGGGTAAGCCCCCCTCCTGAAGCGACACGGAACTCCGCCATTCCCACGGTCTGCATGCCGAGGTTGAGAGCGAAGAAGCGGGGCGAGGAAGCCATTGAAAGTCAAAAAAGCGGTTGGAACTGCTTATCGGGCTGCGGGTGTTGATTTGATCTCCTCATGATAGTCCCACGCAAGCGGTGCGAACGGGGTCTCCAGCTTGTTGAGAAGTAGGCCGGATTTTTTCTCTTTAAACATTTCCGCATCCCACCATGCCCAGGGCCTGGCCTTGTCGGCCCCGCGGCCGTCCGTGGCAAACCCTGCAACGACCGCTCCTCCCAGCAGAATCTCAGCCCCCGCACCCGCCACGGTTTGTTTGACATTCACCGGGATTTTGCCGTCGAACAGCCTCTGCAAGGACCTGGGCGAAACATACATCACGGACTTCAGGTCCTTTCCCTGAGCCACGTTGATGTGCTCAACCTTGCCGGCGAGCAGAGTTCCTGCAGGTGACTCCTTCGACGGATTTTTCAGGAGCACAAAATAACTGATCGTGAGATCATCGATGTATTTGGGCTCCTGCACCCGGGGTTGCCAATTAAAAGTAACTTCGACCTCCAGCCACTGGCCCGCATCGCGCACCCGCTTGTCATAGCCGCTGCCCGAAGTGCCGGGAGACGTCTGGAACGCCGTTTCGATCTTGGTAATCGTGAACTCTGTATTGGGAGGAGGGGCTGCTCCCTGCTGGGCTGCCAGGGGAAGGCTGGCGAGCATGACGAACGCCGCGACAGATACGAGCGGTTTCAAGGAGGACATGGGTGCCATTTATTAGCGGGGTAAAGACTTTGCGACAATAATAAACCTCGGCTAACCGGCAATTCGGGAACGGAAAAAATCGATGGTAAGCCGGATCCCCTCGTCAAAATCCACCTTGGGCTCCCATCCAAGAAGCTTCCTGGCAAGGGTGATGTCGGGTTGCCGGACTTTCGGGTCATCGACAGGCAGGGGCTTGTGCTCAATAGGACATTGCGATCCGGTGATCCGGAGGATCTCGCGTGCGAACTCAAGGATCGTCATTTCGCGGGGGTTCCCGATATTCACCGGTTCGTGGTAGTCCGCCATCATCAGGCGGAAGATGCCGTCGATCAGGTCCGAGACGTAACAAAAGCTGCGTGTTTGAGCTCCATCACCGAAAATAGTCACCGGCGAACCGGAAAGGGCCTGCCCGATAAATGCCGGAACCACCCGCCCATCGTTCAACCGCATCCGCGGTCCGTAGGTGTTGAAGATGCGGACGATCTTTGTATTGAGCTTGTGGTAGCGGTGATAGGCCATCGTGATCGCTTCGGCGAAACGCTTGGCCTCGTCGTAGACTCCGCGGGGCCCGATCGGGTTCACGTTTCCCCAATAGTCCTCGGTCTGCGGGTGAATCAGAGGATCGCCATAACACTCGGAAGTCGAAGCCAGCAGGAACGCCGCGCCCTTTTCCTTGGCCAGTCCAAGGCTGTTGTGGGTGCCCAGCGAACCGACCTTGAGCGTGGGGATCGGGAAATTCAGGTAATCGATCGGGCTGGCGGGGCTGGCGAAATGCCAGACGAAATCTACTTTTCCGGGGAGAAAAATAAAATCGGTGACATCATGGTGGATAAACCGGTAGTCGGGGTTGCCTGCAAGATGCTCGATATTGGCTAGGTTGCCGGTGATCAGGTCGTCGATGGCGACAACCTTGTGCCCCTCGGCAAGCAGGCGGTCCGTGAGGTGGGATCCAAGGAATCCTGCGCCGCCGGTGACGACGCTGGTGGGTTTGCGGGGTTCGTTTGCCATAAAGTGGGTTGTGAACAACTATCGCGAGCCGCAAGGTTTGGCTAGAATTTCCTCCGGCCCCTCTACTCTGCAACGGCCCGCATGTGGGGAAAGAAGATCACATCGCGGATGCTTTCGGCGCCCGTGAGCATCATGACCAAACGGTCTATGCCGATTCCGATGCCCCCCGCGGGAGGCATGCCATACTCGAGGGCAAGCAGAAACTCCGTGTCAATTTTCTGAATCTCTCCTCCGCTTTGTTCTTCCAGCCTCCGCCGCTGGGCATCCGGGTCATTCAACTCGGAATATCCGGGCGAGATTTCCTGACCATTGATCACAAGCTCATAGACGTCCACGACCGAAGGCTCCGCCGGATTCTGCTTCGCCAGCGGAACGAGTTCTTTGGGGCAGTGGGTTACGAAGAGAGGGTCGATCGTTTTTTCCTCCACGAGCTTCTCGAAAACGTGCTGGGTGACCTCGTAGTCCTCCACGCAGGCGGAGACATCGATCCCCAACTCCACACACCGCACCCGTCGCTCCGCCGGAGAAAGCGACCACCAGCCGGGCACCGCGGCCTCGATTAAATCCGCATACCGCGCACGCCGCCAGGGGCGCTCCAGATTGATGGTTTTAACAACCTCCCCGGCGTCGTTTTTATGCTCGATCTTCAGGGTGCCACAGACAATCCCGGCGACCGTACAGACCATTTCCTCCACGAGGCCTGCCATGAGTTCGAAGTCTGCGAAGGCCCAGTAGGCTTCCAGCATGGTGAACTCCGGATTGTGGCGCCGGGAGAGCCCCTCATTGCGGAAGTTCCGGTTCAGTTCGAAGACCTTCGGGAGCCCGCCCACCAGCAGGCGCTTCAAATAAAGCTCGGGAGCAATCCTCAGGAACAAGTCCATTCCGAGAGCGTTGTGGCGGGTCTGGAAGGGCTGCGCGGCTGCGCCACCGGCGACCGGCTGCATCATTGGCGTCTCAACCTCCAGAAAACCCCGGTCTTCCAAAAAACGCCGGATTTCCCGAACGATCCGGATGCGTTTGGCGAAGATCTCACGCGATGGCCCGTTGGCGAGGAGATCGAGGTAGCGTTGACGGTATTTCGTTTCGGCATCCTGAACACCGTGCCATTTTTCGGGCAGTGGTCTCAGGGATTTGGAAAGGACCGTGAATTCTTTTACCCGGATGCTCTCTTCGCCCGACTTCGTTGTGAAAAATTCGCCGGAGACTCCGATCCAGTCGCCGATATCCAGGTTCTTGAAGACTGCCATGCGCTCGTCACCGATTTCCTTGCCGTGCACGAAAATCTGGATCCGGCCGGTAAAATCCGAAAGATCAAGGAAGTGGCTCTTCCCCATGTCGCGGTGGGCCGTGATCCGTCCCGCCACGCGGACCGGGGCGGCCTCGGCAAAGACTGCACGGACCTGCTCGACCGATCCCGGCACATCAAATCGGCCTCCGTAAGGCACCTCGTTGAGGGCGGCAAGGGCTTCGAGCTTGCCGCGTCTCACGGCAAGCAGATCGCTCACGGGCTGAATATCCATTCCGGATTATTGGCTGCTGATTGCACCCCGTGCAAGCGCCGCGGTTGTTCTTTCCGGCATCCGGCTGCGATCAAAAGCGGCTGAGGCAGGTGGCCACTCTTGCTCGTGATCTTAATTGTAATCCGGGCTTTGGTCGCTGCTGTGAGGGAATCGATTAAGAGTCAGAGACCCCCGGCAGAGCCGGGGGATCTCCCGCGTTGCCTCAAGCAAAAATGACACCAGGGCATCAAAAAAGCAGGGATACGTTGACTCATAACTGATGACACTCTGGAGGGCTGGGGTTTTGCGTGAAAAAGGCCCTCTGGAAGGAGCCCGGAGGGCGACTGGAAGAGGGCCTTTTTCACGCTCGCGATTTTTCCAACTCCCCTCATGCCGCGATTTCCAGTCGGCGTGCTACCGGGGAGTTCAACACCCGGCGCAGTTTCCTTTCAATGTTCCGCTTTAGCTCGAAGGGATTGAGCGTGGCCTTGAGTTCCTCCATTCGCGCGATTTCTCCTGCATCGACATACGCGCAGGCTTTGAGGCGCTCGAAGGGCGTCAGGGGTTTGTCGTATACACGCTTCTTGCGGCTCCCCACCACCTCGGTCCTCAGATGCTTCATCGCCGGGCAGAAGAAGTTGCGGAACTGGCTCCACTCTTTGGCGTAGAGGGCGTCCAGTAGATCGGCCTGCTCCGGCTCACCCAGCCGCCCGTAGCCCACCAGTTGCCTCACGTGGGTCCAGTTCTTCTGCTCCACCCGCGCATTGTCGTTTTTGTGATAAGGCCGTGATCGGGTGAACTCCACCGGCACCGGCCGACCTTCGAAATAGTCCTTCATGTGCCAGTTCAGGAACTCCCCGCCGTTGTCGCTGTCGAAGCCCAAGATCGCGAACGGCAACGCCGCCTCGACCTGCGCCACCCGTTCCCGGACCCCATGCTGGCCTTTGTTCCAGACCGCCCGGGTCTCCGTCCACTGCGTGTGCACGTCGGTCATGGTCAGGCTCCAGCAGAAGTCTCCGCTCATCGATTCCCCGCAGTGGGCCACTGTGTCCGCCTCGATCCAGCCAGGGCCCGCAACGTCCCAGTGCTCGGTGCGCACAGGCACCATCTTGCGCAGCAGCGTCCCGGGACGCGTGCCGCACCGCCGGCGACTCCCCAAAGCCACCCGGCACGGGGCCAAAAGCCGGTCCATCGTTGCCGCGCTCGGGGAGAGCACCCGCCCGCGAAGCCCCGCCTCCAGGCTGCCCCGTTCGGCTTCGTAGTGCGGCAGCCAAAGCCCTACCAGCGCTTTGAGACGCTTCCCACACGGCTGCTCAGACGCCATCCAAATCACCTTCAATACCTGCCTCTCCGCATCCCCGTAACGACACCGCGGGCCTCCCCTGCTTGCCTTCTCTGCCCCGGCCACCGGCAGCTTTCCGCCCAATACCTTGATCGCGTGCTTGCGCTCGTAGCCGCACATCTCGCACACCTCGTCGATGAGTTTGCTCCGCCCCTCGCGCCCCCGCCGCCGGTAGCGTTCCCTCATCTTCAACAGCATTTCCCGCGTCGTGTTCTGGCTCATTTGTGATGACATGTCCCCCGGTGTCATCAGTTATGAGGCAACGTATCAATACTGCCCCTCCACCCATGACTCCCCCGGTGTCATTTCATTTGAGTCAATTCGCTCCTATTGGACTTTAGTCCCTTTCGATTTAAATCCTGCGCAAAAAGTGCAAGACTTCCGGATGCAATGCAGTGCCTCACGCAAAGGAGGGGAAGGAAGCAAAGGGATGCAGAGGATAAAATTATGGAGCTGATGCCGCCATGCATCCATGGAGACTGAGGCCTGGTCTTTGTTCTGCATCATTTTGCACAGCAAAATATTTTAATCCGGCGGCACTGGCTGCTATTTCTCACTGGGACTCCTTGCCCTCCCCTCACCCATGCCACCGGCTCCCGCCGGATTAACGGGAAACTTCTGGATTTTTTCCGGAGAAAGAGTAAAGCCTGAAGTTACAACATAAAGTAACCAAGCATTCCGTGGATAATAGAAACGACCCCGATCCCTACCTGGAACTTCAGGACTCCGCGCCTGAGGATCTCGGCGAAGAGGTTCAAAAAACAAACACCGAGCTCGAAAAATTGCGCCAGCAGCTCGAGACCATCGAGAAGCAGAAGGTTCGCCTCGAGGAGCTCCGGCGCCGTCAGGAGGAGCTGGAATCCGGTCGCTCCGAGATGATCGACAAGCTCACACGCTCGCTCGGAACGGTGCAGCGCGAGACCGAGGAGACTCAGAGGCGTTTGGAACAACTCAACGCGATTTACAATTCGTTCACCCAACACCTGCGCTATATCGAATCGATCAACCCGCGGCTTTGGGGTGCGAATGAACTGCCAAAGGAACTGAGCAAGGCGATCAGCGCGGTTGAGGACGCCCGCTCCGACTACACGAAAGCCCAGGCCAAGCTGGTCACCGAAGTTGCTGAGGAGGCGGCGGTCTCCGGTGCCTACGAGACGGATTACGGGACGACAGAGGATCATGGTTTCACCTACTGGTTGAAAAGCGGTTTCGCTTTCACACTGCCCCTGCTTGTCCTTGGAGTTTTTGCCATCCTTTGCTGGTTGTGGGTGGCTCTTTCCTCGGCACCAAGGCCCTGACGGATGCCGCGTAAACCGCTTCGCACCACGCGTCAAACCGCAGAGGAGCGACGAATCGAGCAACAGCGGGCGGAGCTTCTGCGCAAACAACAGGAACTCGAAGCCCGGCTGGTTGCCCTGCCTGCAGTCATTGAACAACAGCGCAAGGCGATCGAGCAGAAGGCACGGGACCGCGCACGCAGCGCCTCGCCTCCGATCTCTCCCGGCAGAGGCCGCCCTGTCCGGCGACCAGGGCCCCGGGGAACTCCCGGCCGCCGCGCGCGTGTTGCGAGGATCAAGGCGGTGTCCCTGCTGGCACTATTCGTTCTGATCCTTTTTCTGGTCTGGCGCGCAATCCCGGCGGGTTAGCCGATCCGCGGTGCCGCCGCTTCTTATTTGACCAACATGCCCTCTCCGGTTGTCGCCAGCTATTGCACCACCTTCCTCAAAAAGGAGATGCTGCACATTTATCGTCAAGTCACAGGGCTGAAGCGATTCTCGACGTTCATTATGACCAAGAGCCGGGAGAACGCCGCGACCTACCCGTTTGATGACATTGAAGTTCTCCCAAGGCCGCGGATCAACTTCCTTCGCCGCTTTCACAAAAAATACATTGCCCGCATGAGGCCGGTGTTTTACCGGGGGGAATATGACCAGCTCGCAGGCGTTCTGAGCCGCCGCTCGGCGGACCTTCTGCACGTTTATTTTGGACACACCGGCGTTCACCTGCTGCCATTCCTGCGCAACTGGCCAAAGCCATCGGTGGTCTCATTCCACGGGATGGACATCATGCTCCGGGACAACGATCCGGGATACAACAACCGCCTGAGGGATCTTCTCCAGACCCTGCCGATGGTCCTCGCCCGCAGCGAATCTCTGGCCTCCCGCCTCATTGCTCTGGGCTGCGAACCGGAAAAAATCCGGATCAACCGCACGGGAATTCCCATGGAGGCCTTCCCCACCAAAGAGCGCACGCCCCCCGCCGACGGCGCGTGGCAGGTCGTCCAAGCCTCGCGATTTATCGAAAAGAAAGGCCTTCCTGATACCCTCTCCGCTTTTGCCGGCCTGCGTGAGGTCTTCCCGAATGCCCGCCTGGTTCTCGCGGGGGAGGGCCCGCTCCACACCGCCATGAAGAATCTGGCTGGTGAGCTGGGTCTGGGGACCTCGGTCGGATTTCCCGGCTTCCTGGGTGGCACCGAACTTGCCGCCCTGTTTGATTCCTCACACCTCTTCATCCACCCGAGCATCACCCCCCCCAGCGGCGATCAGGAGGGAGTGCCCAATTCCCTTCTTGAGGCCATGGCCACAGGCCTCCCGGTTGTCGCCACACGTCATGGAGGCATCCCCGAAGCCGTCACCCACGGCCAAAACGGCCTGCTCGCCGCCGAGGGGGATCGGGACGCTCTGGCAACGTTTCTTATTCAACTGGCTTCGGACCCCGGCCTCTACGGATCGATGTCGCGTGCGGCAGCCCATGACGTGAGGGACCACTTCGAACAATCCCGTTCGGTCGCCCGCCTCGAAGGCTTCTACGAGGAACTAATCCGGCGGGGGCCGGTGCCAAGGGTGGGGGGTGCGGGCATTGGCACCCGGTGAGAATCAACCGCCGTCGCCGCCGGATTAAAATATTTTGCTTCGCAAAATGAGGTGGAACAAAGACAGAGCTTTGGCCTCCAATGAGCTATCAACGGCGATAGAAAACTGCGGCTCGCGAAGCCTGCCAAGCGGGCGCTGCATCCCGTGTAACCACGGCGCTCCGTTCAGCCTTGCATTGTTTCGAAAAATTTTGCGCTTTTTGCGCCGGATTTCATGGTTAAAAGCCTAATCCGGCATCCCAATTCCCCCGCTTCTCTCCTGCTTCAGCCAGCCTTGGCCGGAGCAGCCGCCAAGATCTTCGCAAGCAGGCCATCACCATCCGCAGGCAGAAGAGTCAGATCCACGTTTCCCTCAAGCATTTTCTGCGTCTCGAGAATTTCGAATACGGCTGAAAGAATTTCGGGGTCCGCCGCAATTTCGTGGATGGCCTTTCCGACGATGAATGGTCTCACGGCGCCGGCCTTGGCGAACTCGACTGCGGCGGTGCGCTCGGCACCGCTCTTGATGATGGCCACTTGGTTGGCACCTTCCTGCCGGATCGCGGAGGTGACCTGCCGCAGACGGTTGACAACCTTCTGCTCAATCTGCGCGATCATCTCCGCGTCACGGAAATGAACCTTGCGGATATACACCGAGCCCAGAGAGTAACCCCAGGCATCGGACTTGGGAAAAACCTCTTCCCTCACGCGGCGGCTCATCGCATGCCGGTCAACCAAGAGACTCTCGAGGGGCATGTTGCTCAGGCAACGGACGGTTGAGTTCCTGACATTCGCTCTCAGGGAGCCCCTGGGGTCGGTGTTGCGGAAGAGGTAGTTCACGGGGTCTCCCACCCGCATTTCATACCAAACGCCAATACCCATCGGAGTGCCCTCTTCGGAATTCACGGGCTGGCTGCGAAGGTATTCCTGATCAAGGCGCAGATCGACCCGGCGGACACTTCCGAAAAAGCGGATGAGCAGCGCCTGGGGGCCGATCGTAACCGGCAATACGTGGAGCCCGGGCTCGGTGATCACTCCGGCAACCCTGCCAAAGAGGAGAAAAACCTGCGCCTCGCATTCGGCAACAACCGCGAAGATGCAGAAAAAACGGCTCAGGGCGAGCAGGCCCGGGACGGCAACCAGGAGAACGACAAAGGTGACGATGACCGTGGCGATGAAGGTCATGGCTTGAGAGCAAGGAGAATGCGTCCCGCGCGTTGATAGAGGTCGAGCTTGACGTTGCGCAGATATCCCGGAATGGCGCCCGGGCCGCTTGCCCGCAGGGTCCGCAATTGTTCGGCAAGCCAGCGCAGGGGCTCAACCTCCGCCTCGGCATTCATCGTCTGGATCTCCACCGCCCGCTTCGATTCCTCAATGCGCTGGTCGGCCAGAGCCTGCGCCACACTCACCTCCGAATACACTTCATTGTGCGCCGTGTTGATCGCCGCAAGCGCCGACTCAATCTGCTGCGGCGGGTCAATTCCCGTAATGAGGGAGGCGTCGAGCTTGATCCCGTACCGGGCCTCGCTCGAACCGCACTCACGGTCCATTTCCTCGTTGAGCAAGTTCAGGTTTTTCCTCAGGTCGTTGATTGAAATGCCCTCAAAGCGCAGATCGGATGCCGGCGCGGGCCCGGACTCCGGCATTGGAGCCGGGGCTTGAAATGTTGCGATGCGCTCGCGAAGCACCGAGACGAAATAGCCCATGACGTGAGCGATGGGATTCTTCACGCCAAAGAGAAAGGCGTAGAGATTCCGCTCCGAGACTCCAAAACGGATTTGCCCGGTTACGCCGATGTTGAGCTGATCGCGGGTGACGGCTTCCAGGACCGTCCCGTTTTGGTTGGCATCGGGGGTTTCCGGGTCGTAGGCGAGGCTGGCGGTGACGATGGCCACATTGACTTTGTGAACTTTCTGCCACGGCCACCTGAAGTAGGGACCACCGGGGCCGATGACCTGAAGCTGGGGATAATCGTAGCGGGAGCGGTCAACTTCGGGCAAATCGTCACCCAGGGGCGTCGAGGCCGTTGTCACCTCGGAAATCCTCCGGGCTTTTCCAAAGCTCGTGAGAACGGCACGTTCATTGGGCGCCACGGTGAAAAAACCAAGGAGCAGTGCCCGGAAGACAAGGTACCCGAGCGCGCCGAAGAAAATTCCGAAGACGATTTCTAGGGTTGTCATGGGGTGCCCGGAGGCGTCTTTGTGGGATATCCGTTTCCGGATGGTCGGGCAAGTGCCAAGCGCCGCTCTTTTCCCCTTCCCGCAACAAGGGTTGGG
>Ga0247831_1008181_pt1 | contig 11215 bp, 9 predicted proteins | sample LaCruzMarch2015__9_FD_192406 | JGI IMG/M metagenome (GOLD analysis project Ga0247831, IMG submission 192406) | Freshwater microbial communities from meromictic Lake La Cruz, Castile-La Mancha, Spain - LaCruzMarch2015_1m | ecosystem: Environmental > Aquatic > Freshwater > Lake | place: Spain...
CTTCTCGTCGATTATAATGTTGGTAAAAATCATCACAATGACTGCTCGTCGTTGCCGACTAAAATGGTGGATGCGTTCGTCCTCCCATCACACGAGTCACCGCGCCGTAGTAGTGGAATATTATCATCAATGCCATCATCTTCTTCGCCGTCGTCGGGCAATGCTCATTTCCGCAGCAGCAGCAGCAACGAGTCGCGCCGTAAAACACCGCCCGCGATACCAACACGAACATCGAGCAGCAACAGTGACAATGACGATACGAGATTATTAACGCGAGAAGAGGAAAAATCGTTATTATTACGAGTACACGATCCAAGCGGCACGCCTCATACGGTATCATCGTCCAAGGCGGCACGACGGGCTTTATTATTACACAATCTGCCATTGGTACGGAGCATAGTTACTACCACACAACGATCCAGAGGACGATCGCAACGACATGGAGGAGTGGGGGGTTGTTTTAGTGGTGGTGGTAGTAACGGCGGCAGCACTCGCAAGGCGGGAATGTCGTCATCCCATCATTATCACGGAGTAACGGCCGGCGGCAGCAGTACTGGCGGCACGGGCGGCACGGGCACGGCACTAACCTCGGACGATTTACTCCACGAGGGCACCATCGGACTCGCCGAGGCCATCGATCGACATAATATACTCCTCCTCGACAACAAAAACACTAATGATAATGATAATACGCGATTATCCACCTATGCTACATATTGGATACGTGCGCGTATATTGCGCGCGATGCAAAGTCGTGGCGAACATGCCATATTACGTTTTCCGGAACACGTGGTACAGGCGAGTCATCGTCTCGTAAAGTCTGCCAAATTATTGGGATTGGAATGGGAAGACGTCGTCGATATGGTATTGGTGGCGGGGGAAGATGACGATGAATTGGTCGGGATTGAGACGCGTAAATTGCGCGATCGATTGTGCGGCATGGCGAATATACCCACCAATGGTAATTTGTTCAAGGATGCGGTACGCGTACGATGCATGAGCAAGGCCGGACAATATACATCATCATTGGAATCATGGATGACAGATGCGTCGGCGGAGGACGTAGCGTACGATGAAGAAGACACTACTAGTATTGCCATTGAGTCATACGACGAAACATTGGGGGGAGAAGCACAACGGGTAGTAGTAGGGGGGGGAGGGCATATTGTAAAAACATTATCGAAGTTCTTAATACCACGAGAAATTGAGGTATTAAGTTTACGGTATGGGCTCGTACCCCCGACGGTGACAACCCTATCCTCCTACGTCTCCTCGAATGTAATCGAAAACGAAAATGCAATGATAGTAGTTGGACACAATTGTAATGATGAACAACAACAACAACACCAACAACAACAGCAACAGCCAATAATATTTCATGACTATGAGACCGAGGCAATGAATGGTTTGTTTGGACCACAGGGCATGCTATCCCATTACACCGATGCATCGTCACCATTACCAACGTCCACAAACAATGAGGGAGTGTCATCAATAATAGAAACAATAGTGCCCGCAATAGTCTCGCCAGCTGTTGCAACACCCCCCACCACCAGTAAGGCAACGTCTTTTGCTTCCTCCTCTGTGGAATCGCAATCGTTGTCAAAAACAACCTTGTCGGCAGTATCACACAGCAAGGGAGAAGTGCCAGGCATGTTATTACCAAGAACAACAACAACAACAATATACTCCTCATCTTCATCAATGCCAATTATTAGTAGACCAATCACCTCAAACTCAATCATCATCAACTCCAATAATATCAATAATGGGAAGCAAACATTATTATCGTTTAAAGAAATTGGGAAACGTATGAAATTTTCAAGCGAGTATTGTCGTCGGACATGTTCGGTGGCATTGGACAAATTAACACGTGCAGTAGAGGAGGGACGGCTCGTGGAATCTGATTTTATACTAGGTTGGTAAAATAAGAGTAAAAAAATAGAATACTGAAATCACATTCCTCATTTGTTTTTTTAATCATACGACCAGGATATTTCACTTTCCTCATAAAAATGTAATCCTGAATCAGCTTTATGATTACTTTCAGTGACCTCATCGCCATCCTCTTCTTCTTCTCCTTCTTCATTGTCATATTCCAGTGCATTATCTCTATCATTATCATCATCATCGTAACTACGTTCCATTAACGCCAATAAGTACGCTGTTCGGGCACCTCTAACTGGACTTACAGTCCCCCTATTATTATTCTGATCAGTACAACAATATCCCGGATCAACACTATTACTCATAATGTTGGGATATTGTTTTGCCAAGACACGTGTTAATGCAATTATTCCCAACTTACTAACACCATAACATGACGATGGCCATCCCGCTTGGATATGTGTATTGGATTGCACACATGTTACAAAGTTGGACATTAATGTTGATAATTCATTACTTGTTAATGAATTAGATGTAAATGTATTACGTAGATGTTTACCATTTTCGCCTTGATTAAGTATAGTTAATCGTCCAGCATAACTTGCCATATTAATAATCCGTGGTGAATTATTTGATTGCAATAGTAACGGTAGGAATGTGTCAATAACATGCTTGGTACCAAAGTAATTCGTTTGTATTGTTGGGGCCGCCTGCTGTACAAATGGTGTGTAGGAAGTTTTGCCATATAATGTAGGATCATTGTAACATATTGCTGCATTATTTATTAATACATCTAATGCAGGTCCGTAGTTCTCTTGTATATACTTGGCTGCAGTTTGTATCGATTGTATATTTGTTAGATCGAATGAATATGGTAATGCAATGACATTGCACTCTCGATCTTGCTGCTGCTGTTGTTGTTGTTGATAAATTTCTCCATCGTCATCATTGTCATCATTGTCATCGTCCTCGTCATCATAAAAGTCTTCCAGTGGAGAGGGCTGACATCTTAATTCATTCGCCGTTTCGATACCCAATGCCACATTCCGACATGCCAATAAAACACAATATCCAGGTGTTGAACCAATTAGTCGTGCAATTTCTTTCCCAATCCCTTTATTGGCACCAGTAATAAGTACCAATTTTTCATTTAAATCACCACCCTTCCTACCTCGATTACTGTTGAGAGCATTTGTTATAGTATGCGACGACATATTCGACAAAGACGAAGGCAAAAATGTCAAGAAGGTTGAACCACAGAGTCCACGAGTAGGCGTTGGTTGTTCGAGGAATAGTAGAAGGAGACTACTCAGTACCAAGAATGACTTCATGGTTGGGGAGTAACGAAGTAGTTCAAGATAGTGACCAATCGCTCAAAAATGTAATCTGTATTCTGTACATAGGTCATAAGTCATATCCTTGCTGCTGATGCAGTTTGATCCAGTCGAAGGCCAGACTTTTTCTGAAGAGAAGTGAAAAAATCTTCTTCCTGCCTCTCTCCTCTGCCGAGCGAAAAGAATCCCGATCTCAAAGAAACGAAAGGGTCGGAGAGCACAGGAAATTTGGCTAGTTAAATATTTTCTTTTCTAATTCATTACTAACCTGTCACCTAATTGTAATATCAATAACAACACTTGTAATTCTATAACACCAAACATTTCAAACAAATCTAACAAGACATGTAAGCACATCAATCACTATCACCACTTTCACTTGCATCCTCAACCATTTCATCCCTCTTAAGCCGGCCACTCCTTTCACGGATCCTGTTTTGGCGGCGGTGCTCCTCAGCAGCACCAGCAGGTACTAACGAAGCATATGTTGCCACATTATTGTTACTACCACCCCAAGGGGATTTCAACCCACTGCCACCCATACCACTTGATCCGCCAGAGCCTCCACTGTTACCACGGGCAATGCTCTTTCCTAGTGGCGGAGATTTCAGTGAGTGTGGCTGAGGAGGCTGAGGAGGCGGAGGAGGCGGGGCGCCCCTGCCCATCATGCTAGGACGAGGAGGAGAATTGATATTGACATCTTCATCGTCCATGGCACGCATACGCTGATCTTCAGAACCAACAAACGTCAAACGTAAGATTGGAGTTAGCTGGTGAACGGCATCCTCACTGACTGATCTGTCGCGGCTTCTCTTGTTGTATAGTTGCTCATCTCCTTGGTGCCAGAGAAGTTGTTTGTGGAATTTGCGCTTGCATGGAAAGTCTAGTAGGTGGACTTGCGGATCCGAGTAGACATTCTCAAAGTCAGTACCAACGTCTGCAACAAGCTGGTCACTTGTCTCGCGCATAGCAGCCGCAATAGTATGCGTGTCTGGATGCCGTTGGGAGAGCTCAAGTGTATACCTGCCCATGATGTCAAGTAGAATTGGGCTGATACGTTTGGTCATAATGAAAGAACATCCATCTTCATCGACCTCAACGTGAAAGACGGACGCGCTTTCACTTGTGACGTGGAAGTCCCAAATGATACGACGATGGCCGTCACCGAAATAGGATGTGGTATATCTCACATATCCAAACATACCGTTGAAGTCATAACAAACGTCGTTGATGTGAGCGGACGCCAATAAGGCAGCAATATCATCGTCGTAGGATTCATTCGCTTGGGTTTCACCAGCAGTGTCATTCGTGAGGGCAGGAAAGTTTGGCATTGTTGTTGTAGTACCAGCTTCGTCTAGGTTCGACCCAGCACCAGCCACACCGGCTGCTGCGTAAGGTTGTAACAGAAAGAATCGGTAAGAATGAGTCTAAAAAGTGTGATTAGTAAGAAGAAGTACATACCTTTTTTACGAGCTCCCGTAAGAAGTGTTCCTTCTTCGTATTTAAGAAAGCAGTCTTTCATACGCTTAATAGCACTCGCTTTGCCGTTCTTACCCTCGCTGATGAATTCTTTGAACGGTTTTAAATTGCAGACTTTCCACACGTAGTCGGGTTGGCGATTCCTGTGGTTCACTTGATTAGTAGACAAAAGCCCGTGCAGTATGTTCCTTTGCGGTTCTCCCCAATTGCCATTGGTTCGCTGTGTTTTTGCCATGACGAGCGAGATGATATTATGTAATAAACGATGTCCTCTCTTTTGCAGTCGCACTCATCGTTGACTCGCCGTAGGCGAAGATTCAAACATGGGCGACGGAAGTTCGGGGTTGGAGAAGAGATTTGTGCGTGAATGTTCGTTGCTCTATTATTAGAACACTTTCTTATTTTACTTATCTTTTCTAACATTGAAGTTGATGTTTTAACTTTGAAGCTGATGTTTTAACTTTTTATGTATTGATTCCTACGTAGACTTTTACCTTTCTAATAATAAGTTAACTTTCTAATATTAAAGTTCAGTTCTTCCGAACGTCAGGCGGAAACACTGGTACAGCGTGCACCTGCCGCTCAAGTCCATCAGCGACTGCACGGAGATCGAATCATCCTCGTCGTCGTCGTTGTCGTTGTCGTCGTCATCGTCGTCGTCGTCGTCGTCGCGGTGACGAGGAATCTTTCAGCGAGGAGTCGCGAGTTCTCCCCACTCCTATATTTGGATGGATAGCTCTTCACTGCACTATCGACGACCCTCCTCCCTCACTCCTACCACCTCGCAGGCCCTACTTATCATCATCTTCTGTCGTCAGACTTGCTGCCCTACTATAATTAATCCCTACCATTCATCTCCCTACCATTCACGTGGTCAAAAATAAACATAAACCATGGTGCGTTTTCTGTTCCTTGCCTACCCTTGATATTCCTTGTGTGTGTACATTATAATATTTCGCTTGAGATGCATTTATAGTACTCTAACTCCAATCATGTTTTCGGCTGGTCTCTTTCAACTTTAACAATCATCATTTTATTTCTGTTCCTACTGTATTGTACACCAAAAAGGTATCAATTGAATACATTTACCAAGCTGGGCACGAAGTGATTGGTCGCGCATCAAAGCGACTAGGAACTCTTGCTGTAGGATCTCCAGAGGATAAAAGATTTCGGGGGATATTTGGTGTATCGGCGTATGTTGCACAAATGGCCTGGGCGATGATGGAGGAGCATGGCTTGCTTCCTGACCATAATTTCCATCATTTTTTGTGGGCCCTTGCTTTTATGCGAACATACCCAGCAAACGACCATGCTCTCTCGCAATTGTTAGGAGGGAGTGACCCTAAAACCATCAATAAGTATATGTGGCCATTCATTCAGGCTGTGTTTGATTTAAACTATGAAAGTGAAGTGGTAAGTGACTTTCCTTGCTATTTTCACTTGCCATTTTTTTCAAGTTTGGCTCTATGTTCTGACATCGCTCCCAAATCAGATCTGTTTTGAAAACAGGAAGAAGGGGGATGTTGGAAACGACTGTTTGCTTTCAGTAGATGGTACCGACTTTCGCATTGCAATGGGCTATAACAAGGCTTTCTGGTCATACAAATTCAAAAAAAGTGGCCTTCGGTATGAAGTTGCTTTGTGCATCAAAACAGGTGACATTTGCTGGTGGTCTGGGCCATATGCACCTGGGGTATGGAATGATGGTTCTATATTCAAGGATGGGCTGGTTGGTTACTTAGAGCCAGGAGAGCGGGTTGAGACAGATAGGGGCTACCAAGGTTCAGCACCTACACATGTAAAATGTCCTGGTAATATGACGTCTGATCCCAACACAGCAGGGATGCAACAAAGAGTCAGGAGTCGACAGGAGACTGTTAATGAACGGTTTAAGAATTGGGCAATATTATCTACCCCATACCGCCATGACCTTATGGAACACCAAACTGTTTTTGGTGCCATAGTTGTTCTCACTCAGCTCTCTTTTGCATCAAACCCTCTATTTTCTGTTGTTTATAATGATATTTAGACATGACAATTAATGTACACATTTTGTAAATCTGTTAGGTACTATTTGCAACCTGCTACCTATTAAGTGTAGAGATATTATGCCTTAGATGGTACTTACTGGGTTTAGGAGGACTTGAACACTGAACCAGCAACCACTTTGGGGAAGAGGTAACTCCGCTGATATTATTTTCTGACATAAAATCCTCTGCTCTCCCACGCTATCCAATCTTTCTGCCAAAAATACCCAATCATTCGCCAAAATAACTGTTCTTCAAAAACGAAAGTAAAGGGGAATGGCCCTGACGTCAGAGGGGGGGTCCGGGGGACATCCCCCCCGGGCATTCACACGTACCACAGCAGCAGTTTTCTTTTAGTTTATTTACGTCTTCAATAATAATGCCGACACGGTTCACACGGAGACCATTATTTCCTTATCGGCCTCGCTCATCTTTTTCATTTGTTCGCGATTCATACCGTTAAATACTATTCCGGTACCGTTTACTGCTACCTTCATCGACTCGTCTTGATTCCCGTGAGAGCCTTTGGTTCGTGTGATAGGATTGTGGTGAAGATCACAGATAGAGAGAATCTGAGAGGATGATGGTCATATCAGTGTTGTTATTTGCCTTAGCAACAAATGCAGATTCCTTTGTGTTTGATGCAGTATCGACTATAGGTATTATTTTTCGGACAACTCCTGCAAAAAGAAGGACATTCTGTAATGCAAAATTAAACAAAATCTCATCGAATTATGACTTGGACGCAATCCTCTCGAGTGAGGAAAAATTATTTGCCGCAACTGTCAATGAGGATGAGGAGGATACAGTATCAACAGCAGTTGAGAGAATGAGTAGAGGACGTAAACCAAAGAATGATCAAAAGAAAAAGTTGATGAAGCAAGAGTTAAAACAAATGAAACTAAAACAAAGAACAAACGACAAATCAGGAATTAATAATGGGTATGATGAATCCTCTACCGCTAATGACGGTGAAATTGATTACGTTAGTCTATTCCAAAATGTCAACTTTTCAGTATACGAGGTACCACCCCATCTTAGTGGTAGCAGGATCGATGCAGTATTAGTGGATTTGTTGAATAGAGAAAGTGATACAAGCACAAATCCTGTATCCATATCACGTTCGCAATGTGGAACACTTATTTCAGCAGAGTGTGTATTTGTGGTACAACCCGATGATGTAGACGAATTTATGAATGCCAGAAAGAAGATTGGTGGTGGAAAGGCTACTACGACTGTGTCTCATGAACTAATTATCAATCAGGACTGCACACCCATTCATCGCAAATCACACGTGTTGGAACCATCGTCCATTATTATCTACCCATCTCGTGACTCTCTACTATCAACATCCTCCTCCTCGACACTATTGTCTAACTTTATATCTCCCACTGAAATCATTGCACAAAACATCCCCTTGAATATACTGTTCGAAGATGAGTACATGATAGTGATAAATAAACAAGCCGGTATGGTAGTTCATCCGGCTGCTGGTAATTGGGATGGGACAGTAGTGAACGCATTGGCTTACTATTTGATGAATGAGAGTCCATATGGTACAGGGGAATTCTTTAATGACGAATCAAACGAAATGAATTCGATCGTGGATTCTTCTTGCATAACCAGCAACAACGGGGCTGATGTCAATCAGAACGATGCTGTTACTAATTCAATCTCGACTTTACGTCCTGGCATTGTCCATCGTCTTGATAAAGGTACAACTGGAGTTTTAGTCGTTGCCAAAACATCATCGGCTCTTGCCACACTCTCGGAGGCATTCGCTAATCGCAAAGTGAAGAAACAATACCTTGCCATTGCAGTTGGTAATCCGGGAGATGATCAATGGATTGATAAGCCCATAGGCCGACATCCAATGTATCGACAACGGATGAGAGTTGTGCCGAATCCGTCGAGGGGTCAACAAACTCGGCTGGTGGATACATCAACGTCAGTAGCGAAGACTGGTCGACCTGCCCTGTCACATATCCATACTATCCACCATGATGGCAAGTTGTCTGTAGTCCAGGTAAGAATAGCCACGGGTAGGACACATCAAATACGTGTTCACTTACAGGACCATGGTACACCCATTTATGGTGATGATGTGTATGGTATGGCAGATTGGAATAAGGCGTTAAGTACAAGAAGAGGAATAACACGTCCATTGTTACATGCACAAAGATTAGAAATTGATCATCCTGTGACTGGTGAATCGTTAGTATTTGAAGCGCCTGTGGCAAATGATATGTTAGAGGTGATGAATGCAATATTACCAGCTGGAGAGACCTTGGCATTATAGTACTTAATCTATCAAGTATTCGAAAAGAATATACTATATTTCCAAAGTTAAGCTTCGATCATACCAATTTTAGTAATCATTATTGCAGTGAGGCACTATTCCCCGTCGTAATTTACGGATGACGAAGTGGTTTTACTTCCTCTAGTCCTCTCAGACGATCTCCGTGCTCCTGTATTTCGTGGACCAGATTTATCAGATGACGTAGAAGGCACTACTCTATCATCAGGTGGTGTGAAGATAGTAGTTACCGATGGTGCCGCCACGGCTTCAACTACCACTTCTTCTGTCTTCTTCGTGGGTATCGCTTTCGCTGCCAATCCCTTCTCTACAGCCTGTGACGCAGCATCTGCTAAACGTTTCACTAATATTTCTTCCCCCGCAAGCGGTACTAAGGCGACTGTGCCAAAGCCCGATGATGCACTTCCAGGTCCACGTGTTGCCGATATACCAGTGGACGAGACCGCAATGTACATTCGGCCAGACGTTACTGGATTAAAGTTGACTAAATCTTGCCAAACAATTTCTACCATTGTGGCACCATCATCAACATTACTACTGTCGGGAGGAATGACATAGGCGAAGACGGGACGACTACCAACACGTATTCCTGCAATATCATACGAACGTAGTACAGCAGGAGCCCATTTTTCGGCTAGCCATGCCGCCAATCGTTTTGGTGATGGTACTGATGCGAATTCGGCAAGGAATAACGTTGTCGCCACCGACGTCGATCGAGAAGTGGATGATGTGTTAATTTCGGATATTACTCTACGGAATTCATTTTCCCATTCCTCGTTGGATGGACCATCTGTTCCAGGGAAACTTGATACTGAAATTTCCATCGTCTTTGTAGGGTTGATGGGAGTTGTTGTTGAAGTGATTCTACCAAGGCCAATTCTTGCGGTGGCCTCGGCCACGGTAAGTCGATTCGATCTGTACCCCATCCCCCCACCAGCTCCGCTAGTGATCATAGATGATGGATCAATCCGTACTGATCTCATGGCATACATGTCACGCACGACTGGATCCCGACGTGGTCCACCCATGAAGGGAGAGGAGTCGGGCGAGGACTCTGGTGCACCAAATAATTCACCATGTCTTATCACTGTCGTTGCCGTCGTGCCAGTAGAGGTAGAACTTGAAATAATGGCCTCTTTTAGTGTACGAGGTATGTTGTCATTCGAAGTATTCTTCCCCCCTCCTACTAAATTTGTGAGCATGGACCCTATACTCCCCACCATGCCACTCACACCACCTTCATTATTGCCCACCTCCTCAGTAGTCTCTTGTTCCTCCCCTGTTGCTAAAATCGCAATAGTCCTCTTACTTCCGCTAATTTTCGATGCCTCACGTGCAGCCAATCGTATCCCCGCTCGCATTGATTCTATCATTGTACCCATATCATTAATCTCCGTCGCTGCTGAACCTCCTCCACCACTAGAACTAGAAGATGATGATTTTGCAATTGCAACATTGATCCCATCATAGGTTGCAATGATACATGATGGGGCGTTGCACCATGTCCTCATGGCAATCAATGCTTCGTTGCTACTGCTTTCGCTACTTTGTAGAAGGTCGGTAGTGCACGCATAAGCCAAGTCGAGTGATCCTCCGGAATCATGTATGTATGACATGGTTTCGGCGGAGATCGATACTGATCCTGCCATCAGTGCTGTTTTAGCAGCAGCGGGAGGAGAAACAATGAACCATTTCACATTCCCACCGAGCTTTGCTGATTCTATGGCCGTCATTTCCCCTACTCCGCCGGGAGGAGAAATTACTACCATGTTGTTATTATTGACATTGCCAACGCCATTGACCTTTAGTGATGATGATGATGATGATGCGACTCGTGAAATAAGTGATGACGATGGATGCGTTAAGAAGGCGTCACTGGATAGTACTCGCAAGGCCAGAACGGCGACAATGAGACGAATCATCGTTATTGCGAACGCACAGAAGGAGGTTAGGGTAGAGTGCGAGTGTGGTGGAGCGGAGGGGGCTGGATGTGGCGGGCTGACCTGTTGCGTTGCGACCATAGAATCCACATGTAGGAGTGTGCATGTTGGTACCCAAACGCGCACAAGGACAAATATGCGCATTCTTCCCTGGGGCAGTTGTTTGGGGTTATGATTAGGGTTAAATCATTACTGCCCCGTGCGCATAATAGGTGTCCAGTACCCGCACAG
>Ga0247831_1008182_pt1 | contig 11214 bp, 10 predicted proteins | sample LaCruzMarch2015__9_FD_192406 | JGI IMG/M metagenome (GOLD analysis project Ga0247831, IMG submission 192406) | Freshwater microbial communities from meromictic Lake La Cruz, Castile-La Mancha, Spain - LaCruzMarch2015_1m | ecosystem: Environmental > Aquatic > Freshwater > Lake | place: Spain...
ACATTTTGCAAGGCTGCAAACATATTCTCAATACGGCCTGGAAACTTCTTTTCCCATTCGCGCAACATCTCACCGACGACTTGGCGTTGCAAACCATCTTGGCTGCCACATAGTGTGCAAGGTATGATGGGAAATTGTCGGTAAGCAGCCCAACGCACTAAGTCTTTTTCAGCGACATACGCCAAAGGACGAATGACCATATGGTCTCCGCCGTCGCTCACCAATTTGGGCGGCATGCTTTTGAGCTTGCCGCCAAAGAACATATTCAAAAAGAAAGTTTGCAAGATGTCGTCGCGGTGGTGGCCCAGCGCAATTTTGTTGCAACCTAACTCACCAGCTACGCGGTACAAAATGCCGCGGCGCAAACGCGAGCACAGGCTGCACATGGTTTTGCCTTCGGGCACTTTTTCTTTGACGATGGAATAAGTATCTTGCGTCTCAATACGAAACTTCACGCCCAGCTGCGTGAGGTACTTAGGCAAAACATCTGCCGGAAAACCCGGTTGTTTTTGGTCTAGGTTAACGGCAATCAATTCAAACGAAATAGGCGCACGCGCTTGCATTTTGAGCAAGATGTCGAGCATGGCGTAGCTGTCTTTGCCGCCCGACATGCAGACCATGACCTTGTCGCCTTCTTCGATCATGTTGTAGTCGACGATGGCTTCTCCAACTTGTCGGCACAAACGTTTTTCGAGTTTGTGGTTCTCGTGTTCGATTTTGATTTGGGCGGGTTTTTCAGCGGTAGTCATTGCGTTCACCATTGTCCTGTTTCCATGCGAATCGCAACTTCGCAGTCTTCAAAAATCTCTAACTTAGCGATTTTGACGCGAACGCCCAATACGCCAGGCAGTTGCATCAAACGATGCGCTAATTTGCCGATCAAACTTTCCAGCAAGTTCACATGCTCTGCCGTGCACTCACTGATGATGATGTTACGCACCTTGCGGTAGTCCAGCACATGGTGGATATCGTCATCGCTGGGCATCAGCGGTTGACTACCGAGGTTGAGTTCGGCATCTACCTGAATTGGTTGCGGGTTATCGATTTCATGCTCCAAGATGCCAAGGTTGGCATCAAACCGCAAGCCTTGCAGTGAGAGGATCTGTGTGCCTTTGTTCAACATCTCACAATACTCCGGGTTTGGCGCGAAATGCCTCCACCCCAACTGCTTCGCAATCTGGGTAGACATCGGGCTTTCGGGTCGAGACACGCGCGGCCATTACGCCGGTGTGCTCAAGTAAGCGGTTCAAGATGTCGTCACACAAGGTTTCTTGCAGATTGATATGGCCTTGCGCAATGCGCGCATGCACAACAGCGCGGATAAAGTCGTAGTCGACCACTTCGTCGATGCGATCGTCCTTAGGGCTGGTGCCTTCCATGGACACGTAAAGATCGACATCGAGCACGATACGCTGCGCCGCATGCAATTCAAAGTCGTGAATACCAATATGCACTTGCACAGCAAAGCCACGCAAAAAAAGACGGCGGCAGGTTAAGAGAAGTTTGTCGTTCATGGTTTTAAAAGGTCTTCCACTACAAACATGACGTCACGCGCGAGTGGCACCAAATGTTGCCCATTGTCGACGCGCAGCGTAGTGCCTGTGGTGCTGGCGCTTTCAGCAAGAAATACCACGCTTCGTGCAACATCTGCAGGGTTGATGGCTTGTTGCAGCAAATTGATTTGCGCAGCACGGTCGAAATTTGTTTGTGACTGCGGGCCGCTCAAGTACATAAGTCCAGGCGCCACAGCATTCACGCGTAAGGTAGGCGCGAGTGATTGGGCTTGCAGACTGACGGCGCGCTCCAATGCCAGTTTGGAGAGGGTGTAAGTGAAGTAATCAGGATTGAGGTTAAACACCTTTTGATCAAGCACGTGGACCAAAGAGGGTTTAGCGCTGTGTGCTGGCTTTGCACCAGTGGCAGGCTGGCGATGTAATTCAGCCAGCCATTTGCCAAACTGCATGGGTGCCATCAGATTGACTTTGAGCTGCGCCAGTGCTTGGGACTCGTCAAACTTGTCACCCGTATCAGGCACAAACAAAGATGCGTTGTTCACAATGCAGTGCAGGTGGTGCCCTGTAGTCTTTAAGGCGGAATTGAAGATGTTGTGACATCTCGTTTCATCATCCAAAGCGCCTTGCACTGCGATTGCATCTACACCCAAGGCGAGAACTTCGTCACATACGCCAAGAGCCGCAGATTCAGAGAGGTTGTAATGGCACGCCACATTCCATCCCGCTTTAGCAAATGCCAAGCAGATCTCGCGTCCAAGACGCACACCACCACCGGTAACCAAAGCCCAAGAGCACATAAAAGTGTTGTGAAGTAAAAATGAAGTGGTGCAGCGCGTTACGATCAGCACACCATGGATTCTCGCCAATTATCGGATGACCCAGGGCAACAGGCCCTTTACACCCTGATCCAACGCAGCATTGACCGAGCTGGGGGCTGGTTGGGCTTTGATCGGTTCATGGCGCTGGCCCTGTATGCGCCTGGTTTGGGTTATTACGCCAACCAATTGCGTAAGTTTGGAACCACGCCGCAAAGTGGCAGCGATTTTGTCACCGCGCCTGAGTTATCTAAGTGGTTTGGACGTACTTTGGCTAAGCAAGTGGCCGAGGCTTTAGAAGAAACGCATACCAATACGGTGTGGGAGTTTGGTGCTGGTTCAGGTTCATTAGCGCTCCAATTATTAGAAACGTTGGGGGATAAAGTGAAGCGCTACACCATCGTTGACGTGTCGGGCAGTCTGCGTGCGCGTCAGCAAACTAAGTTGGCGACATACATCGACAAAGTGCAATGGGTGGATGCATTGCCCGACCACATCAGCGGTGTGGTGGTGGGCAATGAAGTGCTCGATGCGATGCCAGTGCAATTGCTCCATCGAAAAAATGGAACTTGGTATGAGCGAGGCTTAGTGTGGGAAACGCAAGGTCAGGAGTTAGAAGTTAGTGCAGAGCCAGTGTCTTCTGCGAACCGAGCTTCGCAACAAACCTTGCAAGCGCTTAAATGGAATGATCGCGTCACAGATGCAAGGCCACCGATAGAGATTGAAGGTGAACATGACTACCTGACAGAAATACATCTCCAAGCGCATGCATTTATCCAAACACTGGCAGATCGTTTGCTAGCTAGTCAAAGAAGCACTGGTAAAGGTGGCGCGGTTTTTTTATTGGATTACGGTTTTCCAGAGCATGAATACTTTCATCCCCAAAGACATATGGGCACATTGATGTGCCACCAACTCCATCGCGCGGATCCAGACCCTCTCAGCGATGTGGGTGCCAAAGATATCACGGCGCACGTTGACTTCACTGGCATTGCATTGGCTGCGCAAGATGCGGGCCTGCATGTACTAGGCTACACCTCACAAGCCCATTTCTTAATCAACTGCGGCTTGTTGACGCCGTTAGTTGATGCGCCCTTAGAAGAGAAAGCTATGGCGCAAAAACTCATCACTGAGCATGAGATGGGTGAGTTGTTCAAAGTGATTGCGCTGGGCACGCACGCATGGGAGCCATTGGGTTTCAAGCAAGGCGATCGCTCGCACACCTTGTAGCGTGCAATCACTTATGGCGCGTTAACTAGCGCTAAAGTAATAGCCGCTTCGCGAGCGGCATCTATTCGTTTGCCAACAGCCATGCCTGTTACGCCTTCTTGCAAAGCTTGCGCGCTAATGGCAGCGCTATCTACCGACTGGGCCGCTGCTAACAGTTTTAGTAGACGTGGTCTTTGTGGGTAAGGTTTTTCTGTAAAGCCGAGTCGCCCGCGTGCATCGCACTCGCAGGCAATCAGAGCTTGGACAAAGCGCTCTCGACGACGCAAAGCGTCACAACGTATAAGCAAACGCAAAACAGCTTCAGCACCAAATTCCAAGCTTTGGTGAATATTGCCGTGTTCACGTGCCACAACCTCTGCCAGCTCTTTGCATTCAACAGGAACACGCCAGCGTTCGCAGATGGATTGCAACAATTTCACACTGCGCTGCTCGTGGCCAATATGGCGAGGCAAGATGTCTGCTGGCGTTGTTCCTTTACCTAGGTCATGGCATAGACATGCAAAACGCACTTCTAATGTCGAGTTGCATAGAGCGCTTTGATCCAGCACCATTTCTAAGTGAATACCTGTGTCAATTTCGGGGTGGTACTCGGCACGTTGTGGCACGCCATACAGCCGATCGACTTCTGGCAGCAATCGTTGCAATGCGCCACATGTGCGCAAGACTTGCAACATGCGTGAAGGCTGTTTTCCCATCAAGCCGCGAGCGATTTCTTGCCATACACGCTCACTCACCAATGCATCGACCTCGCCTTCATCCACCATCGCCTTCATCAATGTAAGCGTTTCTGTTGCTACCTCGGAATCGGGGAAGCGTGACGCAAAACGGGCGATGCGCAAAATGCGAACGGGGTCTTCGCGAAATGCGTCGGTGACATGGCGTAACACTTTGTGTTCTAAATCTTTACGCCCGTGATAGGGGTCGAATATCTCCCCGGTCTCGGAATCTTGCGCAATGGCGTTAATCGTGAGGTCGCGACGCGCCAAGTCTTCTTCTAAAGTGACGTCGGGTGCGGCATGCACGGCGAAGCCCTTGTAGCCGCGTGCAGTTTTGCGTTCAGTGCGTGCCAGTGCATATTCTTCACGCGTCTCAGGATGCAAGAAAACAGGAAAGTCTTTGCCAACGGGTTGATAACCGAGTGAGGCCATTTCTTCTGGCGTGCTGCCAACAACTAGCCAGTCGCGGTCAGAGCCGCGCAAGCCCAACAGGGCATCGCGAACTGCACCACCGACCAAATAGACTTTCATGGGGTGAGTGTAAAACTGCCGTTTGTATTTGCGCGCTATTGTTTGCGACTAGGAAACACAGCGTGCAAACTCTGAGGGTGTTGCATTCCAAGCGCAATTAGTCCTTGCGCTTCTTTACTTGCTACGTTGTCTGTTTGCATAGACGCCAAATTGTCACGACTCATCAAAGTGGGGCCTGGTAAAAACTCCATCATCAAGGCTTGAAGATAGGCAATAGAGGCTGGTAAAGGCAACACAAATCGCTGATGGCCAGACCATCTGCCCGCAATTTCAACCAGTTGTTGCAAAGTGAATATTTCTGGACCACACAGTTCAAAGGTTTCTCCCGCAGTTGTTCGGTGTGAAAGACAATGCACCACAGCACGCGCAACATCTTGTACCCACACCGGTTGAAAACGGGTTGTGGCACCAGCGAGTGGCATAAAGGGAAACACTGCCTGCAACTTAGCAAACACATTGATGAATTTGTCGTCTGCTCCAAAAATCACGCTGGGTCGTAAAACAGTTAACTCTAAATTGGCGGTCTGGACTGCGGCGTGTAAAACCTTTTCTCCCCGGGCTTTACTGCGTTGGTACATCGACGCTGCACGCTCATCTGCACCCAAAGCACTGATGTGTACCAAGCGATGCACACCTTCCTTGTTGCATGCTGCAACGAGATGGCGCATCAGTTGCACATGCACATGGTCAAAGGCGGTTTCACTGCCATGCAAGATGGCCACCAGATTGACAACTGCATCGTGCCCACGCACGAGAGATGCAAGTTGTGCGGGGTCGTGCACATCAGCGCGAACAATCTCTACGCCTGGAAACATTTGCACGCTTCTTGCCGGCAAGCGCCTGGTTGGCACCGTGATGCGGTGTCCTTGTCGGCTCAATGCTTCGCAAACATGGCGACCAACAAAACCGCTGCCGCCTAAAACCAAGATTTTTTGTGGGGAAATATTGTGCATGTATTTAAATGAAGTGTGTTGACACAAGAAGATGCGCAGTTCGGCTTAAGTGTTGCATCAATTTGTTGCATCCATAGTGTCAGTCAGAAGAATTCATCATTTTATTTTCAGGCGAGATAATGCGCACATGAATCAACTTGAAGCCCTCAAACAATACACCACCGTCGTTGCAGACACTGGCGACTTCAAACAACTCGCGCAGTACCAACCGCAAGACGCTACGACGAATCCTTCTTTGATTTTGAAAGCGGTGCAAATGCCCGACTATCTGCCGCTGCTCAAACAAACAGTGACGAGTTTTGGAAAAGCGCCGATGGATGAGCAGATCGATAGATTGCTCGTGCGGTTTGGCTGCGAAATTTTGTCCACCATCCCTGGGCGCGTGTCGACCGAAGTGGACGCGCGTTTGAGTTTCGATACCACCGCAACACTGGCGCGCGCTAAGCGCATCATGGCTTTGTATGAGGCGCAAGGCATTTCGCGTGAACGTGTACTCATCAAAATCGCCTCGACGTGGGAGGGCATTCAAGCCGCAGCCCAATTAGAAAAAGAAGGCATTCGCTGCAACCTTACTTTGTTGTTTAGCTTTGCCCAAGCCGTGGCTTGTGGCGACGCCAAAGTACAACTCATTTCACCTTTTGTCGGTCGTATTTATGACTGGTATAAAAAATCCATGAGTTCGGGCCCATCAGGCGCCACTGGTTGGGTAGAGGCGGATCACGCAGGTGCCAATGACCCCGGCGTCAAATCTGTGCGTCAAATCTACAACCACTACAAACGCCACGGTATTGCGACAGAAGTGATGGGCGCAAGTTTTCGCAACATCGGGCAAATCAGAGCCTTGGCAGGTTGCGACTTATTGACCATTGCCCCAGATCTCTTGGCGCAGTTGGGCGCATCTAATGAGCCCTTGACGCAAGCACTCAGCGCACAAGCGGCACAAAAACTAGATTTGTCTGAAGTGCACCACACCGAAGCCAGTTTCCGCTTCGCTCTCAACGAAGACGCGATGGCTACCGAAAAATTAGCAGAAGGCATTCGCGCATTCTGTGTAGACGCCATCAAGCTAGAAGCTTTGATGCAATAAAAAAACCCCGATGAACGGGGATTTTTTAAAGTGGTGAAGCAACAAACTGCAGCTTCGACGCAGCATGAGGTGCCAGACCAAGGCGCAAGAGCGTAGGCAGTGGCATCGCCACGACAAGCCCTTGCAACGCCGGTATGGCGCCTCAGGTAAGGAGCAATTACATGCCCATGCCGCCCATGCCGCCCATTCCACCCATATCAGGCATACCGCCACCCGCAGGTGCGTCGTCCTTAGGGGCTTCGCAGATCATGGCTTCTGTGGTCAACATCAAAGAGGCGACAGACGCTGCGTTTTGCAGTGCTGTACGTGTCACTTTGGTGGGGTCCAAGATACCCATTTCGATCATGTCGCCGTAGGTGTCGTTGGCAGCGTTGAAGCCGTAGTTGCCTTTGCCAGCCATCACAGCGTTCACCACAACAGATGGCTCGCCACCCGCGTTGTAAACGATTTCGCGCAAAGGAGCTTCAATGGCTTTCAACACCAGTTTGATACCGGCGTCTTGGTCAGCGTTGTCGCCTTTGATGGTGCCAGCTGCTTGGCGTGCACGTAGCAATGCAACGCCACCACCAGCCACGATGCCTTCTTCCACTGCAGCGCGGGTAGCGTGCAGGGCGTCTTCGACGCGGGCTTTTTTCTCTTTCATTTCGACTTCAGTGGCAGCGCCCACTTTGATCACGGCAACACCGCCAGCCAATTTGGCCACGCGTTCTTGCAGTTTTTCGCGGTCGTAGTCGCTGGTGGCTTCTTCGATTTGCACGCGGATTTGTTTGACGCGGGCTTCGATGTCGCCAGCGGCACCAGAGCCGTCGATGATGATGGTGTTTTCTTTGCCCACTTCGATGCGCTTGGCTTGGCCGAGGTCAGCCAAGGTCACTTTTTCGAGTGTCAAACCAACTTCTTCGGCAATCACTTTGCCGCCAGTCAGAATAGCGATGTCTTCCAACATGGCTTTGCGACGGTCACCAAAACCTGGAGCCTTCACAGCCACAACCTTCAAGATGCCGCGGATGGTGTTAACCACCAAAGTTGCCAAGGCTTCGCCTTCGACTTCTTCAGCAACGATCAACAAAGGACGGCCAGCTTTTGCAACGGCTTCCAAGGTAGGCAACAAATCGCGGATGTTGCTGATTTTTTTGTCGAACAACAACACGAATGGGTTGTCGAGCAAAGCGGCTTGCTTTTCTGGGTTATTGATGAAGTAAGGTGACAAGTAGCCACGGTCAAACTGCATACCTTCGACGATGTCGAGTTCGTTTTCCAATGACTTGCCGTCTTCCACGGTGATCACGCCTTCTTTGCCGACTTTGTCCATGGCCTTAGCGATGATCTCGCCAATGCTGTGGTCGCTGTTAGCAGAGATCGAACCGACTTGGGCGATTTCTTTGGTCGTTGTAGTGGCCTTGGTGGCCTTCTTGAGTTGCTCGATCAAAGCGTGAACAGCTTTGTCGATACCGCGCTTCAAGTCCATGGGGTTCATGCCTGCGGCAACATACTTCATGCCTTCGTGCACGATGGCTTGCGCCAATACGGTCGCAGTCGTCGTGCCGTCACCAGCGTTGTCAGAAGTCTTAGAAGCGACTTCCTTGACCATTTGCGCGCCCATGTTTTGCAATTTATCTTTGAGTTCGATTTCTTTTGCAACGGACACACCGTCTTTGGTCACGGTAGGAGCGCCGAATGAGCGCTCGAGCACCACATTACGCCCTTTAGGGCCGAGGGTGACTTTCACTGCGTTGGCCAGGATGTTGACACCCTCGACCATGCGTGCGCGGGCTTCGCCGCCAAAAATTACGTCTTTTGCTGCCATGTAAATTTCTCCAGAATTTCAATAAATGTGCGTGGGGAGTCTTAAGCGACTACGGCGAAGAGGTCTTCTTCTTTCATGACCAGCAACTCTTCACCGTCGACTTTGACGGTTTGGCCGCTGTATTTGCCGAACAACACGCGTTCGCCAACTTTGACATTCATGGCGATGAGTTCGCCTTTGTCATTTTTCTTGCCTGGACCAACAGCCAAGATTTCACCTTGGTCTGGCTTTTCGGCGGCTGAGTCGGGAATCACGATGCCCGAGGCAGTTTTGGTTTCGCTATCAATACGCTTGACGATCACGCGATCGGCGAGGGGACGAAGTTTCATTGCATCTCCAAATTGGAACTAAAGGATTTAAAAACACGGTGATTACCGTTTTGGCAACCACCAGTTAGCTCATGGTGGGGGCGAAGCAAACAAGTTGTTAGCACTCCCGTCCATTGAGTGCTAAGTTTAGGTCATCTCGGGTCGATTTCAAGTCCCTTAGGTTCAATGATGGTTAATTTAGGCATAAAAAAACCCCGCAAGCGGGGTTTTTGCGCCTTGCCGAGTAGATCGACTAGGGTCAGGCTGTATAGATTGGGATTATTGCTGGCGGTCGCGGGCGCTCAACAATTCAGCCATGACGCGGTAGTCGGTCATTGCGCTTTCCCACATACGTTCTTCTTGGTCGGCTTTGACCCAATTGGAAACCGTAGCAGGAATATTCAGAATGGTTTTGTAGAGGCTGAAAGCCAAGTCTTGGGCCACTGAAAGTCCAAGCTTTGCGCGCTCTACGCCAAAGTGGGTGGTGGGATATTGGGCATGTACGAAGGTTGTCATAGCGGCTCCTGTATTGCTTGTGGCAAAGTGAATGAGCGCTAATTATAGGGGTTAACCCTAAACCCATGGGAATTTGTAGGGGTAATCCCTTATTTTGACTTTGGGCAGAGGGCTATGGCAGCTCTAAATTTTCTTCGGGTGCAGACTTGTCGCGCGGGCCCACCATGCCCAGTCTGGCTTTAAGAGACTGGGGTTGACCAGTAATCAAAGCCGCGTAATTGGTGGTGTTGGACAAAACTTTTTTTACGTAGTCGCGGGTTTCGTTAAAAGGCACGTTCTCTGCCCAAATGGCGCCCTCTATAACCGGGCCTGTCCCGTCATTAGGTGCTCGCCAACGTCGCGAGCGGCTCGGCCCAGCGTTGTATGCGGCAGCCGCCAATGGCAGAGAGCCCTCAAAGCTGTCGAGGACCAATTTCAAATAGCCAGTGCCGATAGCGATATTGGTATCGCGGTCTGTGATTTGGTCTGGGGTGAATCCGTTTAGCCCAATCTTGCGAGCAGTCCAACGCGCAGTGGCGGGCATGACTTGCATCAAGCCAGAAGCACCAACATGTGATTTAGCGTCCATCACAAATCGGCTTTCTTGTCGGATCAATCCGTAAACATAAGCGGGGTCAAGGTTGATGGAGCGGGTGCGTTGGAGGACCGCATCTTTAAATGGCATCGGAAAGCGTTGTTCCAGATCGATCACTGCGCGTGTGCGCTCACTGGTGTTGATGCATCGATCCCAGACTTGGTGCTCGCAAGCCAATTGCGCAGCAGCCAATAATTCGCGGTCAGTCATCAAGCCGCTTTGTCCTTGGGCATTGACTAAATTGGTGCCGTAGTTCCACTCCCGTACGCCTTCAGCACGCAAACCCATGGCAATGGCGTACAAAGCTCTTTGCAGAGAAGGGTTGCGTTTTGCGACTTCTAATTCTTCGGCTGTTGGTGCCGGTGGTTTTGAGGGCGTACTGACTTTGCGCCCTAACTCTTCCAAAGCCAATTGTTCGTAAAACCCTCTCACGCCGGCGATGCTCTCCAGCAATACGTTCGCTTCTTGTTGTATTGCAGGTGTGATCTTTTTATGGCTTAGCAATGCGCGGGCGTACCAATAAATCCAGGCAGGTTCTTTGCGCGCGTAAGGGCTCATCGCATGAATGGCGCTCTCCACCAAAGACCATTTGGGCGTGTTCCCCGCACGAAGCGCCGCACGAACTTTCCATGCCAGCATGTCGTCGTTCAAGTCTTTATCGTGGGCGACGCGGGCGTAGTGGTCTAGTGTGTCAGCGTCCAAACGCATAGCGGATTGACGGCCAATGACACCCCACACCCAATGACGTTCTTCCGTGGTGAGATAAGGTTGCCATTTGGTGCGCATCAGTTTGGCGGCGAGATCAGGGTCTTGCGAGGCCACGCGTACAAGCGCCATCACCACCAACTCTTGGCGAACTTTTTGCGGTGCGGCGATGTTTTTGGCTAAGAACTGGGTGGCGTTGTTGTAAATATCCTTGACCATAGGCGCAACTTGTGGCGCGACGATTTGCACGGCATTGCGCGCAGTGACAGGGCGTGTGTGCTCGACCATCAACCTGGCTTTGCGCCAAATATCTAGCGCCGTGAAAAACTTGGCGTCGTACAAACGATCTGCCGCCAAAGTGCATCCGTCATCGGCCTCGCGCATACCCATCCAATTTCGTCGCACTTCGTCGGCCACCATCGTGCCAACTTGCGGGCCTTTTTGGATGAACTCAACGG
>Ga0247831_1008187_pt1 | contig 11207 bp, 15 predicted proteins | sample LaCruzMarch2015__9_FD_192406 | JGI IMG/M metagenome (GOLD analysis project Ga0247831, IMG submission 192406) | Freshwater microbial communities from meromictic Lake La Cruz, Castile-La Mancha, Spain - LaCruzMarch2015_1m | ecosystem: Environmental > Aquatic > Freshwater > Lake | place: Spain...
CCCTTGGGTTCTCAATAAAGAAAACCATATCTGGATTAATCTCCAACCATTCCTTGATTAAAGATATAAAGTGCTGATTTGTTGTGTCACATTGTTTTGCATAATTACTTTTTGGTTCTGCTCCATTCCTATGGGTTGAAATGGCTGCAATACTATACGTTGTGCAGTCGGGGGATGCCCAAACAAAATCGGGAACAAAAGGAATATCCTCTTTCTTCAATTTTGCAACATCAATGCATAAATCAATATCTTCATATTTCTCCCAATCAACAGAAAAAACATTCATACCCAATTTATCACCAACTTTACCAATGGATCTACTTCCTGCAAATAATTCTAATATATTCATAATTCATTTTTTAGTGGGGAGAATATATGGGCAATTACATCAACTGTCCACCCATTCCCAAGCATGTGACTTCTTTCTCTATCAGTACAGATAGATGTATAGCCAACAGGAACACCTTGTGCCATCTCTGCTTCTTCATTGGTTAAATACCTATACTTCTCGCCATTTGTTATCAATATCATTCCACTATGATACTGGTTATACCCCCTTGCTATCAAACAAGGCAATTTGGATTTGCTACCAATTAATGTAGCGTTCTTTAAAGGTTTTTGTTGTGCTTTCCAGGCAGCAATTCTTTCAATCCTTTCAGACTCAATCCATTCATCAATATTTGAATTAATATCGTCAAATGAGATTTCCTTATCAATAGGCTCTGTGATATTTGGTATGTTTGTCCAATATAATCTATCTCTCTTTGCAGCTATAAATTTTGAACTATTGATTCTAATGGGTTGAACTCCTAGCAAATTACTAATGACATCTTGCCATTCTTTCTTCATCTTCACATTCTCCAATAGAAAATATTTTGGTTTACATTCATCAAGCAACCTAACAAATTCAAAAAATAAAATACTCCTTGGGTCTTCAAAATTAAGTTTCTTCCCTGCAAAAGAGAACCCCTGGCAATTGTGTACAATTAAATTGTTTACTATATATGAATTATCCTCTTCCACTTCTATGTTATAAACATTGTTAATTCCACTTTCTTTAAAAGAAATACTTTTTGTTAAGTTATATGTTGTATAACTTTTAAATGATTTGTATTTGCTAAATTTTGGTTCATATTCAGAATATGAAACTTCATAACTATCTTTTTGATTTACAACTCTATTTTCTATTATATGCTTATCTTTTCTTTTAGTATGATAAATAGAAACTCCATTATAACATTTTTGTATAGCCAAAGATAAAGTGAGTGCTAATTTTTCACTAACAGTTGTGTTTCTTTTATAAATATTAACCTTAGAAGCCTGTTTTCTAATATGTCCATCACCATCCATATAACCTTGTAAAAATATTTTCAATCTTTCAACTGGTAAGTCTAAAATAAAATTAGGTATAAATTTATTATGCGCTAAATGACCAAAATTTTCACCAAGTTCAACCCATTCTTTTTTATATATAAATGCATTAAAGACTGTTCTTTCTTCTATGTATGAAAACCTATCATCAACTTTATTTTTAAAATCTTCTAATTCATGTTTACCTACACTTATTTTAAATTTATATATATATGAATCCTTTCTATTTTTTCTTTTTGTTTTCCAACAACATCCATCTGCTAAAAAACGTCCCATAATATATAAATCTATATCTGAAAAGTTTTCCAAATCTTTAGTTATACCCCAATTAATAGATACAACTTTATCTTCTTTTTTAAACTCTCCAATATTTTTCCAAGTAAATTTAAAATCTTGATTGTTCTCTTCAAAACAATAAAATGGGTGATTTTTTGTTGTTTCTATTTTTGTAGATCCTTGTGATTTTATTATTATTGTTTCTTTTTTTTCACCTCCTATTTGTAAAACTTTTCTATATCTATTTTGATGGGTTAAAACCATATCCCCAACTTTTATTTCTTTTATAGGCACATAACCATTTGATGTCATTACTAAATTTTCCCCAGTAAAACACGGACTGCCCCCAATCAACAAATCAATTTGTGGTAAATCTTCACCCTTTAATTTGGTAACATCACCAACCTGGATTGTTTCCGGATAATTATGCTGTGTCACCTTTATGGGTGCTTTATCTATTTCAGATGCATAATACTTTGATATCTTTATACCAAGTCTATTTAATGCAATTTGCCCACAAGACATTCCATCAAATAAACTTAAAACATTAATGCCTTTACTTTTCATCTTTGATTATTTTGTTCTTAATAATAATAATAAGAAACATTAATCAAAAACACAACTAATTTGGCACATAAATTAAATTTAAGCAATCTTTTTGGCATTTATGATATACCCTGCCATTTCAGCCTTAACCTCTTTTATTTTACCTTTGCCATCCCTTGAGAACACTGCCAACCCTTTGAAGGGGAAATAAGTTATCTTAAAGGTATCTACTTCAGCTTCTGGATTAAAGGTTATTATCTTTCCATCATATGTGAACTTTATCTTATCACCCTCCACATATAATTTCCCAGTTCTACCATCATCAGCTTTATATTCACCAATGTAATCATTTAAGATTATGTTATTCTTTTTTTGATTGAAAAATTTAAATACATTAAGCATATTATTACATTTTACTTTTAACTAGATTATAGAAAAATTTACTAATTTCAGTAGGGGATGATAACTTTTGGCTTTCCAAGTCATCCCTAAATTTACTTATCATACTTTTTATTGATTGGACTGGTATATTTTTATATGGTGATGCTGGTTTATATTTATCATCTATTAATCCTTTTTTCTGCAACTCCCTTATTTTCCTCATTGCAAATTCATCAGCAACCTCTTCTGTGTGTTTCATAAACTTGGCAGCCTCATCAATACTAACATCACCAGAATAAACACCATACATAATCTTATCACCATATTTCTTAAACTGGAATTGATGGGCTATCTCATGAAAAATAACAAAAACCAAAAAATTTAAACTCCCACCAACCATAGTTGAGTTTATCATTACACCATTATGTAAGGCCAATCCAAGGGCAGGATAATTGAATTTTGCAAATTCTATTTTCTTGCAATTAGATTTCTCAATGAAATTCATCAATTCAGTATATAATGAATCAGATATACCATACTCTGCTTGTATTTTATTTAAAAAAATATTAATACCATCAGTTTCCTCATTAATTAGTGTTTTAAAAATTTCTATTAATTTCATTGCTTTAGTCAGTTCTATATACTATATATGTTTCATTACAAACTCTTATTTCTTCCCATTTACCATCATAATATGCTAATGTGGAATACCCATCATGTTCAAAAATGGCTTCATCAAATTTATCTCTATTAAAATAACTAGTTTCATCAATATCAATATCAAAATCACGAATAAAACCTTTTAGATTTCCCTCATAATCATTTACTTTATTGTCAATATATTCATAAACTTCTTTATCTGTATAATCATCTTTATCCAAATAATGTTTTGGATCATCCCAAATCATATTTGAAATATATTCCTCAATTTCATCTTTAGATATTTCAATAAAACTATACAAATTAATTCCATACCTTTCATAATGTTCTCTATTTATAAATAACTCTGCTATATTATCATAATTATCATGAATTGAGGTTATTACTCTTTCTCTTGCATCTTCTTCTATAAAGATTTCATATTCCTCTTTTACACCATTTTCATTTACAAAATGAAAAACATGTCTCCCATATATTTCTTCAATTTGCATATCAAAAAAATCAAATTTATGATTCTTTAACTCAAAATATCTATTTAATAGATTGATAAATTCTTCATTTGGTAAAATATCAGATTCTTCATATAATTTAAAAATAATATTAGCATATTCTTTACTACTATTTTCATCTCTTATTTCCATTTTTCCAGAACTAGTCAAGAATCGATAAACAGCTTGTCTAACACAATCTTCATCTTCTTCAAACAATGTCCCACTTTCTAAACTATCTAATCTTTTATCATTATTTTCAAGGACTTCATTTGATATTAGTAAATCAATTCTAGTTTTGAAAAAATCAACATACTTTGAGAAATCAAGATCCATAATTTTAAAATCTTCCTTTGATGCATATTCTGAACCAAATGATTTTATCATATAATCCCCATCTGGGTTCTTCTTTAATAGAAGTTTTATAATGTAATCATAATATTCTTCACTTGGTTTATTATTGAACCTACCCTTCATTTGATAAACAACCCCATCCTTAATTGATGCTGTGACAAGTGATTTATTACTAACTTTACCAGTTTGACCTTTTAACTCATTAACCCTAAGAGAATATAAATCACCTTTTCCAGATCTACCACAATGCCCCATCCTTTCAGCCTCCTCTGTGCAAGGATTGGTTTTTAATTTAACCCAATAATAACCCAACCCAGAATCATCCCTAAAATCCAATATAGGTATGTTTTCATCAAGATATTCAAAATCATAATCTTTTGCTGTCAATGATTTATGCCATCTATCTTGCATATTAACCAATTCATTGAATTCAATATTCTTAATGGTTTGTATATTACCATTTAATCCAGTTTTTATCCAATCAATTATACCAGTTATATCCTCAATTTTTGACCTTATCCTTTTGTCTTTAATTTTCTTTGCCAACCACATAGATAATTTACCAGCAACTGAATATAATAATTCAGCATCAGATTGCGATAGTTTGGCAATCTTAACAAGATTATCAATAGTAGCCTTATTTTCAGTTAGGACACCAAATTGACTTTCTGTTATAATTATTTTCATAAAATTATTATTTGAATTTATTTAAAGAGTTAATTGAAAATCATTAAATTTTTTTAGGAGTTTTTTAAACTCTAATTTAGTGACATGTACAACTTCACTTGGTACATCCAACTTTCCTAAACTTGTGTATGATTTAGTATCAAATTTGCCATCTGCATTATCATCCATTATGAACGTGTCATAGGTTGTTACAATTTTACCATCTCCCTCTTTAGAAACTTTTGGTCTCCCAATCCAGTATAATGTGTTTTTTTTAAGCCTAGGTTTATTTTCATCATTTTCAGTTAATAAACCAAATTGTCTCTTTGTTATAATTATTTTCATAAAATTGTGTATTTATTATTATAAATATAATACATTTCAAAAACAAAAGAAAATATGAAATTAATTGTTAGTAAAAAACAATTAGATGTTTTGGTAAAATCAATCAATGATTTGGATAGTTTAAAAAAACTAAAAAGTTGGTTTAATAAAACCATTTTCTTTATCCAAGAAAATTGGGAGAAATTACAAGACTCAACAAAGTTAGAAAAAGAAGAAACAATAATTGCATTTTCAATCTTAAAAAAATACATTTTAAATCAAGGTGTAACTGTAAAGGAGTTAACCTTCCTTAAACACCAGTCACTAGATCTTGTTAAGGTATTCTTTCTAATATGCACCAGGTTTGTTCCACTACCATTACCAATATTACCTACATTAATATGGATTTCAAAAAAGACAAGATTTAACTTCTTTCCAAACTCACATTTAAAAAATGATGATGAAATAAAAAACCCCCAACCATAATTAGGTTAGGGGTTTTTGTTAGGATGACAGGATTCGAACCTGCAACTACTTGCTCCCAAAGCAAGTGCGCTACCGGATTGCGCCACATCCTAATTTAATTGGTTGCAGGGATAGGACTCGAACCTATATCTCTGGGTTATGAGCCCAATATACTAACCCTTATACGACCCTGCGATGTCTCTTCTATGCGTAATAATAATTTATATACTCTGGATATTCTAAATCCATTCTTCTTAATTTTTTGTTAAGGAGAATTCTAATCCTTTTTTTTAGATTGCCCCTTAAACTTTGCTTTCTTGCTTTGCACTGTGAACAAGTACATACTTTCATTGGGTTCTTCATATGTTTGCTTTTTTATTACTCTACAAAGATAAGAATGTTTTTTTAAAAAACAACTTATACCATTAAATACTTGATAAAATGTTTTTTACTCTTTCAATCCCCTTTGAATTACGTGCTTTAACAAACCATTTATTTGTTTCAAGATAATTCTCATTATCATTTAGTATTGCAACAGATTCTTCTGTATCCTCAAACTTTAATTTCCAGATTGCATAATTATTATCTTCAATAATGGTTGGTGCTCCAAAGGTATGTTCAAGAATATGATAAGTAACACTAATTGTGCTTTTCTTACTTAATCCTGTTATATTTATTTCCATACCTAATCTAAAGTTATCCATATTTTTAGTTTTCAATAATGTCATAATAATAAGAATTTGTGTTTTCTGACACCCATCTATCTGAAACGGATTCAACAGAGGGGATTTCTGTGTCAACCTTTATATCTTTTAAATCCATTGGAAAATTTGTTGTGACCCAATTTGAATCCCTCCATATAATCCTATTGTTTGGCATAGCCAATAAATAACCATCATCTGAATAAAGAATATGGGCACATTTGTAGTCTGATGGCTCTTCTGATGAAGCATTATTGAACCAATCAACTGTAAACATATAATTAGCCCAGGTCTTTGTCTTATCCCTTAATATGACCTCACATTTCAAACCTTCAAGATAGTCAAATTTCATCACCTCACAATTTTCAGAAAATGCATCCCATAATTGTTTAAAATGAAATGGCACATCATTCTTTGGCTCAAATATAAAGATTTCAGATAATGGAACTCTACTCCTCAACATACCATAATCTGTCATAACATGGAATGTTAATATTTTATTCTGGACTGATTGTAAACCAAAGACAAATACTGAATCAAATGTATCAAAATCAGTATTGTCTTTGGTAAACCAACTTCTTCTAACTAAGGCTTTAAACTCTGGTATATTATGATTCATTAAGTTCTAATTTAGATAATAAAGAATATTCATCTGGTTTTACTATATTCCAGACTATTTCCTCATATCTTTTTTTATCCCAAAATGCAAACAATAATGCTTTGTTTTTTGGGCATAAATCCTTTATCAATAAAGCAAAATCTTTTTTGGAAGTTATCTCATTTTCATCCAATAAATTCTCATAAAAATCTAATGCAGTATTATATACAATATTAAAACTCATTCTCAAATAGTCAACAAAATCTCTAACGTTATTGTCCATTTCATCTGGTATAGCATCCAATAATAAAGATAAATCTTCACCATTTTTCAAAGATGCCCATATATCCATATTAGATATATTAGTTAATATTTTGTGAAGTCTAACATATTGTTCGCCCTTTATCTTAACCCTCATTCCATTTTTGAAGCGTAATACATACCCCTCTTTGTTGTCCTCTATACCCCTCTTTAAGTCTGTAAAGTTATTTGGTAAATTATTGTAGCAATTAACAACATCAAAATTTGCTTTGTAATATTCAGTTTGAACATCACCTTCTTCACCAGTTATAACATTGTATTTTGCTAATAAAACTAACTTATCTTCATTGTACTTTACAACTATCAAATTTTTTTCATAAATTATCTCAAACAAATAAGTGTAATTTACATCCAACAAAAATAAGTCATATCTATTCAACATTTCCAAACCTTTTATAGCCTGGTCAGAGTTAAAGGATCCTCTAGTTGCCATATTCCACTTGTTGTCATAGAAATATACTATACCCAAAGATCCATCCATTTTCTCATAGATATTGAAATCTTCATTTGGTATTTCATTAGCAGAGTGTTCCTCAAAGTTTTTAAATTTAGGAAAACTTTTAGCAACTAAATACCCAGAATCATTTAGTATTGTGCCCCTAAAGTTTATGGTTATATCATCCCATAATCCCCCATATTGGCATGTTCTACTATAATTCCAAATTGTTAATGGAAGTGTAGGATGTGTTTTTTTAATTAACAATCCATCCTCAACATACTTGTTTAAGGCATCTAAATCATATCTCATAGTTGCAGTTTTATTTAGTTATTAACTTAAGCAAAGATACAGACTATTTTTCTACTTTCAAAGTTTTTTCTTCAGTTTCTTTTATCTTGATTTCATTAGGTAATTTTATCTTTATTTTACCTTTCAAAGCATCAGGAATTTTAATGTTGTTGATAACCATATTTTTTTTTTGACAAAGATATAAATTATTTTTTATGATTCATAATTATCTGGCACATCTTCATATAATTTAGCAATTTTTTTCTTCATTTTAATTGCCGTAGCATTCATATCTTTTATTATTGCTCTATATGTCTTTTCTGTGTCTATAGCCTTAGATGAAGTATATTTAATAAATAAATGATTTTGTAAAAATGAATTAAATTTTTTTGAAAATGCTTCAAATGTTTCATCTAAAGATGAATTAGGCATCTTTTCTATAATAACCTTTTTTATATAGTCTCTACCAGTATATATCATATTAGTAAGGGTTTGTTTAAAAACATTTGATATTATATCATCTTTAGTGTAATCATTATATGATTGAGGGTCTAATTCTTGCTTTAACTCTACATCCAAATTATTATATAATTCTTCATATTTTGTATTTTCACATATATTAAATGTTTTATATATTTCTGAATCATAATAACTTTGTAAAAATTGTTTTTTTGTTATTTTTTTAGATTCTAAAAATGTTATTAATTCGCTAGGCCTAACAATATTTTCAGTAGATATAAGATAATACAAGTTGAAAACAAAATCATTTAATGTATCAGTATTTGTAACTCCTCTTGAATTTGCAACAGTTAAATATTTTGCTCTTAATGCTAAATCATCTTCTCCTTTTGCTTCCATATTAATGTAGTGCATAATTTCATGCCCAAATTTACTTAAAACTTCATCATAATTGTTTTTTAATAATTCATATACATTATACCCTATATTATTCAACTCATCACTTGCTAACAAATTAATTTGTAAGGTTGGAGTTGAAGTTCTATTAATTTTTAAGTTATTTTTTGTTGTTAGTTCATCATCTACTTCAAAACCCATAGAGAATGAGGACAACAATAATTCATCAGTTTTTAGTGTAACATTAGGATTTTGATCTGCTATATTTTTTACATCATAACTAGATTGAAAATCAAAATTTATACTAATTAGAACTCTATCAATTTCAACTAGTTTTTTATCTTTTAAAAATTTATATGGTGCATCTATATATCCACTAAGTGAATCAAACATCATAAAAAAATTATTGTTTTTTAATTTTGCTAATACTTTATCAAATACAATTTTTGAATATTTGCTGATGTTTTCTGGCACACCCCTAGCCTCATTCATTTGTTTTTTCATAATCTAAATATTTCTCCTTTTATAAATCCAGGTCTAATCATTTCCCTTAATTGATTATCTGAATATTTTATTAATGGACTATCATCAATATATAAATTTCTTCCAACTTCCAATCCTTTTGGTAAAAACTTTATATCTGTTCCAATTAAATCCAAATGACCACCAACTTTCAATCCTTCTGGTAAAGATTATATAAATGTATAGGCTAAATCAACCAACCACCAACTTTCAATCCTTCTGGTAATGAGGTTATTATTGTGTCAGCTAAAAAAAGATTATCTTCAACATTTAAGTCTTCTTTTGTTAATGGCTCATTAAATACAATTTTCCATCTCAAAGTTCCTTTTTCTTTGGCCAATTTATTTTCCTTTTCTTCAAGGAATTCAAATATTCTTTTTAGGGTTTCTTTTTCCATTTTTTTTATTAAATAAATTTACCACGCTCTACAACTCCAATATCTTGCTTTGGTTTTTGGCCCAGGATTATCACAATTGTGTCTTGCTCTAAAATTTTTTCTTCTTTCTGGGTTTGATTTTTTAATTCTCATCACTTTACCTTTTGCAGATGTCCCACCAAATCCAAAATTAACTTTTATTACATTACCTTTTTCATTCTTAACAAAAACTTTAAATTTTTTCACATCCCCCTGCATTGGCTTATTTAAAGTGACTGTTCTTCCTTTATATTTTGCTTCAAATAGGTCTTCAACTTCATCTTCAATTGGTGCATCAAGATAAACCATTTTACCCTCATACAAGGCAATTTTGCCAATATCTGACATTACCATTTGCTCATCTTCTTCATTTAGGTGGATTAAATCTCTCATCCATAAATCTCTAACTTCATTAATCAAGTCAAAGTATCTTTTGGAGTAAACTGTAAAAACATTATTAGTTAATGTTAAGTTTTCGTTAATATGGTATTCAAGTTCTTCTGATATATTTACCTTTTTCTTTAATACCAATGTTCTATTAGTTAATTTCTCTAAATTCTCTTTAATTAATTTTGTAATATTATCCATATTTGTTATAAATTATACTAATAAATATAGTATTTATATAATTCTAACTAATATATAACAAAAATATAAAAATATTATGGATCAGTCAAGTGCCAAGCAAAAATTAATGGGAATTATTCCAGAATCAATCATAAATCAGATTGATTTAATCTATGAAAAGTATGATATAAACACACAATTAAGGTTAGCACATTTCTTAGCACAATGTGCTCATGAATCAGGAAATTTTACTGCTGTACAAGAGAATTTAAACTATTCCGCAAAAAGATTACAAGAAGTTTTTGGGAAATATTTTGCCACACACGCAAAAGCATTGTTATATGAGAGAAAGCCATCCAAGATTGCAAGTCTTGTATATGCAAATAGAATGGGAAATGGTGATGAAGATAGCATTGAAGGGTATAAATACAGAGGTAGGGGTTACATACAATTGACAGGTAAAAATAATTACTTATTATTTAATAAATCATTAAATGAGGCAGGTATGGATGCTGATATAATTGGCAATCCGGATTTGGTTGCCACAACATATCCATTGGCTTCTGCCGGTTGGTTTTTTGATAAAAATAAATTGAATGAGATTGCAGATCTTGGTGAAACAAGAGAGATTATTACAAGAATTACAAAGAGAGTAAATGGCGGAACACATGGGTTAGATTCAAGGATTTCCTATTTCAATAAATTTTATAAAAAACTAAATTAAAAAAAATGAAAAAATTAAATTTAATATTGATTTGTTCAATATTAACATTCTCATTATTCTCACAGAATAATAAACCAATATCCATTTTCTTTGAAACAAATTCAAAGGAGTTGAGAACAACATCACACAATTACGCAACCCCCCTCATATTAAACAAAAATATTATTAGGGACATCATAAATAATAATTTGGATTCTCTAACAATCCAATTACCAACCCCAGAGGGTGTTAAAATCCTTAATTTAA
>Ga0247831_1008190_pt1 | contig 11201 bp, 22 predicted proteins | sample LaCruzMarch2015__9_FD_192406 | JGI IMG/M metagenome (GOLD analysis project Ga0247831, IMG submission 192406) | Freshwater microbial communities from meromictic Lake La Cruz, Castile-La Mancha, Spain - LaCruzMarch2015_1m | ecosystem: Environmental > Aquatic > Freshwater > Lake | place: Spain...
GTCGTTTCGTCGGTGCCCCGCCCAGATTTTGCCCCACCCTAGGGTCAGCCGGGGCGGGGTCAGCGGCGTTGGGAGGCCGAGCGTGCCGAGTTGCACGACCGATGTGCCGGGGCGAGGACATCGGACTCGGGGCCGTGTACGTGATCAGCGGTCCAAGGGTCGTCAGCCCTGGCACCCTCACCGCACAACCAGCAATGCGTAGCGGTCTCCCTCACGAGTCGAGCGCGTTCTGGGTAGTCGCCTTTGTAGTGGGTGCGTGAGGCGTTGCGTAGGGCTTGTCTCTTGCCTTCGCAGGTGAGGCATCGGGTGGGTTGGGTGGTGAGTTGGCGGCAGCTGAGGCACGGGCGACGGATGGGCATGGTGGAGCTGCTGGGAGTCGAACCCAGGTGTCCCCGCAGGTGGGTCTTGCCGGTCAGCCCCGAAGGGTTATGAATCAAGTGTAGGTGTTGGTGCTACCCCGAAACCTGAGACAGACCCGGTGTGACTACGTCACACACTGGGGTCTCTGTGTCTGGCAAGGGTTTGCGCTCGGGGTCTGGAAGGCGTGTCTGATTTAGGGCAAGGGTTGGTGGATGCGGTTTTGGTGGATGGCGTCCATGGCTGGGCCGAAGTTGCTGCCGTCAAACTTGATGCCTGCGGCTCTGAGTTGTTCTTTGAGTTGTCGTGACTTCTTGTGGCGTTGGCCGGGTTTGATGTGTGGGAAGTGGGTGCAGATGGCTTGGGCTAGTTCGAGTTGTTTGGCTGTGAAGGTGCGGTCGGCGTCTTGCAAGCGGATGGGTCTTACGTCGCCGTCTAGTTGTTCTTCTACGAGGTTGACTTCGGCTGGTGCCCAGGAGATGCGTGAGAAGAGTCGGGTGAGTTTGATGGTGTGGGCTTCACGCTCCATGTGGTACACGAGGTCTACGTCGTCGTTCTTGGCTGATGATCCGCGTTGGCCTGATTTTCCTTTGTCTTTGCCTGCGTGGTCGGTGCGGAGTAGGGCGATTCCTTTGGCTTTGAGGGCGAGACCTGTGGTGCGGGCGAACTCGCGGTAGGTGTCGGCTGAGTTCTCTTCGCCTTCTACGGCTCGACCGGTGGTGTCGATGACTACGACTTCTGCCCCGGTCAGCTCTACGAGCTTCATGACTTCGGCTGCGCCTTCGTAGGTGTTGAGTGGTGGGAGGCTTGGTATCAACGCGTAGTGGAGGTGGGTGAGGTCGTCTTGGTTGGTGTAGCCGAGTTGTTCTAGGCGTTCCATGAGGTCGCCTTGGGTCATCTCGTAGTCGAGGTAGAGGACGTGGACTGGTGGTTGGGCTGGTCGTCCGAAGATGGCTTTGCCTGTGGCGAGGGCTGCGACGCAGGCGAGGCTGAGGTAGGACTTGCCGACTTTGGCTACGGCGAAGAGTGCTGTTTGTCGTGCGCGTGCGATGAGTGGGTAGGCGATCCAGTCTTCTTCGATGTGTTCTTCGTTCCAGAAGTTGGTCCAGTCGATGAGCATGTTGAGGAGTTGGTCGGGTGTGGTGGTGATTGGGGTGGGGTTGATGTTGAGGTATTCGTTGCTGGCTTTTTTCCAGTCGCCGCCGTGTCGGGTTTGGGCGTAGTAGCCGAAGCGGGAGTAGCCGCCTTCGGGGATGGGTGCGTTGCTGCTGAAGACGATGAGGGCGTCGTTGCCGTCGTGGTTGACGCTGGCTGAGACTCCGTGGTCTTTGCCTGGTCGGGTGTAGTAGTCGGCTCCGTCTTTGTGGTAGGCGTGTTTCCATCCGTCTGCCATGAGTAGTTCGTGCCAGTTGGTGTTGGTGTTGTAGCGGCTGCTGGGGAGGTTGGGGTCGTGGAGGAAGTCGTCGTGGTCTCGTGGTTTGGCTCGGTCTACTTTGGGTTGGGTGGTGAGGCGGTGGATGAGCCAGGGTGGTGCTGGGGCGGGTTTGATGTCGCCGATGGCTGAGCCGTGTTCGAATGCGTATTGTTTGCCGTTGGGGTGGGTGGATGGTGGGGCGCAGACGTAGCCGCCGTTGCCTCGGATGTCTAGGCCTTGTCCGAGTCTTTTGCCTGCGTCGTTGCGGATTTCGACGTTGGTGAGGAAGTAGAGGTGGCGGCCTCCGGTTGGGGTGAGGACGGTGACGGTGTCGGGTAGTTTGCCTTGTTCGGTTTCTAGGTCGTGGAGGACATCTGATCCTGATTTGCCGTCTTTGTCGTCGATGTCGAGGACGAAGAAGAGGCCGTTGGCTGTCTTACCAGTGGCGATGCCGATTCCTGCACCTTTGTGTGTTTTGCTCCACCAGTTGGTGATGGTGTCGATGTCGGTGGTTGCCTGGTCGGGCCATGCTTCTATCAACGGCACTTTGGTTTTGTGTCCGATGGGGAATACTCGGATGCCGAGTTTGGCGTAGGCAAGAGCAGCGGTCAATGCACTCATGGCGGGTCTCCCTAGTAGTTAGTAGATGTTTAGGTTAGTGGGTCAGACTTGACGCCCACGAATCTGGTGTAGCCATGCGACGTAGTCAGCTTCGTGCATGAAGTCTTTGTCTTGCCAGTTGCCGTAGATGCCTTCGGCGATGGGGTTGAGTGGGATGATGCGGAACTTGGCTGGGGTGTCTGGTGTTGCTTCTTTCCAGAGTGTGCCGTCGTCGGTGTTGTATTTGTATTGAACGCAGAACGCTGGCAGCCCGGCACGATCAGCAAGGTCAATCAGGGCGAGCATGCTGGCTGAGTCTTCACGCACTTGGCCGTTGTAGTGGCGGTACTCGATGAGGGCTACCGATTTGCGGTTGTCGTATTCGCACAGCAGGAAGTCGATGTCTACTGCTGGCACGTTGTAGCCCCAGCCTCGGTGCTTCTGGCTGATGACCCAGTCTCGTTTGAAGTGTTGTTCATTGCTGCTCATTGGTGGTCTCCTGTGGTGGTACTTGGTATTCGGGTAGGTCGAACCAGTTGGTCCAGATTTGTGATGGGTGTTTGCCGAGTTTGATGGCGAACTTGTCTGCGGTGTATGGGTCAAGGTTGGTGGTGCCTTTGCGCCAATGTTGGATGCGGGTGCGGCTTACGCCGAGGACTGCACCGATGTTGGATGCCACTTCGCCCTCCCCGAATGATTCGAGGAGGGCGGCTGCTGGGAAGCACCAACGGTTGGTGAGTTTCTTACGTTTCACCAGTCGCGGCTTAATGCTTCTGACTCGTAGATGTCATCGCCCCACAGCTCACGGAAGAACTGTTCCACGGTTTGTTGTGGCTGGGCGTGAATCTTTTGCATGGGGATGGACACCGTCTTGTATTGGCGGTGAGCATGGATGGTGGTGATGTCCAACGGATCTATGTTCGTCTCTTCGATGAACATTTGTTCCGCTTGGTGGACTTCGCTGCCGGACACGGTCAGGATGATGTCACCTGGCGTGTTGTCATCGAAGACAACCTTGGTGACACCAAGCAGGCCGTGGGCATGCAGGATGTAGATGTCGCGCTTCATTGTGTGCGCTCCTTTCGGTTGATGAAGTTGACGAGTGACAACGCGAAGTTGAATCCGAGTATGAACATCATTTCTGTTCACCATCGTCTTCCACTTTGAAGTCTTCGCAGTTGACGATGCGCCAACCTTGCATCTTGCCTTCGTCCTGGCGGCGGATGAACTTCTTGGTTTTGAACTTCGGTGGCTGGATGCCTTTCTTGCCGCGAGCTGCGGCATAGTCCTGCATCGACCACCAGATGTTGTCGAATCCACCTTGCACGAGTGCGTCGTACAGAGCGTCAGCGAGTTGGGTTTCCGCAATGAGTCGTCGCTGCAACTCTTGGGTTTTCTTACGTTCAAGTGGCGTCATTGACGACCTCCTGTATTCACATGCGGCGGGCATGTCCGTGCTGGCCTCGGCAGGTCAGCGGCAACAAGGTAGCACAGTTTTTCGTCGTGACGGTGACTACCGAAGATTTATTTTTGCATGTCTGCTGGCGGTGTGTGCCGGGTGCAGATCGGTGCGACGGTCGGCGTGATGTAAAGAGTTATTTTATTTTCGCACCTGGCGCAACGCCAGGTCACTCGTCGTCGTCGAGTTCGGCTTCCCTGTCCATCCACATCTTGGCAATCTTTGCTTTCTGGATGTGGCTGACGGCTTCGCATAGTCCTATCGTTTCGGCTGCGGTCTGGTCTTCAAGGCATTGGATGTAGAACGACTGGTCAGCATCTTCGTCTTCCACTACGGCAATGAGCACATACTTGATGCACCAGCCTGAGCCAATGTCGTTGAGATACTTTTCAACGGGGTCAGTCTTCTTCGTCATCTTGACCTTCGCAGGATGGCTTGGAGTTGGGTACGCAGCCGCATGGTCGTCGTGGGTCGCCAGTCTTCATCTGCGTTCAAGAGTAACTGGTGGCGACCAGGTCGTTGACCAATCGTTGCCAGGTTTCAATGACACGGTCGCTTCGCCTTCGGCGTTGAGTGTGACCAGCAGGTAGATGCCTCGGGTGCGGTAGGCGTTCATGATGTCGGTTGCGTCAAGTGTTGCGACCCAGCGGGCGTGGCCGTCGTGGTCGCCCATGACGGTGATGAACTGTGGGGTGAGTGAGTCGAGCATCAGTCGTCCTTAAATCGGGTGACTGCGTTGTTGTGTAGGTCTTCGATGTGTTCATGCACCATGCTGAGGCAGCCGAGGTAGCCGGCGGCGTCAACGATGCTGTCGCGGTGCCAGCGGCCTTCGTCGATGTTGGTGGTGAGTCGGGCGAGTTTGACTGCGACCATGAACAGCACCGCTTGCTTGATGCTCAGGTTCACACCGGTCATGGCGTAGTAGATGCGTGCGACTTTGCCGTAGTCGTTGAACGGATGGTCGTACGCGGCTTGCCGTGGCCCGTTGATGAGTTCGTGGGCTTCGGTGAGTATCTCTGAACCTTTCACAGTTCAACTCCTTGCTGGATGTGTAGCCGGAGGCGTTCGATGGTGGCGGTTAGCGATGCGATTTGTTGTTTGTAGGCGTCAACTTCTCGTATCGCTGCGGTGAGTGAGTCTTGGATGTTGTCGCGTTGGTCGGTGACGAGGCTGAGGGCGGACGATAGTTCAGCGATCCGCATCTGTGCCTCCTCGTTCATTTGTCGTAGGGCGTCTGGGTCGTAGCTCATTTCTTGTTCCTCCTGGCTAGTTCGGTTTGTAGGGCTTTGATGGCTTGTTCGAGGCGGTCCACTTCGCCCGGTCCGACGAAGAGTCGTCGGAGGAACTCGATGGCGTCGGCTAATTCTTTTTTGGTCATGGCGTCTTCCTTGGTTATGGGTAGTCCCGGTCGCTGCCTGGCTCACGCAGGGAGAGCCAGACAACGACCAGGCTGAGGGCCGCGACGATTACGAGGCCGAACACATCTACCACATGTTTGCGGAGTCATCCTTGACAGGTGCATCCACTTTGGCTGCGTAGAGTTTCGGGGCGTTGAATGCCGCCGACTTCTTCTCTCCGTCGCCCGTGTATCGCACTGACAAGGTTGAGCCGACAAGCGTCGAGACGCCTGCCTTCTCGGCTGCTTCGCGGATGGCTTTCACCATCTGACCTCGCACCCAGATGTTTGCTGCACCTGTGGCGGTCTCCAGCGTGAACACGAACACCCAGCGTGGGTCTCCGTTGTCGTACGTCTTGACGTTGCCGGTTGGGTCTTTGTCTTGCAGTTTCGTCACTTCGGTGACGACACCCGTGTGGGTATCACCTACCTTGACGAACTTGAGGGCTGGCAGCTTCGGGCCGCCAGCGGTTGATTCCATGAACTCATCCATGAGTGTTCTCCTTGATGATGTAGTGGTTGCTAACTGGGATGTATTCGAGCACGGCTCGCTCGGCGTAGATGTCCTGCAGCGACGACCAAACTCGTTCGGCGTCGATGTAGGACAGGTCTGCCAAGGCAAGTCCTGCACTTTGGTATTGCTTTCCGGTGCGATGCATGCAAACGCTTCGCACTAGATCTTTGTCAATGTGGCCTTCTTGTTCTGCTATCTCTAGCAGGATTCGGGCGATGCCAACACGACGCTCGGTTGCTGGGGTCATGCTGATTGACCCGAACGATTCGTCGTTGATGTCTCGGATCGTTGCCCGGCAGGAGTCGGGAATCATCTGGAATCGTGCCGACAGCAACGACACATGCTTGGCGTCAACGAGCGTGCCTTCGGTGCGGCTCATTTCTTCACCGCCTTCTTCTTGACTGGTGCCTTCTTCTTGACTGGTTTGGCTGCGGCTTCGGCGATGGGCACGAGGTCGGGTTCACGGTTCGGTAGGAACGGTGCCGACGACTCACGCTCCAACTCATCCAACTGCTTCAAGAGCACATCAAGTTGTGCTTCGTTGAAGTCGGGGAGCTTGACACCTGGGAACGGCCAGTGACGCTTCAGTAGCTCTTGCCATGCTGGGGCGAGGTTCTTGATGCGTTCTAGTGCCGAGTCACGGTTGTGGTCGGGTGCAGTAGAGGTGGCGACACCCGCTGTGGGCGGAATCCCGTCGTTGGCCGCCACCTCCACATGCACTTTCATGTGCAGGTCTTTACGTTTCCGCCATGAGCGCACAGCCATCGCCATCTGGGCGGCTTCCCATCCGGCAACAAGGTCTACTTCGTAGAGGTCGAGGCGGCCTTGGCCTGCTGGCAGGTGAAGGATGACGCCCCGTGTCTTGTCAATGTCTGGTAGCGGTGTGCATTCTTTGGTGCGCCAGTCGTAGGTGTATTCGGCGTTGGCGTACATTGCCATCTGCACGGCAATGGCGTTCATCGCATAGTCGATTGACCCGGTCTTCAAGTCAAAGATTTGTTTCTTCTTACGGCTGGAGAATCTGGCGATGCGATCCGCTGTCCCTGCGTACTCATACTTCTCGTTGACGAGTAGCACTTCGACGTAGCGAGGGTCCATGATGACACCGTGCTTGACGACGCCAGCGAGGTATGCGTCAACGTCGGCTGTGAGTCCAGGCAAGATTGCTGGCTGTTGGCCGAGGTCGAGTGCTTGGGTGAGTGAGTGCAGGGCGGTGCCGATGTTGGCTTTGCTGGATGCGCCTGCTGCTTCAATCGCTTGTTGCACGATGCGGTCGAGCGCACCTTTGTCTTCGAGTGCTGCTGATGCTGCGACGAGTAGGTCGTTGCGATGCACCAGACCTGTCGCAGTCATGCGACCTTTCCATGCTGTCAACGCACCTTCATCATCCAAACATTTGGCGATGGTGGTGACACGCGGGAATGATGTTTCTTTCCCTGCACGTGTTTTGATGAGGTAGCGACCCCATCGGTCTTTGGGTGCTTCACCGGTCGTGAAAGTGTTGTCGGCGGACATTCGTTTTCTCCTTGGTTGATTGCGGGGCTAACTGGGATTCGTGAGGCTACCTTATCGGCGGGGTGTGGGACGGTCAAGCATAGCCATCAACTCGGCCCACAGCTTCGCAGGCATGATGGCATACCAGTCGTCAACGTCTTCGGATCCACGGCGTTTGACGATGACTGCCCCAGTCCACGCACGAGCGTTGCCCATCTCCGCTTCAAGTTCGCGGATGTAGCCAGGGATGTCAATCTTCTTCTCGTTCTTTACTTCGATGCAGACGCCTGGCATGCCGTCGATGTCGCCACGGTCATCAGTCCACCCGGCACGACTCCGCTCGGCATGTACCCAACCGCAGCGTTGCAACCATTTCGCAACGAGCAGTTCGGCACGGTTGCCTTTGCGCTTATTGGGATGCGCCACGACTACGAATCCTACGACGCAGCTCGCGTCGTCTTTCAGTGGTGGTCGTGCCACCCCACACACCGACTTCTTCGTTTTTGATTGCGTGTTCCAAACAGTCAACACGCACCGGGCATCGGTTGCAGTACGACTTTGCTTCGATGACGAGACGTCTGATGCCTTCTTCAAAGAACAAGTCGCCTGACAACCCGAAGCAGATTGCGTACCGATACCAGTACGGATGTGCCCCGATGTAGACGTTGTCTTCGTTGGACCAATTAGCGATTGGTTCGTCGGTCATGTTTCCTGATTGCTTCTTTGATGTGGTCGCTCTGCTTGTCTTGCATGTGTTGCGACCACCACTTCACTACCAGGTACAGCGACACAAGTTGGGTGACGATGAAGAACGCCCATTCGCCTGCGTTGATTGTTTCTTCGGGGAATCGTGGCATCAACAACCAAACGATTGTCCATGCCATCATGATCGGTCCGAGTATTACCAGTTTCTCTATGGGTTTCATACAGCCTCCTTTTGGCTGAATGCGACCTTAGGGCATCATTGGTTCAAACTGGTGGATGCCATCTCGGAGGTTGTCCAGGGTGCCCAACCGCCGTACTGCCAGATGGCGAGGGCGGCTCGGGCTGCGGTGGCAGGGTCAAGCAAGTTATCGCAAGTGCTAACAAGTCCCAAGGTCTGGAGGTAGCCGTCCGGGTAGTACTTGCTGGGCAGGCACCAGGTCTTGGTGTGGATTTGGAACGCTGTCCAGCTGATGCCGTTGTCGCCACGGACATCGTTTTGGCATCGGGACTCGAAGTAGGTGATCGCCCCGACCATTGGCAGCTCTGCTTCAGGCCAGCCGACCTCACGGGCGACGTCAATCCACCCTGGGCAAGACTGCCCGTCAGCAACGCCGAGAGGCCGTTTGGGAGGCTCTGTGGTGGTGCTGGGTGTAGTTGACGCCACGAGGCGTCTGAGAGGCTCTGGAGCGGTCTCTGGGGCGTCTGCTGCGATGGCTGGGACTAGGCCGAGTAGGCCTCCAAAGGCGAGCATTAGGGCGATGGTGAGGGTCTTCATGGGGTGTATTCCCTTCTGGTTATGACCGCACCAGCCAAGGAGGAAACTGGTGCGGGGCCGTCAACTCTTTTCCCGCCGAGGCAGAGGACTGACCAATGCCCAGCATAGTGGACACCTCCTTGGGATGTCCAAACTAAACCCTACCTGAAGTCGGTAGGAAGCACAATCCTGATTTTGACGACCATTCCGACCGGCACGCAAAGCACTCCGTCTACCGCCCCATCGCCGCCCATGCTTTGGGCTAGGACAACATGATCGGGTTTGGCGTCAGTCATCAGCCAACCAATGGATTTGACTGTGTATGGCTCCTGGTCAAGGTCCTCGATGTCCATCCAGGCGTTCTCAGCGTGGGCATCCAGCCACGTCAACTCAACTATTTTGGCGTCGCTCAGGTCAGCCATACCACGTACTCCGCAGTCACTTGTCCTTTGTCGGGGTTGACGAAGTGCAGTCGTTGGGATGGCTTGCCGGTGGCTGCCACGAACTCTTTGGCGTACTCGGAGTCCGATTCGATGCTGCCAGACACGAAGACCCGTCCGCCGTTGGCGAGGGTCATGGTGATGTTCTGGTGGTAGTGGCCCATGTAGCAGTCGTTGAAGTCGGCGATGACACCTGATGCCCAGGCGTTGACCTTGCGCATGATGCCGAACGCTGGCACGTTCCCACCGAACGACTTGACCTCATCACCGTGGACGAGGAGCACGTGGTAGTTGCCGATAGAGAACCTTTGATACCAGGCGTCGGAGTGTTGCCAGATGATGGGCAGGTCTTTGGTGCGGTCTTGAACAATCTTGTATGCCATCCGGTCGGCGTTGTCCCCAGCATAGGTGCCGTCACCGTAGCGGCCGAGGCGACCGTGGTTGCCCCACTCACACACCACCCGCAACGGCTTAGCGAAGTTCGCTTGGAGTGTGCGCACCATCTGCTCAATGATGCGAGCAGTCTCAAAGAGCTGCTCGAAGAGGTGTGCTTCAATCTCCCAGACTTGGCTGGGGAACACGTTGCCGCCACCCTCAACCATGTCGCCACCCAACATCAGCACGCACTCGTCCACCGGGTGGTCTTTGCGTTGGATGTTGGTGAGGGCGATGACCTTGTCGGTGAACTCTGCGATGCGACGATCAGCAACCGCAATGTTGTAGGAAGCGGTGCGCTTGCCTAACTGCCAGTCGGTGGCGTGAACCAATGCGACTTCGTGCCCTTTGCGTCGCTTATCCAAGGCAGGTCGCTTGACAGTTGCGCCTCGCCCAGATGCCTTAGCGGCCTCATAGGCGGCTTGGTAGATGGCTCCGACGATGTCGTCGGTTCGACGTTTGTTGCGGGCCGCTTCCGCCTGGGCTTTCCTGAGAAGCTTCTGGAGTTCGTCAACTTGGGCCTGCTCGTCGTACTCGGTCATGTTGTAGCGATTTCGTTTCGGACTCTTGCCACCGCCGAGTAAGACAACGGCAGTCCCTTGTTCTTCAACACCCTGTGGATAACGGCGTTATTTATCGAAGGGTCTTTGCACGCCTTCTCAAAGTCTTTCCAACCTGCATCTCCGAGAAACTCTCGCAGACGGTTTTCGGTTTTATTTGCCTGCGGCCTTTTTGCTTGCTCTTGCCGTAGTGCGTCTAGGAACTCTCCCATTGCCTGTCTCCTCTATGTGCCATTGAAGGTGTGAATCCACCTTACCTTCCACACGGTCCACCGTGTTGGATACCCGATCCAGCACATCCATCACTTTTGCGTGGTCATCACGGTTCTCACGCCTGAATTGTTGGATGGCAGCGACGATGATTGAGGCAACAGCGGCACTCACACCGACGATAAGGAACGCCCAACCCTGGTCAAGCATCGGGTGGCTTGGTCCCTGCCCGCAGGTTGGCGAAGCGGGTCTTGTATTCTTCGGCGTTGTCAGCGAACTTCGGGCTTATCTCAACGTGAATCCAGTCTCCGCCTGGTGCACCGCTGATGGTCTTTGATGTGTAGTTCTGCCAGGCTTCGCGGTCGCAACGCCAGCCACGGCCGTGTGGTTGCGGGAAGTAATCCAAGATGGATTCAATGTGCAGGTATCGCCAGTTGGTGGTGAGGAAGTCGATGACCTTCTCAGCGTGTTGACGACCGTTCGGTTTCCCTTTGGTTTCCATCTTGCGATACGACAAGTCAACGGCTCGCCCGGTGGCGTGCACCGACAACGACTCTTTGCCACGCATGTTGCGCACGACCCAAGTGCCGTTGTCCCAGAGAGCACCATCCGATAAGGCGGCAATCTCTTTGACGAACTGAGTCATCCCGGCACGTTTGCCGGTGGCAGCACCGTCAGTTGTTCCGGTGTATTTACGCGGCTGCTTTGGTGCCACGACCGAATGCCTTATCTTTCGGGTTGACCCAACGGATGGCAACTGGCAAGAGTGCAGCAACGGCAGCCTTGGCGAGGTCTGCTGGGTCGGTGTTGCCTGTGGCTGCGACTGCAACGACGGCTCCGATCACGTGACGTGCGTACGATTC